>Ga0310691_10004788_pt1 | contig 15065 bp, 12 predicted proteins | sample 176DNAGHGlowgp2_FD_203887 | JGI IMG/M metagenome (GOLD analysis project Ga0310691, IMG submission 203887) | Sheep rumen microbial communities from Palmerston North, Manawatu-Wanganui, New Zealand - 1766 DNA GHGlow gp2 (v2) (version 2) | ecosystem: Host-associated > Mammals > Digestive system >... | reverse complement strand
ATAATGTTGTTGACAGTATATTTGTTTCACAGATAGATGAAGGGGCTCTTACCGCCGTCACTCTGGCGTTTCCCATGCAGACCCTTATGATATCCATAGGTTCCGGAACCGGAGTAGGTATAAACGCCCTTCTCTCCCGTTCTCTCGGCGAGAAGCGTTATGATCGCTCCGATGCTGCCGCAAATAACGGCATATTATTAACATTCTTATGCTTCATCCTGTTCCTTATAATAGGTATTTTCGGAGCCCGTCCCTTTATAATGACACAGACCTCGGACCCCGCCATCACAGAATACGGCGCCACATATCTCGGTATCGTCAGCTGCCTTTCCTTCGGCGTATTCTTCCAGATGACCTTTGAGCGTCTCCTGCAGTCCACCGGGCGAAGTTTTTACAGTATGATCTCACAGGCTTCAGGAGCCATATTAAATATCATCTTTGACCCGATCCTTATCTTCGGTCTCTTCGGTTTTCCGAAGCTCGGGGTAGCCGGTGCCGCCTACGCCACGGTTTTCGGTCAGGTGGTGGCTTCGGTGCTGGGGCTTATCATGAACCTGAAATACAATCACGATATCAGCATTTCATTAGGCAGGATACTGAAACCGCAAAAGGACATTATATGGGAGATATATATGGTGGGGATCCCTTCCATTCTCATGATGTCCATAGGATCTGTCATGACATACATGATGAACATGATCTTAACGGCATTTTCCAGTACCGCAACCGCGGTATTCGGTGCCTACTTTAAGCTCCAGAGCTTTTTCTTCATGCCGGTATTCGGCTTAAATAACGGTGTGATACCGGTCCTTGCCTATAATTACGGAGCAAAGAAGAAGGACAGGATCCATGAAACTCTTGGGTTCTCCATAATGCTGGCTGTATGTATCATGCTGGTGGGAACAGTCATTTTCGAACTGATCCCCGACAGGCTTCTCGGTTTCTTCAACGCTTCACCGGAAATGCTCTCCATCGGAATACCTGCTCTCAGGATAATGGCCATCATGTTCCCCTTTGCAGGCGCCAGTATAGCAATGGGATCCATATTCCAGGCCTTCTCCCAGAGCATCTATTCACTTATAATATCCGTTGCGAGACAGCTGGTGGTGCTGATACCTGCGGCGTGGCTCTTATCCCTTACAGGAGAGCTGCAAAATGTCTGGTGGGCTTTCCCCATAGCGGAGGGTGTATCCTTCACGCTCTCACTTTTATTCTTCAGACATCTTATGAGAAAGGTTGGTGCCGAGCTTGGATAAGACTTACGAGGAGCAGCTCCGTTTAATAGTGAACAGCGACGTTTTTAAGCGTCTGGTGGGTCAGGAGCACCACTATAACACCACACTTGACCAGCATATATTCTCCGTGGCATACACCTGCAGGAAGGTTTCCGGTTTCTTAAAAAAGCTCGGGGTTAACGTCCGGGAAAAGGAACTGATAGTCGCCGCATTCTGCCACGATCTTGGCATGGCCGACAGACGCGATAAGAATATCTATCCATTTTTTGAAAACAATCTGGCCTTTAATCACGGGAACAGGAGCGTAATGTACGCTGAAGAGATACTTGGTAGGGATCTTACTGAGCTTGAACGGAATATCATCATCAGGCATATGTTTCCCACACAGCTACCGCCCCGGTATAAGGAGGGCTGGATACTGATCGCCTCGGACAAATTCTGCACTGTAAAGGATTTCTTTAAAAATCTTAATAAATTCTTTCGCCCAAGGTCACAAACCGTTTTCAAAGATAACTAACTATGTACATATTTTGTGTGTAATATTTGTATCAAGAAAAGAAAAGATTTTTCATAACTCTCCTTAAAAGTATATTTTCTCCAAGAAAGAATCCGCTGCAGACGCAGCGGATTTTTTTGTATCCTGATTAAACTTATGAAAGAGCGCCAAAATCCAGGGCAGTAATCGCCAAAATCCCGGCCGGCGTTCATAATTTACCCATTAAACATTCCCGGGATACACGTATTTCAGATTTTCGCCCGCCACTTTTGCGAGCCTGAAAATCCTGTCCACATCTGTGGGAGCCCTGTCCGAATACTCGTACTGCGGGAAGAAACGGCTGATGTGATAGGGTATCTCATTTCCCCTGCCGCCGTTAAGAGCGCTTATCCATCCGGTCATTTCCCTGATCTCCTCTTCGGTATCATTGAGGCCCGGAACTATAAGTGTAGTGATCTCCATGTGACAGGCCCTGGCGGCTTCAGTAATGAATGCCTTAGTCTCATTAAGATCGCCCTTTAATACATCTCTGTAAACATCCTCCGAAAAAGACTTTAGATCTATATTCATGGCGTCTATATACGGAAGGATCTCAGAAAGGACTTCAAGCGTAGCCGTTCCGTTTGAAACCAGCACATTCTTCATTCCAGCCTCATGAACGAGCTTCGCCGTATCCCTCACGAACTCATAGCCTATAAGCGCTTCATTATAGGTAAAAGCGACTCCGATATTACCGTTTGATATCTCTCCCTCCGCTATGGTCACTATCTTTTCCGGAAATATCTTTATGATATCCCGGTTGAAGTCTTCCCTTCCTTTTTGGGAAATATCGTGATTCTGGCAAAAAGGGCAGCGGAGATTACACCCGTAGGATCCAAGAGAGAGTATCTTTGACCCCGGACAGAACCTGCTTAACGGCTTCTTCTCTATGGGGTCAATGGCAATGGAGGTCAGTAGTCCGTAATTCCCGGAAACAATCTCACCGTCAACATTCTTTCTTCCCCTGCAAAAGCCGGTCTGCCCCGGCATGAGATCGCAGTGACGGAAGCACACATGACACTTCATCTATCCTCCTTCGGGCAATGGCGGACCACCTCAAATCTTTCCAGCATCACATCTTCCTCATCAGGTGCTATCCCGGCTTTCCTCTTTGCTATATCTATCTGCCCGGAAACCGTGTCCACACCTTCAAGATTGGGTAAGAGGAGCCCTCTCCTGTTTCCCTTTGTCACTATGACACCATATCTCTTTACGTCCAGTTCATCTGGGGAACTTATCTTCTCCGTTTCAGAGAGGACATCCACGCTGTACTCGAGGAACGGGAGCTCGTCCGGCCTTACGGGAGAAAATCTCGGATCGCCGGTAGCTGCGCTTATGGCATTTGATATTATCTCATTTGCAATACAGTCCCTTACGGGAGAAATAGTGCCTATACAGCCCCTCAGATCACCGTCCTTATGGAGGGAAACAAAGGTTCCCGCCTTCCTTTTCAGCATTTCATCCGGCAGGTCCCCTCCGGCTCTTATGATAGTGCCGTCCTTTATATAGTTCTCTATGGTATTCCTGGCCAGAGTCACATATATGTCCTCTGCGGATCTTTCCTTATCCAGCTTCATGAGCCTGTCCTCATACCATTTGTCGAGAAAGGCCCTGTCCTTATCCTCTCCCGTACACTTATAGGTACATATGCCGTACCCCACACCCGTTACGTCTTCATGACTCAGTTTTTCTATCTCAAGTGACTTTCTGTCAAAAGCCCCTGCCATTATGCAGAAAGATCTGTGTCCGCACTCGGCGGCCTTGTCCAGGAGGTCCGGCGGGAATCTCAAAAGCTCCGAAAAATCCCCGTCTCCCATGACCTTCATGATCTTTTCGTCATACTCAGGGCCTCTTTTATCAAATCCATAGGGTCCGCTTTCCTTCAGTTTATGGGAGAGATCCCCGCTGCCCACGAACAGCACTCTCCTGTTCAAATCTTCCGCTGCCCTTGCGACCAGCATGCCGAAATGATAATGATCCGGAAGCGACAGACCGGAAATACCGGTCCTGATGAGTTTAAAATCCTTATATTTCTTCAGGATATAGTAAAGAGGAACCATGGTGCCGTGATCCAGCTCAGGGTTCCTCTCTCCTTCCGTGCCCGCAGGGAAAGAGAACTCATCACAGAGCTCCTCTATCCTCTGTCGTAAACTCACATCATAGGAAATAAGCATGCCGGCTTCCGGCGCCCCAAACTGTCTCATATCTCCGCCGGCACTGTCACCGGGCGAGATATGGATATAGTCCGAATACATTACAGAATGGGGTGACGAAATGACTATTGTTTCCGGTCTTAGAGATGCGACCAGGTCTGCAGCCCTCTCATAAGCTCTGATAGTCTCCTCCACCGTCTTTTCACTGCCCCGTCCCACTTCGGGAATGATAAGGGGCGGGTGTGGCACCATAATACCGCCGATAATTCCCATGTAATGCTCCTTTCCGGCAGATAAAGCCATCATCCGGATGCCATTTCCAACCGGCACAGCCGGCATATCCGGCTGCTTTTCCGGATCTTATGCGTTTTGCACTGCCATATCCTTTACTTTTATGAGTCCTTTTGCAACTGCAGGGATCGCAAGTACAACGATGGTAAGTGCAGCCTCTGCAAATATATACGCTCCATTATACAGGAATGAGTAAATGGCGGGATTCATTCCCTCCGGTGCATAGTCTCCGAAGAATATAAAGCCTGACAGGAATGCGAATACAAATCTCCCGATGACGCCTACGATATATCCCTTTATAAGGCCTCCCTTTGCATTATGGAATAATCCTGAAAGCCCCAGGGCTCCAAATGCCAGCACGTAGTCACAGAGAAGCTGGGGTACGCTTACGATATAGGGATCGATGACCATCTGCAAAAGACCGTATGCGATGGCTGCCGTAAGTCCTGTTTTCAGTCCGTACCAGTATCCTATAAGGGTGATAAAGAGCATCGAGAAAAGTGAGATGGATCCGCCCATGGGCATATGCAGGAGCTTGATCATGGATGTTACATAGGCAAGCGCCATAGCCATGGCTGCGAAAACCAGCTTCTTCGTACCGTTCTTCACAGGATGTGCAGATGAAGTAAAATAGCATGCTGCCGAGAGAAGGAGCAGCATGATGAGAATGATGACCGTATAGCCGGTCCCTGTAAGTGCATAACTTCCGTCTTCAGTAAGTGATAAGAATAGTGACATAAAAAAACCTCCTTAAATAAACACGGGAGGGGATTTGTGACATATTCCGGTTCTTCCCGGATATATCTGCTTTCCTACGCCGGTATTACCCGGTTCAGGTGTAAGGGTCCCTGCCGTATCGGCAGGTTCTCAGCTAAAGCTCCCCTAGCGTTTGTTAATTGTACATGGGACATTCTATTTCCAATCGAAATAATAGTCAAGCGCCATTCACTATATTATTCATCCAGGTCCCCTTCTTAACCATGACAAATCCCACCACACACTTTATAAGATCCGCCATCTGCATGAACATGAAGATATGTATCACGTAGATACCGGTGAACCGGCTGAGGCAGTACGCGAGAGGGACGTTTACGGTCCACATGAAAAAGCTGTCAAAGAGGAAGGTTATGATGGTCTTTCCCCCTGACCTCAGAGTAAAGTAGGTGGTATGGAGAAAAGCCATCTGGGGCAGGAAGACCGCCTGCATCAGGAGAAATTCCGTGGCGAGGCGCTTTACCTCTTCATTGGTATTATATAACTGTGGGAAGAGCGGTGCGGAAAGCGCCACTATTACCGCCACTCCCATGGCGATCACCACGGAAAATGCGATTATCTTTGTGTCCTCTTCCCGTGCCTTTTTAAGATTCCCTGCTCCCAGATGCTGTCCCACTATAATGGCTATGGCATCTCCCATGGCAAAGAATACCACGTTAAACACATTATTGATGACACCCAGGATATTATAAGCCGCTATCACGCTTAAGCCCCTAAGGGAATAGCTCTGGGCAATGAAGGCAACCCCTGATGACCAGAGGAATTCATTTATGAGTAACGGAGTCCCCGTTATAAATATCTTCTTAAAAAGCTCCGGAGGAACGCGGAGGGAGCTGTAGACGCCTTTTAGATAAGGACATCTGTCCATGTGGGTATGCGCCCATATCACCGCGATCAAAAGCTCTATGTATCTCGCGATGACGGTAGCTATGGCGGCACCCCTTACTCCCAGTACGGGGAAGCCGAAATTACCGTATATCAGTATATAATTCAGGCAGAGATTCACGAATACCGCCACAAGACCGGCCTTCATAGGCACCACGGTTTCCGAGCACTCTCTTAAGGTATTGAAGTATATCTGTGTAAAAGCAAAGGCCGGCAGCTCGAGAAGCATTATATTCAGGTATTCCTTCGCATACCTGAATGTAGCCTCCGCATCACCCGCACCGCTCTCTCCTCTTAAGAACATGCCGATAAGGGCATCTCCCTTAAAGATAAGCACCGCTGCAGTTACAGAAAGTATCACTGCCCCGAGTATCAGCTTGTACCTGACGGTGTATCTCACACCTTCATTATCTCCCTTACCGTAGAACTGTGCGGTAAATATACCTGCCCCCGCAAAGCCTCCGAAAAGGCAGAGGTAGTAGATCATGATGAGCTGGTTCACTATGGCGACACCGGACATCTGCTCGGTTCCCACGCGGCCCACCATGATGTTATCAAGGAAGCTTACGAAATTCGTGATACCGGTCTGTACCATTATGGGTACCGTGATCAGCAGTACTCTCCTGTAAAATTGTCTGTCTCCTATAAACTTTCTTAAATAAACGTTCATTTTAGTACCATCCGAAAAATGTTGCTAATAATTCCAAATTATGATAAAAAATAATGCAGCAAAATACAAGCACACAAAAGAAAACGAGGATACCAGCATGCAGGAAATGCCTATGAACTTCATACGGAAGCTGCCAACCCCAAAGGAATTAAAGGAGCAGTTCCCGGTTAAGCCCGACATTATCAATATAAAGGAAGAACATGATGAAATAATAAAAAACATCTTCGAAGGGAAGGATGACCGGTTTCTCCTGATAATAGGTCCCTGCTCCGCCGATAATGAGGAAGCGGTCCTCGATTATCTCACACGTCTTGCAAAGGTTCAGGAAAAGGTAAAGGAAAGGATCTTTATCATTCCCAGAGTCTATACCAATAAACCCAGAACAAAGGGAGTGGGCTACAAGGGTATGCTTCACCAGCCCGATCCCGAGGGTGATGAGGATCTCCTCGCCGGTATCATAGCCATCAGGGAAATGCATACCAGAGTGGTCAGGGAAACCGGCTTTACATCTGCCGAAGAAATGCTGTATCCCGAGAATCACCGCTATCTTTCCGATCTTCTCTCATATGTAGCCATAGGCGCACGTTCCGTAGAAGACCAGCTCCACCGCATCACTGCAAGCGGCATCGGTATCCCCGTAGGTATGAAGAACCCTACCGGCGGTGATATTTCTGTAATGATGAATTCCATAGCAGCGGCGCAGAGCCCCCAGAAATTCCTGTATCGGGGCTGGGAAGTCACAACGGAAGGTAATCCCCTCGCCCATGCTATCTTAAGGGGATATGTGGACGCCCATGGCAGAAGCCATGCCAATTACCACTATGAAGATCTCCGGGGACTTATCGACAGCTATGAGAAAAACGGGCTTCAGAACCCCGCGGTCATAGTTGACTGCAATCACGCAAATTCCGGAAAGCAGTACATGGAGCAGATACGTATCGCCAAGGATGTGCTCCATAGCTGCCATGTTTCAGGCGATATTAAAAAGATCGTAAAGGGACTGATGATCGAGAGCTATCTGGAGGACGGAAGCCAGTCCATAGGTGACGGCATATATGGCAAGTCCATCACCGATCCCTGCCTTGGCTGGGAGAAGAGTGAGGAGCTGATCCTGGAACTCGCCGAACTCCTGTCATTACTGTAAATAGAGTTTTTTACCGGCCCTCATTTTTCTGACAGACAGAGGACCGGTTTTTTTACGCATTTTCCATGGAAGCGTATATTACCCTTATTGCCTGCTCGTACTTCTCTTCCGGCACGGCAATAAGGAGGTTCAGTTTTCCGGCGCCCTGATTAATGGTGCTGATCTCTATCCCCGCATCTGCCAGGGCCTGAAGGACTCTGACATTTGCGTCACAGGTATCTGTAGTCCTCTCTCCCACGATGGCTATCATCGAGAGATTCCCGGTGAGGCCTACATAATCGGGATTAAGTGTATTCTTTATCTCCCTTATAAGGTCCTCCCTGCATTCAGACAGATAGTCGGTCCGGATCACCAGAGTGACCGTATCTATACCCGTAAGGCACTGTTCAAAGGGAAGATGCAGTTTATTCAGTATATCGAGGATAATGGCGCCAAATCCCGAAGCATCGCTCACCATCACCTTTTCCACCTGGAGTACCGACATTCCGGATTTTCCCGCAACACCTATAACCGGGTATTTCTTTTCACCCTTCGGAAGCTTCCTTACGATGGTAGTACCCTTTTCCTCCGGATGGTTCGTATTCTTAATGCATATGGATATCCCGCTTTCCGACGCAGGCAGGACAGAATCCGTATGCAGTACGGAAGCCCCCATATAGGACAGGGTCCTGAGCTCGCTGAAGCTCAAGTACTCCACGGTTCTCGGGGAATCCACTATCCTCGGATCTGCGGCGAGGAGCCCGGTCACATCGGTCCAGTTCTCGTAGAGATCCGCCTCCACAGCGCACGCCGCCAGGCTTCCCGTCACATCAGATCCCCCTCTTGACAGAGTGTGGATCCTCCCGCTGCCGTCAGCCCCGTAGAATCCCGCGATGACCGCATTCTTAAGCGGCCGGAGCGCAGCCCTCATGGCTCTCCTGGTCATGGCATCATCCAGTATGCCGTTATCGTCAAAGCATACACACCATTCCGGATCCACAAATGTGAAGCCGAGATACTCCGCCAGGATCTTTGAATTAAAGTACTCCCCACGGCTGGCGATATAGTCCCTGTTGGGCTTTCTGTCTATCCTCTCCTTCAGGATCTCGAATTCCTGATTCAGGGGAAAATCAATATCAAGACCGATTATTATCTCCCTGAACCGGTCCTGTATCTCCCGGAGGATACTGCCATAATCCCCTCCCGCTCTGGCGGTCTCATAGCACTTAAAGAGCATGTCCGTTACCTTCGCATCCTCACTAAAGCGCTTACCCGGAGCGGAGGCCACTATTATCCTCCGTCCCGGGTCAGAAAGGATTATATCCTTTACTTTCTTGAACTGATCGGCATCCGCAAGGGATGTTCCGCCGAATTTCGCTACTATTGTCTTCATATGATAATGTCGCAAAAGGATCGCATCATCAGATCTCGGAAATGTGTTCCTGATCCACCAGATGGAAGCCCGCAAGGTCAAGTGTAGATTCCGCCCTGTCGATATGGGCTGTCTTCATGATAAAGTATGCTTTTGAGGAACCCTCTCCCCCAAGGAAAGCATACATATACTCCAGATTTACCTGGGCTGCGGAAAGAGTCTTTAACACCTTATTGAGACCTCCGGGAGTATCCGGTATCTCGATAGCGATCACATCGCTCAGTTTATTAACGAATCCCGCATCCTTCAGCACCGTGGTGGTATCATACACATCATCCACTATGAGTCTCGCAATGCCGAAATCCTCTGCCTCCGCAAGGGAGATGGCACGCATATCGATATTGTTATCTGCCAGGACCGCAGTCATCTCTTCCAATGATCCAGGCTTATTCTCCATAAATACAGAAATCTGCTTAATACTCATAGCTGCCTCCTTTAAATCTTACGATTGTCGATCACACGTACTGCCTTGCCTTCTGACCTGGTAATGGACTTCGGTGCCACGAGAGTGACCTTTGCCTTGATCCCCAGCATGGACTTTAAGCCGTCCACCAGATTTGCCTGTCTTCCCTCGATCTCTCCCAGATTGTCAGTGAACATATCGGGAGTCATCTCTACCCTGACTTCCAGGGTGTCGGTATTATTAACTCTTCCCACTATTATCTGGTAATTTGATGAATAGCCGTTATTTAAGAGAACGGTTTCTATCTGTGACGGGAATACATTCACTCCGCGGATAATGAGCATATCATCGGTACGTCCCTTAGGCTTCTCCATCTTTATAAGAGTCCTGCCGCAGGAGCACTTGCCTCTCCTTAAAGAGCAGATGTCTCTTGTGCGGTATCTTAAGAGCGGGAATGCCTCCTTATCAAGGGATGTAAATACCAGTTCACCCTCTTCACCCTCGGGAAGCACTTCTCCCGTATCGGGATCTATGATCTCAGGGATGAAATGGTCTTCATTTACATGCATGCCTGTCTGCTCCGAACACTCGAAGGATACTCCGGGTCCTGAGAGCTCCGTAAGACCGTAAATATCAAATGCCTTTATTCCCAGTGTCTTCTCTATATCCTGGCGCATCTCTTCGCTCCAGGCCTCTGCGCCGAAGATACCTGCCTTCAGAGGAATGTCCTCAGGCTTTAATCCCATTTCCTTCATCTGCTCGCTGATATATGCCGCATAGCTGGGTGTACAGCAGAGGATCGTGGCTTCCAGATCCTTTATGAACATGATCTGCCTGTCCGTATTTCCGGATGAGATCGGAACTGTAAGGCAGCCTACCTTGTGACTCCCGTCATTTAATCCCGCGCCTCCGGTAAACAGTCCGTAGCCGTATGCCACGTGGACTACACTGCCCTTTGATCCGCCGGCAGCGACTATTGCCCTTGCTGTACAGTCGGACCAGAGGTCAAGGTCATGCTGTGTGTAGAATGCCACCACTCTCTTTCCCGTGGTACCCGAGGTGGAATGGATACGTACGCATTTATCAAGAGGCACTCCCAATAGTCCGTATGGATAGCAGTCCCTAAGGTCTGCTTTTGACAGGAAGGGAAGCTTATGAAGGTCATCCACTGAACGGATATCATCGGGGGTAAGTCCCTTTTTCTCCATCTTCTTACGGTAATACTCCACATTATCCCAGACATGCTTTACCTGCCGTACAAGCTTTTCATCCTGGATCTTCCTTATTTCCTCCGGTGATGCACATTCGATTTCTTTTTGAAAATAATTCTCCATTTGAATTCCTTCCTCCATCTTTTGCTCTTTACCCTAGGCACCCCGTCTCATTAAGCTTTTCTCCCCAGTTCAAAGGCTTTTTTATTTATTTCCAGAAGCTTTTCAGGCACATTTGCTTCCAGAGCCTTCTGCCATGATTCCTCAGATATGTCAAAGTAATGTGAGAGCCTTCCTAAGAGCACCACATTTACCGCCTTGATATTTCCTGCTTCTTCAGCGAGCTTCAGGCAGTCCAGTGCATCCACCTTTACACCCTTTTCCTTCATTTTGGACACCAGATCCTCCGGATACTCTGCCGCACCCAGTACTACAGGCATGGGATCGATCTTCTGCGTATTGGTAACGATCTGACCGTCCTTTTTAAGACAACTCATCCAGCGGGCAGCTTCCATGAGCTCAAAGGAAATAATGAAGTCCGCTTCTCCCTCATCTATAATAGGAGAATAGACTTTTTCGCCATACCTGACGTAAGTAACGACACTTCCTCCTCTCTGGGACATACCGTGAACTTCGGAAACCTTCACATCATATCCTTCATTTAAGAGCAGATATCCCAGTATCTTGCTGGCAAGGAGAGATCCCTGTCCGCCTACTCCAACGATCATTATATTTTTGGTTGCTGTACTCATCTTTCTTTCTGAAACCTTTCTTTATCAGCATGATCCGGGCAACATTAAAAGACCCGGATCAATGTTTAATATATCTGATTACCGCCATTTGTCATACTCATTGCAGAGTAACCTGTAGGGTCTCTCGTCCTCCTCTATCTCCGGGAATCTCCCCACTTTTCTGTTATACCAGAAATTATCATTATCATCATCATTACACATTGACACTTCTCCGATGAGAGTCATTTCACCGGACTCCGGCATTATAAAGTCATGGAACTGATAGGGCTGTATAGTTATGCTCTCTCCGGGGTGAAGGGTTATCTCGGCGCCTGCAGGTCTCATCCTTCTGCGTCCGTCAGTTATGACCTCCACATCGGTATCCAGGAGCTGCCTGTCTTCCGAGCCGTTCCACATCTTTATGGTCACATCATTTCCACCCCGGTTAATGATGTCCTCCATCTTACTCTTATGATAATGGATCTGTGCCTTCTGTCCCGGGTACATACAGAGAAGCTTTTCAGCATAGGACTTATGGTACTTATCCGGCATGTTCACGTTTCCGTTACGGATGGTGAAGAGTCCGAATCCCCACCGCTTAAAGTCTCCGAGTCCAAAGTCGGTTATATCCCATCCCAGCTTGTTTTCACGGATCTCGTCATATTCGCCGTTCTTTTCCTTCCATTCCTCCACTGTCCAGTCCGCAAACGGCGGGAGATGAAATCCGCATTTAAGGCTGAGCATTTCCATGTCTATTATCACCTGGTTTATTTCAGATCTCTTCATAATTAATACCCTTTTCCTTTTCTTTATTTCCCTGTCAGCGCATCAAATCTGCACATTTCGGTACAAACAGCGCATCCTACACAGAGAGTATTGTCTATATGTGCTTTCCCGTTCTTTATTGAGATAGAAGGGCAGCCGATCTTCATGCAGGACTTGCAGCCCACACATTTATCCGTATCCACCTTAAGGGGCGGGTTCTTTTTCACATTCTTCAGTAAAACGCAGGGCCTTCTGCTGATGATGACCGAAGGCTCCTCTGCAGCGAGCTCTTCCTTAACGACCTTGTCACATTCCTTCAGGTCATAGGGATCCACTACCCTTACCCTGTTAAAGCCCATAGCCTTACAGAGAGCTTCGAGGTCGATCTTTCCTGCCGGATCACCCTTTATATTGTATCCGGTGGTGGGATTCTGCTGATGCCCTGTCATACCGGTTATGGAGTTATCAAGGATTATGGATACAGAATTGCTCTGATTGTAGGCGATATTCGCGAGTCCTGTCATACCTGAATGCATGAAGGTGGAGTCTCCGATCACCGCAACGGTCCTGTGCTCCGTCTCGCTTCCGCCCATCTTATTAAAGCCGTGTATGGCTGAAAGGGAAGCCCCCATGCAGAGAGTGGTATCCACTGCGTTAAGGGGAGCGCCGGACCCTAAAGTATAGCATCCTATATCTCCGAGAACCGTACAGTTATTAGTTTTTAATGTATAGAACATTCCCCTGTGGGGACATCCTGAACACATTGCAGGAGGACGCACTGGAAGAGGTTCATCCAGGGCAACGCCCTCGGATACTTCCCTTCCAAGAGCTTTTGCCACGATATTTCTCGAGAACTCTCCGGTAACAGGGAGGATATCCTTCCCGGATACCTTGAGACCCAGGATCCTGCAGCGTTCCTCGATAATGGGATCCAGCTCTTCCACAACGATGACTTCATCGACTTTTGAAGCGAAATCCAGAATGAGCTTATCCGGCAGTGGATTTACGAGACCGATCTTTAAGATTGATACCGAGTCACCGCAGACTTCCTTTACATACTGGTAGCTGGTAGAGTCGGTTATGATACCGGTCTTTGAATCATTTATCTCCATACGGTTTACATCATGGGTGCAGCCGTACTCCATAAGCTTCTTTGTGCGTTCCTCAACGAGCGGGTGCTTCTTCTTTGCGTTGGCAGGAGTCATAACGTACTTGCTGATGTCCTTGACGTAGTCCTTTTTCGGAGGAAGAACCCTTTCGCTGCATTCCACAACTGACTGTGAGTGTGCTACTCTGGTGCACATTTTTAATAATACCGGAGTATCGAATTCCTCCGATATCTCGAATGCAAGCTTCGCAAATCTGTAAGCTTCCTCTGAATCTGAGGGCTCCAGCATAGGAACCTTCGAAGCTATGGCGTGATGCCTGGAATCCTGTTCATTCTGTGAAGAATGCATTCCCGGGTCATCAGCCACCACGATCACCATACCTCCGTTGATACCGGTATATGACATGGTGTACAGAGGATCGGCTGCCACATTTAATCCCACGTGCTTCATACCGCAGAAAGAACGTCTGCCGGCCAGTGACGCTCCAAAGGCCGCTTCCATGGCAACCTTTTCATTGGGAGCCCACTCGGAATACACATCGTCAAATTTAGCCAGTTCCTCGGTAACCTCAGTACTGGGAGTACCGGGGTAACTGCTGGCGAAGGATACACCGGCCTCATAAAGCCCCCGGGCCACCGCTTTATTTCCCAACATTAACTGCTTCATCTCCATAACACCTTTCTGATCTGTGATTTCCTTATTAACAGTAATAAGAACCTATGTAGTATAGCATGAGAAACAAAAAATAGAAATAATTGTTGCAAAGGATTCTGTTTTGATGTATTATACTACTTGCTTTTGCAAAAAAGAGCGGTGAATTATGCCCTCTGTGATATGTGTCCGTAGCTCAGCTGGATAGAGCAACGGCCTTCTAAGCCGTGGGTCGGGGGTTCGAATCCCTTCGGGCACATTTTAAGCAAAAGATCATGGTGGAATTGGCGCAGTTGGTTAGCGCGCCAGATTGTGGTTCTGGAGATCAAGGGTTCGAGTCCCTTATTCCACCCTGGCACACTGTTCTGGCCTGAGCCACAAGGGGCTATCGCCAAGGGGTAAGGCACAGCACTTTGACTGCTGTATCCGCTGGTTCGAATCCAGCTAGCCCTGCTAGCTGTTTATGAATACAGCCGCATAATGTCCGAGATACTAGCTCAGTTGGTAGAGCACCTGACTTTTAATCAGGTTGTCGGGGGTTCGACTCCCCCGTGTCTCACTAAAATAAAAAATCCACCATCAGGTGGGTTTTTTATTTGTTGCCATTTTACACCTCATTTCATTTTAGAACGGTATATGATATTTTATATAAGCCGTGACTCTTTTGCGGTGAAAGGAGGTGAAAGCCAGATGGCATGGATCCTCACGTTTTTAGTATCCGTTATGGCAAGTATAGTCGCATACTATATTTGCAAATGGCTGGACGGATAATAATCGAACGGCCTAAGAATAACTCACTTTAACGAGCAAGAAACCCTCGGTACGCACATACCGGGGGTTTCGCTTTGCCGTTCTTCTTTCCAGTAGAAAAGAGACGATCCTCACGTTTGTCTTTCGACAAAATGATAATACCTTATCACTCTACTGCTGTCAATATCCTGCTTTCAAGTCGATTTGTCATCATATGATTCCCAGATTTACAGGTATGATATCCCGCAGAACATATTTCCCGCCCTGTCAAATTCCATCAGCATATAGGAGGGATCTCTTCCCTCCTGCCGGGGGTAGGAAAGACTGCCGGGATTTAATACCCGTAT
>Ga0310691_10004787_pt1 | contig 15072 bp, 16 predicted proteins | sample 176DNAGHGlowgp2_FD_203887 | JGI IMG/M metagenome (GOLD analysis project Ga0310691, IMG submission 203887) | Sheep rumen microbial communities from Palmerston North, Manawatu-Wanganui, New Zealand - 1766 DNA GHGlow gp2 (v2) (version 2) | ecosystem: Host-associated > Mammals > Digestive system >... | reverse complement strand
TAGCGTCATTCCCAATAGGCTTGCACATAGGTTTTTCAACGGCAATGCGAAATATAGACGCTCGTAGCCATATCTCTCGCAAATCTTGGCAAGCTCGGTCTTGCCGCTCCTCATCCTCCCGCTAAATGCTATTATCGAACCCATTGTGTGTTTGTATTAACTCTTCATTGCATCATTGATGGCATCAATCAAGTCTGATTCCTTGACGTTGCCAGTGAGCTTTGATATTAGCTCGCCATTCTCATCTAGGATTAGCGTTGTGGGTACACCCCTTACACCGAATTTAATCACTAGAGGCTCTGCCTCCTTATCCTCCTCAATGTCCATCGCATTGAACTCTATACCCTTGAATTCCTCCTTATTGGATACATTCTTGAACGTGTTTGCATAAACACGGCATGGTGCGCACCACTGGGCTGATAATTTTATTACTTTGCCTATCATACGTCTTTTAATTAATTTTTTTTCTTATTTTTAAGTAAGTTAGCGAAGGAGTTAACCTTCCTTTTATTATTCTTAGATGTGTTTAAATCTATGGTTGAACTTATAAATATGCCCTTGTCAATTTTTTTGGCATTCTTTACGATGTCCTTTGCGGTATCATTGTTGATGACAATCTTTGTTGTCTTCCCCAACACCTTGTTGACTTGGTATTCAATTCTCCTTAATGCTGCAATACTGTTTCCACTAGATGTGTCAAACTTGTCGAAATCCTTCTCGTCTATGAAGCCCAACACATTCTTTGCCCTAGTATATGCCACATACATAAGGTTGTATTCTTGTCGTATCTCCCAATCCTTCTTTGCAGACTTGCTTGGCATTAATGACTCACAAGCGATATATACATTATTTGATTCCAATCCCTTTGCCTTATGTATGGTTGAGAGTGATATTCCGCTCTTCTTGTCCCTCTTGGGGAATATCTCGTCAATCTTCTCCATTATCTCCTTTGATGTATTGATGCCCTCTGCCAAGATTTCAAGGGCTTTTATCATATCTAGCTTGTTTTGAATCTGTGGAGATTCCATCGCCGTCTTGTCATCTATGCTGAATCTATCCATGAGTTTATTCCTAGACACGAACAAATCGTCATAAAGCCTAACAAATACTCCATCTTCCTTGCAATCAGCATTAAGAAAGTCTTGCTTTGTGCTCTTTACGATTGACTTTAGGTTGTTCCCAATGTCCTTGCCCCTTATGAATGCCTTTTTCCCTAGCTTGAGGAACTCATTGTAAATCTGTATCAATGGGGCATTGTTCCTACATATAATCATATCCCCATCCTTGATTACATCTAGTGTGACATTCCTTACTATCTCACCTTCAACCGCATTCTCCGCTGCTTCAATCGTTGGTACAATCTTATTGGCAAACTTGACAATGTTCTTTGCACAACGGTATGATATGCTAAGTGGCAAGCACGTGGTATTCGGCAATGACTTAAGGGTGTTGAAGGATTCGGAATCTGCCCCACTGAATGTATAAAGACAATTATGTGTTAATATTCCATCTGCAACATAATTATGCAAATCCTCAACATCTAGTGAGTAAACTTCAACATCACTCGTGGTATATGTTATTGATGATATAATTTCTGGTGTTCTTAAGACAACTTTACTTCTATATTCACTGTTAGTGTTTTTCTTTTTGTATTTATATTTTATATTATTTTCATCAAAGGTATTAACCTCCATAAATTCTGGAAATAGATTACAAGCTCTGAACGTGGTAAAATGGTCTGATGAAATATAGTTCTGCTCACCTTTTGATATGAAAGGGTATTCTATTTTTTTATTGTTATATTTCAAACATTTAATAACTCTTTCTTCTATGTTTTCATTTATTTTTTCATAAATCTCACATATTTCTTCATTTACAAAATATGTATTTCTTTTCTTACCACATGCCCTTTCATAATCAAAAATTATTTGTGGTATGCCAAATTTATAACTATTAACAATTTCACAAATTCTAGCTTCTTTTTCTGTTTTAAATATTCCTATAATCCATGCATCAGTACAACCTTCATCTATCATTCTCCTATTTAATGAGAAATAGTCATGATATGCTAGTTTTACTTTGCCAATTCTGTACATATTTTTTTCATTTCTCATAATATATGTACAATATGCAGTATTTTGAAATTTCTTGTTTAATCTTGCATAACAAATATGACTAGGCGTGTAAGAAGATTTTTTTCTAGTAATTGTTTCAATTGTTATTAATTCATTTTCAATATGATGTTCAATTGAAGTAATTTTTTTGCATTGTTGATATGATATATTACCAGCTCGTGATAATTTTTTATAGCCAACATAATATCCATAATCACTATTATATGTTACAACATAGTCACCTACATTTAAATCTTCTATATTCTTTTCAGAACCATCTGGCAATAACACCTTAGTGCCTTTTGGTTGACATTGCTGGGAGTCACCAGCAGATACCATCCTCGTACCCATTTTGAAGCATTTCAATACCAACTCTCTCTCAGCCTTGTTTAGGTCTTGTACCTCATCCATTATTATGAAGTCATATAACAGCCCTAGGGGCTTTAAAAACAAGACGTGGGGCAACCATATCATATCCGTGTAATCAATCGTTTCTAGGGCGTTTCTGCCCCATTCCATGACCTTCAATGCAACCTCCTTCTCATCAGCAATGGTGTCTATCGCATATCTATCCTCAATGAAGTTCAAGTCATTCACGGTTTGACATAGGTAGCACCTTCCGAAATCAATGTACTTCTTGACGTTTTCAATGTATCTGAAATATTCCCTACCCCTAAGAGTATAAATATTGATTGATGACAATTCCCTTATGTTGTTCTTTATGAATGCGTCATATTTGAATGGTTCTATGATTGCCGTTGCTTGCGGTATGTTCTTCTTTATGAATAGCAATCCAAGGCTGTGAATTGTTCTAACATCCACATTCGGCCTATCGCTCACCCTCTTCTTAAGCTCATTAACAATGTCGGTGTTGAATGCGGTTAGGAGAACCTTGCTAGAATTCGGTATGAAATCAAGACATTTCACGAGAGTGGTTGTCTTACCACTTCCAGCGGTGGCCTCAATGACCAAGTGCCCTTGTTCGTGCTCAATGAACGAAAAAATCTCCTCTTGGTATTTTGACCATGGATATTCAACCTTTGGCGCTTCTTCTTTCTTCTTTCTTGGCATTTCTAACTTATTTTTTGCAAAGATATATAAAAAATGTTAAATTTGCAAATTTTCAACCAGAATAAAATTACGGTTGCCAATATTTATATATAAAATTATGGATGGGGAAATTAAGTACTTTGATATGAATGATTTACCGTTATATCTCGAAGAACGAAAGAATCAATATGAAGTAAGTCTTGAGGATGAAGCAACATATACATTATAATATTTGATAGAAAATAAACAATATAATACAAATAGAAATATGAAAAGAAGAATTAGATTAACTGAATCAGACCTTCACAAGATTGTGAAAGAGTCGGTGAACAAGATTTTATTAGAAGGTGCTCGTAAAGCATCAATGGAAGAAATTGACCATCAGTTGGTGAATAAAGCAATAAATGCGTTTATTCAGTTCTATGGCGAAGAACCAGAACTTAAAGACTATAACATAAATGATGATGGTAGGGTACATCTAACTTTAAAAAGTGAGCATTGTTTCCAAGCAATGTTTTTTGATACAAAAGGAAATCGCCAAACAAGTTTTAAAGATTGGTGGGACCCATATTCTTGGAAAAAGGAGTCTATGCAGCCACAAGACCAACTCTAATCTCAGACCACTTACGAACAAGTCCAATCGACTTGGCGAGCATATGGGCGAATTTCTCTGATTCGCTCATTTTTCTTGTGTTCCAACGGTACTTTGTGCCAACTGCTATATTATTGCCTATACGCAAAAAGAGGTAAGATTAGTTTCTTACCTCTTTTCTTTTTTCACAACATCAGCTAATTAATCATCGAGTTCGCTGAGAAAGTTCTTCATGTATGAGCGGAACTGTGGGTTATCCTTAATGGTTTTCTTCATGTTCCTTACGAAGTCTGCCACTTTGGGGTCTCTCTCAAGTGTTTCCTCGCGTTTAAGTTCCCTTGTCCGCTTATCCTTTTCATTGAGGAAATCCACTAGCATTTCCTTTGTTGCGGCATTGGTGTCAATCTCGGTATCCCAAAGGTGTTTCCGAATGATATTGGCAAGCTCTTCTCGGCTCTTGTCCTCAAAAGGCGACTTAGCTCTTTCGCAAGCTCGATTTGCAATTGGAGGGATTGGGTGCCTCCGTTCGAACTCCCTAGCCACTTGTTCACGGATGTGTGGTGGAACATCATCAAAATCCAAATCATGCGGCATTCCCATTCGTGGGCGCATAAATGGGTTGGGACGTGGCTCACGCCTTCTCTCGTACGTCTCTTCCACTTCGGCCATCACATCACGTTCAATGTGTGGGTTCACATTATTATATCCACATAGTGGAGTTTGCTCGATTGGCTTGATTTCCACCGCAAGCCCCAAGACCATGAAGATTCTAACCAAGGTGTTTACACTAATGTACTCGGCACTACCTTCAAGGATGCCATAGATTTCCTCAACAGGAACATTGATTACCTCGGCAAGTTCCTCAGCACAAGAATCATTCTCTTTCAAAAGGTTCTGCACCTTACTTTTCACGTCAGTGCTATATTGGTTAATCCAACCCTTAGCAGCATTCTCAAAATTTTTATCCATTTTCTCTATTTAAATTTGTTATACAATGCAAAGATATATTATTTTTCTGAAAAAACAAAATATTTGGACATTAAAAAAATTCTTTTACCATTTTTATATATAGGTTATTCACCAATATTGGGTCAATATCCTCCTTGAGCTTGGACTTTTCCATTGACTCATTCATTTTTTTCTTCAGTTTTTCTAATTCTTCTATGAGATATTCATACTCGAACTTATGGTTTTTAACATCAAGGAGGAAGTCTCTGTCAATTCCGCTTCTATCCACGATATAGCCCTTACCCTCTGCGATTTCTATTCCACAATTCATTAACCTGAAGCACTCGCACATGTTTTTGGCATCATATGATTTATTGAGATTGCTTTCATATCGTATTGGGTTGCGGTTTTTCTCCCATTCCTTATATTCCCTATACTTTCTGCAATGGTCTTTGAATCCGCTCTCGTTGAATACCATCCAACATAACGGCTTTTCTCCCTTCGACACGGAAGAGCCTCGCATGTCGGTAGCATTATCAAGGCACATCCCACGGTAATGCAGAACCTCCTTATGTTCATCAAACCATTGTTGCGCATTATCTTGCGAAAGCCCATAGAACTCACATGTGAACTCATATGTCCTTGGATTTTTCTCCTTGAACTCATCCAATGTGTTTATTCCATTTGCTTCAAAGTGCGCTCCGTAGTCATAATACACCCCATATGTATCATGCATATTCGGTATGTGTACCAATCCGCAATAGTCCTTGCAAAGACCCCTATTGTCAAGCCAATTGCCAATCTTGGTGCTTCCTTGGTTATGGAATGTATAGGCGAAGTCGAAAGGTGTCTTTCGTGTGGGTATATCCCAATTGATTTTCTTGTTCAACCCCTTTGCCTTCTCCACTTGTGACTTTGCATAATTGAAGAATGATGGGAAACACTTCTTTGTTAGGAATAGTTCCCTATTCTTTTTAAGCTCCGTTATCAACGGATGCTCGAACTCGACAAACTTGTCATCAATGAACAATGACTCCAATACGGTTGGATTGGACTTTATCAATAGGTTCATGAACTTCCTAAGCTCCCACCATACAATGTCGTTCGATTCATTCTGCACTTGTTCTTGGTAAGTGAATCCAAGACCAATCAAGTCATCCTTTCTTGCCATGAAGATTCCTCCCATGTCAATGTCGCTAGTTGGGGTTGAAATCCCGTGACAATTACTGCCTCTTATATAAGAGTATAATAACCTATTATCATTCTTTATTGTCTCAAATGTATCTCTCATCTTATCTTTCAAACTCAATTTCTGATGCAAATGTACGGAAAAAAATTGAAATAGCCAAATATTTTAACGAAAATTAAGACGATAATATTGCAAGGGGACTATTAACAAAAAAAGAGGGTAGTTAATTACCCTCTTTTTTTGTTTTTTACCATTCAAAATCCTTCTCCCACCAAGGGAACTGTGACTCGCCGATAAGCTCTCGATTCATAGGAGGAGGGCACCCAATTGGCTTGCGGATTGCGTTGCACTTTGTAATTGGTGCATCGTTCTGCTTGTCAAGTCCAAGTTCAACGCAGCGTTCACCAGCGTCTACGAAGTCATCGAACGCCTCACGAGCTTCAAGGAATTCATCCCAATCATCGAAGTCATCCTTCCTAGGTTCGTCTACCTCAAGACCGTAGCCAAAACGAAGGTCTTCATTTGCTTCTTTTCCACGTACGCCCCAAGGTTGTGTGTCACCACAAGGTTCTTTTACCCTAAGATGTTTAGGAGTAAAATCTTCATCATTGTTTCCGCAACAGAAACAAGACTCATTTACCTTTGGCCCCTCAAATGCGCTCTCAATGGCAGTTTTAAGTTTGCCAACAACACTGTCCATAGTTGGAAGTGCTAATACAAAAACATTAACTTTTGCTCCCATAACTTTAATTTAAATTAATCTTTATTTGTCGTTCTCTTGTTAAGTTTAACAATGCAAAGATATAATTTTTATTTCTCATTTCCAAATTTTGATGAAACTTTTTTTAACATTTATCGTCTTCCACTTCCTCTACCGCCGCTCATCGGTCTTGAACCGCCTCTTGGCTGTGACATTGACCTACTTCCTCTGCTGCTGTTTATATTTGGCATACTAGAGCCTCTGTTGATGCTTATATTTGGTCTAAACGGTTGTATTGGCTTAATATTGGAGTTCGGCTTATCTCCGATTGGTCTCCTATGGTTCATGCTTGGCATTGTGTTATGTTTTGGCATGTGCCCATGATGTCTCATATTTGGGTGGTAATGGTGCTTGAATGCGTCTCTTGGTACTGGTCTATATCTATGCATTCGTGACGGTGGTAAAGGTCTATGGTATCTATGCAGATAATATCTATCATAGTAGAAGTATGGATAATAGTACATATTACGATAGATATAATACATAAGTAGTCCGTCAACGTCATAATATGGAACCCCATATGTGACAACTAGGTTGATGTCAACATCATCATATACGTCATCCACATGTGCTTGTGCCGTTGTAACGCAAGATGACAATGTGAATAGCATTACCAATGCGGTTAAAAATCCAATAATCTTTTTCATAGTTCAACTAGTTTTAAAAGTAAGTAAGTTTTCTTTTTTCTATAAGTATTGCAAAGATATTGGTTTCTTTTTGAAAAAACAAATTATTACCCTATAAATAGGGAAATTACGTGGTTAAATAGGAAAAATACCTATAATGATAAACAAAAAAGCAGACCTAGTTGGTCTGCCTTTTCTCTTGCACTTATTTCATAACGTTCATAACTTTTTTAACGTAGCTTGTTGTTTTTATGTTTTTATTATAGTTTGGTCCTTCATTCCATACCCTACAAGCCTTTACTAAATCCCCCTCAAGGTTATATTTCTCTTGTATCAAGATGAACATTTCCTTTGACTTCTCAGCATCCCATCTATCATCTAGGGAAAACCTATTGTCAATACCTTTTTGTTTTAGAATTGCATTTGCCTCTTTAACACAGGTTTGAGTAATTTGTAGTAATCCTACACAGTCTCCATTTGGGTTATATGCCTTTGCATTTCCCCTACTTTCCACTTGACTTATGGCATCGATTATCTTCTGCCACTTAGTCCCACTTTTCTCTTGTGCGTTGATTGTCAACATGAACAATGACATCAACATTGCCAAAATAATTCTTTTGCTTTTTCTCATCACTTAAAATTTTACGTGAGGCTTGACACTAGTATGCTAGGTTGTCAATCGGTGGCGGTATGTGAGAGCGAGTTACGCCACTACTTCCTCTTAGGTAATTAAAAACTATAATTTGAAAGGCTCCCATATTTACTAATCTTACCGTTATACCAATCGTCAAGCAATTGGCTTATGAAGCCTTTTCTTTCCTTGTCATTTGTTATTCTTGTATAAAATTCCTTATCCAAATCATCCAACACATCTTGTTTCCACACCGTCTTCTGTGTCGGTTTGCCGTTTGAGACCTTTACGAAAACACCGACGATGTCACCGTTGTTGTCGTATTCTGCCTTCATATAGTTGCCATCTAGGAAGTCCTTTCCATGTTTCACATGGTCATCATACATCGCTTCCTTGATGATATTGTTCTTTAGCTTATCAATGCCGTTTTCTGATAATATGAATCTTTTCATAATAATTTATTTTTATTTATAAATATTCACTTACCATCTTTTTGCTTAAAGGCATTACATAAAATACAGCCTCCTTAATATCAAATGCCTCTGTGAACCCTAGTCTTTTCCAATAGTTATGTGTGGCTAGGTCACGCTCGACACCAATCCATATGAGGTCATAGTTGTCCGACAAGTACTTGACATTGAATAACAGCATCTTCTTGTCAAGGTTAGTACCTCTTAGTCTTTCGTCTATTATAAACGAATGACCGTTCACTTGTGTGAACTCATCTAGGTATTGTGCCAAGTTATTTTCAAAGAGCATTATTGGGGAGCCTATCCTTATCGGATACTCACAGAACATGAGCAATCCGTATATGTCTCCATTTTCCTTGTCAACTAGTTTCACCGACTCGTCTAACAGCGCATTTGAGCATAGCATCTGCTGAAGTGCCTCGTCACTGCTTGACAATGCAAATGCCTTCGCCAAGGTATTGCATATGTCATCCAAGTCTTCCTTAGAGGTCTTCTTTATCTCGACCCTCTCCAACAAGTCTTCTCTAGTCAAATCGTTATCAACCAACTTGTTGCATAAATCTATCACCATAATTGATTTCGATTTACGGATGCAAATATACGAAAAAAAATCAGAATGACCAAATTTTTTATCATTTTTTTTTGCTTATTTTCAAACAAAATGGGGGAATCGGCATGAAAATTCCCCCATTTTTTCTAACATATAAAATATTTAAAAAATTATGAAGTAACCTTATCTTATCATTATCTTTCCGCTTTCGCAAGATGCGCTGAATGTATAATTCGGCTTATAATCATTTTCCAACATAAGCTCGGTTATCTTGTCCTCTATATTGTCTTGTATTAGCCTTATTATCGGTCTAGCACCGAATTCCTTGTTCTTTACAGCTTCATTATGTATATATTCTATTACATCATCATTACATACTATATTATATTCTATAGTATTTAATCTATTATTAAACTTATTTATCTCTAATTTAACTATATCTTTTAAATTATCATCAGTTAAATTATTGAAATATACTATTTTATTTATTCTATTTAAGAATTCTGGAGCAAACTTTCTCTTCAGTTCCTTCTCGATGATTGACTTCTTGTTCTTTTCCTCGTCACTCACAAAGCCAACGCTTCCTCCTAGTTCGGATGCCTTCCTAGCCCCTATGTTTGATGTCATTATGAAGATGCAGTTATGGCAGTCAACGACGTTTCCGTTAGCCTCACTGAGTCTTCCCTCGTCGAATACTTGTAGGAACACGTTATATATGGACTCGTCAGCCTTCTCAATCTCATCCAATAGGACAACGGAATATGGTTTGCTCTTAATTGCGTTTGTCAACACACCTCCGTCATCGTAGCCAATGTATCCAGCAGAGGTTCCATAAAGTTTTGCAACTGAGTTCTTCTCAGAATATTCGGACATGTCGATTCTTATGAGAGCCTTCTCGTCGCCGAACACCTCTTCGGCAATCTTCTTTGCAAGGAGGGATTTGCCTGTGCCTGATTTTCCTGCACATAGGAATACGCCTAACGGGCCTCCCTTGTCTCCCAATCCCACTCTGTTCTTCTTTATCACTTTGCAAACCTCAGAAATAGCCTCATCTTGCCCTACTATGCTCTTCTTGAGGGTTTCGTCAATATGTGCAATCTTAACCTTTTCATTTGATGATAACTTGCTGACTGGTATCTTCGTTATCTCGGAAACGATGTCCGCAATGTCATTTTCCGTTATGTTAATTGCGTCAAACTTCAAGTTCTTTATATTTCTCTTATAATCCGCAAGGTCTGATGCCAATACATTTTCCTCTATCGTCAATGAATCGATTTTCTCAAATTCACCCCTATTCAAGGCTTCATTCTTCTCTGACTCGATTTGCTTCATCCTTTTCTTTGTGTTTTGGATTTCAATCGGTTCCCTAGTCTCAAGTGATGTCTTTGCTCCAGCTAGGTCAATAATATCGAACGCAGAGTCTGGAAGACTTCTATCCGTAATATATCTGCTAGCTAGGTAAACTGCCTTTTCAATTGCCTTGTCGCTGTATATTACGTCATGGAACTCCTCATAGTAGTGCTTATTCTCGTTCAATATCTTGATTGATTCCTCAACCGTCTCTGGTTCAATCATTATCTTTTGGAATTTCCTAGAAATCTGTGTGTTGGATTCAACTGCATTCCTATATTCCTTGAATGTCGTTGCTGCAATTACCTTGACGCTGCCTTCCGTTAGAATTTCTCCGACCATTCCGCTGATGTCGGCATCCTTGTCCTTGCTTCCGCTCTTGAGCACCGTATGGATGTCATCAATGAACAATATATACTTGTCGCTTGCCTTCAAGGTATCAAACAACGCCTTGACTCTCTCCTCGAACATGCCCCTGAAGTGCGTTCCGCTAACTAATGCCATTGGATTCAGCATTACGATTTCCTTACCGTCCAATACCTCAGGAACCCTCTTCTCCTCAATCATCTTGGCTATCCCGTATACAATACTAGTCTTTCCGACACCTCCGTTCCCAACGAGTATTGCGTTATTCTTCTTCCTCCTACATAGAACCTTTATGATTTCCTCAATCTCTTCTTTTCTTCCTATGATGTCATCAATATTCCCTTCCCTTGCCATCTTGTTTAGGCTAGTGGTATATGCCTCAATTGAAGTGGTGGAAGGGTTTGAGGTGATTGTCTTTGTGTTAACTTGGCTTTTCAATGGTATCTCATCATTTTTCGTCTTATTTATCCTCCTTGGCTTTAGCCTATTCTGTTTTTGCGATTTCTCTTCTTCGCTCATGTTCACGTTGCATTTATTGAATATGAAGTCATAATGGAGCATGAACTTGTTGAATATGTCCTTTTCCTTGAATCTGTTGTCTTGGTTCAATACCGCAAGGAGTACGTGCTCAGTACCGACTTGGGAGTTGTTCATCTTCCTTGACTCCGTTTCCGCACAGTTAAGGGCTCTTATCAATTCATCGTCATACTTGACATTCCCATTCTTAAGCTGAGGCTTTGTATGACGGTCAATCACAGAGACGTATACTTTCCTAAGCTCCTCGATATTATTGGACATGAGGCAGTTATCCAAGATTAGATTAGCATGGCAATCCTTTGTATCTAGGATTGAAAGTATTAGATATTCAATTGTCAATGTGTCAGTCGGAAACTCATTCAAGAGAACCGTAGACATGTAATCCAATACCGTGTTTAATTCAATTGTGTAGTTACCTTCATTTACTTTACTCATAATTTTTTAATTTTATACTTAAAATATAATGTTTTCATTTCAAAAAAACAATATCAAATTTTTGGTTTTTTAACAAAATTTGTATATCTTTGCAAAAATATGTTAAAACTATGGCGAAAATTTTTAATTTTTACACAAGTGACCACGACGGAAACGGATTAGACCGATGTTGGTTCGCAAGCAGCAATATCAAATACTGTGAATGCCTAGACAAGGAGAACTCGCTAAAGACACTCAAGGTCGTGTTCAATAACGGAACACAGTATGAGTACTATGGTGTTGACGTTACGCAATACCTAATGTTCCGCAATGCGGAGTCACAAGGAAAGGCATTAAATGAATTCATCAAGTCAAAGGGGTATGAATACAAGAAGCTTGAGAATGCCGATATTGATGCCATTGACAATGAAGTGCAGTTCAGAATCGAGGGCGGAATCTTTGTCTCGTATGAGAACGGAAAGTTCACCATCAAGGACAATAAGGATGTTGTGATATGCGAAAAGGAGGTAAAGCTCACGTCAGAGGCATTCGATACCATTTGCGATGCGCTTACCGCAGTTGGAAAGGAAATATACAAAGATGGAAAGGATTTCGAGAATGGAGAAGAATGATAGGATAAGGCTATATTATGCGGCCATTAAGAAGTGGGGAATAGAGCCGCAGAAGACAATGCTCTACGAAGAACTAGGTGAGCTTATAACCGCATTGTCACAATATACAAGAGGAAGAGTCACTAAGGAAGATGTCTTGACTGAGCTAGCAGATGCAACCATCATGATAGAACAAATAGCGTTGTTACTTGGATTTGATGACTATGAGGATGAACTAGAGAAGAAATTAGTGAGACTGAGAGACAAAAAGCTGAAATTAAATAACGATTCTAAATAGGTGTAAATGGGAATTATCATTAGTACTTTCACTGGCTGCGGCCGTGAATATCTTAAGAATACTCATGGGGATAAGATAAAAATTTTCGATGCAGTAAGCGAAATTCCTCTGAAAAAAGTTGACGGAAAGATAGACGAAGAGACCTTGGAGGGATATTTCAACAAGGTGATGGAATCAATTGATGAGAACGACATCGTCTTCATCGACGCTTCAAATGACGTGAGAGACATCTTCAATGAGAATAATGTTGACTATGACATATTCTATCCTTCAGAGAATAGGAGAGGTGAGTTCATAGAGAACGAGGTTAGGAAAAGAAGTAATCCGAATAAGATAAGGGAACTTGACAAGGATTTCAACAAATGGGTTGGTGACATTGATGATGACGAATCCCCTAACTGCTATAAGCATAAGCTGTCCAATCAAGGCGAGTTCATAGGAAATTCACCGATAATAATGCAATACATAGATGATGTCAAGCATGAACAGAATAGTACGAGAATGGATGAATCTACGCGAAGCGAGGAAGCTAGTGAAGAAAATTAAGAATGAATTGAAAGAATTAGAGAAAATGATGGCATATGTCCAACTGGAATCTTGCCAACCAAAATTTTTTGAGACATGACAAAGTGTGATGAAGAATATCTTTCATTATTAAACGATATTATGGAGAACGGTGTCGAGAAGGACACTAGAGCTGGGCGTGTAAAGTCAGTATTCGGGAGACAATTAAGATTTGACTTGAAGGAAGGTCTTCCGCTATTGACAACCAAGAAAGTATTTACAAAGGGTATTATACATGAGTTATTATGGTTCTTGCAGAGACCATATAATTCACATGGCAGTATGAACATTGAATACTTGATAAGAAATGGCGTACATATATGGGATGATGATGCTTACCGTTGGTTCAAGAGCGAGGTTGCCGATGGTTTCAGCAAAAATCCGTCAAGAAACGAATTCCTAGTATGTGTCAATGATGACAATATGGGTGTGAAACCAGTATATGAATATTGGATTGCAAACGAGCTTAGGAAACGTGACACTGAGTGGCTTAAGAATATCACGAAGGAGGAATTCATAGACCTAACCTTACAGAGGGTTGAGATATGGGGAGAATGGATGTCAAAGTATAGGTTCGGTGACCTCGGTCCGATTTACGGGAAACAATGGAGAGCCTTCGGACATGATGGAGTGGACCAGATAAAGGGAATAATTGACACACTTAAGACCAATCCAAATGATAGGAGAATGCTGTGCGTTGCATTTAATCCAGACCAATTGGGGGAAATGGCATTGCCTCCTTGCCACACGATGTTCCAGTTTTATACGAGGGAGCTTTCAAACAAGGAAAGGATGAAGATTTTTAATGAAAGGTATTCAAAAGGCGAGATTCCGCAAAAATGGCATGATTGGTTCAAAGAATATTCCAAGGATACAGATGAAAATACTGACGTGACAATGCCGACTGATGGATGTAATTACGATATTGCAGATATTCCTAAGTATGGATTGAGTTGCATGTGGACGCAGCGTGCGGTAGATGTCCCACTGGGCTTGGTCTGGAACATAGTTTCGTACTCGGTTCTAACCCATATTATCGCAAATATTGTAAATATGGTTCCAGATGAGTTAATTGGCTCGCTTGGAGATTGTCACATTTATATAAACCAAATGGAAGGAGTACAAGAACATCTTAAGAGAAATGGTTATGATGAGTTGCCTAAGTTAGTTATTGAAGGAAAACACATTTGTGTTGAAGACTTTAAATATGAAGATTTTAAGGTAATTAATTATAAGTGTGACCCACCAATAAAAATGCCGCTTAGTGTTGGTTAAAATAAGGTACTAAAAACGGTTAAATGGTTACAAGGAAATTAAATGAGACGGTTAAACAATTCTATTTAAGCGGACGCTTGGATGAGGACTTCGTGATGGATGCGGTAAGTCACACACTAGGAGGAAAGGTGGAGAGGTCTAGCAAGGAAGATGACATTTACAAGCATGTTGATTTCTGGTGGCATTCCCCCAAGAAGGGCATAATCGGAATTGATGTAAAGGGCTTGAATAAGAGGAGGAGGAGTGATTCCAACTATGATGACACCATCCATTGGCTAGAGCTACAAAATGTAAAGGGAAATAACGGATGGCTTAAAGGGGAGGCAGAGTATATAGCCTTCAGAACCAATACAAAGATAATATTCGTCAATAGGGCAAAACTGCTTGATTTCGCCCTAGAATCCATTAAGGGCAAGGAGGTGGTACATAGCACCCCAAGTGAATGTTACGTGCCATATAAGAGAAATGGTAGGGACGATTTGTCATTGATGGTTTTGAACAGCGATTTGGAGAGACTTGCAGATTTCTGCATAGAGTATGATTAAGGTACTGATTTTTCAGTACCTTTTTCTTTTTTGGAGATATTTATCAAAAATATTGCTTTTATTTTGAAATGAAGAAAATTATAAAAATAACTGAGAGCTCTCTGAATAGGTTGTTTCTAGTTGAAAACCGTGAAGACCAAGCAAGGGAGAAGTCATTGCAAGTGATTAGGGACTACTTCTCA
>Ga0310691_10004786_pt1 | contig 15073 bp, 8 predicted proteins | sample 176DNAGHGlowgp2_FD_203887 | JGI IMG/M metagenome (GOLD analysis project Ga0310691, IMG submission 203887) | Sheep rumen microbial communities from Palmerston North, Manawatu-Wanganui, New Zealand - 1766 DNA GHGlow gp2 (v2) (version 2) | ecosystem: Host-associated > Mammals > Digestive system >... | reverse complement strand
AAGTATCTTGATTTCTTCAACATCCTTCAACTCCTTGCGAAGTTTGAAATAACCTGAAGAACGAAAGAATCCGACAACAGCCAAGAATCGGTTGAAATTAGCCATGCCTAATGCGATGCCCTTCAATTTGTCAAAAAGGGTATTGCCTGATTCGTTATTGAAAAACTTACTGCTCATATATTATTGTCTTCTTTGCAATATTACAGATATTTGATATCGCAAATTGCGATTTCAAAAAAACCTCTTAGGTCAATTGAAACAAAAAGTCGTTTAGGAATCGTTCAACATAGCGTTTAAACTGCTCATTCAGATGACGTGTTTTTATCCCATAAAGCAGTGTCAAGTCAGAATAAAGCATCACTTTCTGCCCTCTAATGACTCGTATCATTGATTTGATACTAACGCTTTTAGGGCTATTTTGTGCAACCGATGTTATCAGTTCGTCATGGTTTTGGGTCACTTCATTGAGGTTATCACATTTTGTGACAACCTTAGGTTCGACTTTTTCAGCAGCTTTCTTCTTTGCCTTATTGTTCTTCACGGACGATGTCTTTTATTGGCTACAAATATACATATTTTCTTTTGAATAACCTTCTTTATCATGATTATTTGAGCATTTTGTGGCTCGTTTTTCAGCGCACGCGGGGATTGACTGAAGCTTTAGCTCGGCGTTAGCCAATTGCACGTGGGGACTTTTCGAGGCATACGTGCGAACTTTCCGAGGCGCATGTGGGGACTTTCTGAGGCACATGTGTGGATTGACTGAACCGCTCCTTTGGATTCAACTAGTTGCCAAAGGCTCGTTATCGAAATGGCGAGCGCTCGGCGTTGCGATAACGAAGGCTCGCCGTGTTAACGCCGAGCGCTCGATGTTTCAGTAAAATCAAAGGAAACGTTCAGCTTAACCAATGGAAAGATTGGCATTCGTCGAACGAAAGCTTCAGTAGAATCAAAGGGACTGAGCTTGCCCGATGCCAGAGATAGTTTTTCGAATCACGCTGATATTTGCGTTTTACCACCTTCTTTATAGTATAATTTGACATTATGCCATCAAAAACTTGCTGAAATTAATTGCAATACAAAATAATTCTGTAACTTTGCCCTCGATGATGATGGCGAATATTGTTTGTAATTCAGCACTATAAAGTCACAACGCTTTTCGCTAACCACCATATTTATCAGACTGTTATATTTCGTCGAACTCACATTATTAACTACTAATACCATTAACATTATGAAGAAAAGATTGATGACACTTCTTGCAGCTACGACACTGTTGCTGTCGAGCTGCTTCGGACCAGGAATGGGAACTCAAAACAACACCAATTCTACGGGCAATATCCTGAGCAGTGTGCTTGGCAGTGTATTGGGCAGTGTGTTGTTCGGTGGTTCCACATTCGACCAGTCGGGCCTTCTTGGTAGCTGGAACTACAATGCACCAGGTGCAGCCTTTACCACCCAACAGGCGCTGACAAATGCTGGAGGTACTGCCGCAATTACCAACATGGCTTCGTCGCTGGCAAGCAACTACAGCAATATCGGTATCAATAGAAACAACACTTCTTTCTCGTTCCAAGAAGGTAACAAGTTCTCAGCTAAGGTGAATGGCATCCCATTCAGCGGAACCTATACTTATAACCCTGAGAACGGTGAGATTGCCCTCAAGACAGGTAAAGAAACCATTAAGGGCAACGTGACAAAAACCGAGAAAGGAATGGGTCTGATGTTTGACTCCAAGCAGATGGCAAACATCCTTCAGAAAGAAGGAAAGGTAAGCAACACGACTGCAGTTCAGTCCGTCAGCAAGCTCGCCAAAACTGCCAACGGTGCCCGCGTCGGCTTTGAACTTACAAAATAAGAGAACATACAGAGTATGTAACGAATAAATCATAACTTGGGATTATTATCAACCACGAATTTCACGAATTAAACGAATTATCAGCTCGGCGTAAGCCAATTCAGATTTAAATTATATTTCTCTAATTTGAAAAAAACGAGCATTTTTGTTCGTTAAATTCGTGTAATTCGTGGTTACAATAAAAATCAGCAACCTGAAATTCTTCTAAGTTGCTGATTTTTTTGTTTACGGACTCGATGGTTGTTAGCCGTGGAAATGTCTGAGCCCCTTCAATTCCTGTAACTTTTTCTCCCCTTCAACTGGCGGAAGTTGAGTGATAGCTGTCACGGTATTGCTTTGCTGTCATTCCTGTAACGCGCTTGAAATAGCGGTAGAAGGAGGTAGGTTCGGAAAAGCCCAGCATGTAGGCTGTTTCCTGAAGCGTCGGTGTGGCGCGTATCTCAATGAGTCGTTTGGCCTGCGTTGTCACATATTGCTCTATCCATTCGCCTGAGGAGAGACCGCTAGTAGCAGCGCGAATGACTTTGTTGAGATATTTGGGGGTGAGATTGAGCTGGGCGGCGTAGTACTTCACTTCTCGCGTCTTTCAAGGATGGCGATGAATATGATGACCAAAATGCTGAAATCATTGAACAATTCAAGGATAAAAAGGTGAACGTGCACTACGACCGCGTACTCTCAGCCACTCAGCAGAGCGACGGCACTTGGATTCCACGTGCCTACACCGTCAGCCTGCCTTACGACTTCGACTTCACTGAATACAACGAGGTTGACCAGGCCTATGTTTTCCGTATGCGATTCAAGGAGGAATATTACAAGCAGTTCATCTTCCTGCCAGACAACAATCCTAATCTGATGCAAGCCGGAAGAGCATATCTCGTTCTCGTTATGAAGGGTCAGTTGGATCTGAGCGCTACGAACGTCACGCTGTCGGATGCCGTTATTGACGACGAACAGAATGTGGTCAACAGCTTCCAGGATTGGTTCTTTAATGACCAGTTCACACCTGTAGGAAAATGGAAGACCAGCTTCCGCAGTATTTCTGACGTGGAAGCCGACACGATGAACATCTTCGGTATGCGCGACGATGGCTCCTGGGCACGCTTCCAGTCTGAAGGTGGCGTGGAGCAGCACCGTCTGTCAGCCTTCCGTGGCTATTTCGAGTCCGATGGCTCCGATGAATCTTCAGCAAGAAAGCGTGCTGCCGCTCTGCCTGGAACTTACAAGACAATGTTGGAGAAGTTCAACCAGCAAGGCACTAACGCCGGCGAGGACGGCAACAACGACAATATGGACTACGAAGGTGACATCCCATTTACCGAAAGTATTCCTACGGGCATCCAGCCTACCATCCGAACTATCGATGCAGAAGGCGTCAACCGCTACTTCGACCTGCAGGGCCGCATGCTCAACGGCAAGCCCGACAGGGGTATTTATATCGAGAATGACAAGAAGGTTGTGATTAAGTAATGATTAAAAAATAAATTGGTACAGTTTGTTCATATTTTGGAGATGTTTTTGTTCGTTTTCGATGGAGTGATGCGGGCATCATGACTGAGGAAACGAGCGAAAACAGCCCAAAAATGAAGACAACACAACTAATATGGACATTTAAAAATGTGCCAAGTTATTTTTTAATCGTTACTAAATAGAAGCTGGCAGTTGAGATATAAGCAATTGTGCTTTTCAATTGTTTCTGTTTAAGAATCTTGTAGATAACGAGATATATGTAGCGTATGAAAACTGCTCTCCCCACGTGAGAAAATCTCACAAAAGGAGTAGTATTTAAGATTTTATGTTTATGTTTATCTTTGCCATGTCATTGATGATTTCACTGGTCTTTATACCCAGCACTAAGGTGAGTGAATAATCTGACATGGCAAAGTCATGGACAATTTTTAGGTAGGTTCTAAAAATTATGTCGGATTGATTTTTGAACCTTTAGCTCGGCGAAGCCAATTGATTTGATTGGATTTTTGTCAGTTTTTGAGGGCGCATAGCGAGCTATGTAACCGAGAACCTTCAGCTCGACGTAGCCAAAAGTGGCAAAAAGACTTCAAATCAAACAAAAAGCAACCGAAATGAAATAAAACAAATTGGTAGTGAACTAAAAAACAGAATTTTTAGAACCTACCTTTAGTGTTCGGAAACTTATAAAGATAACTAAACTAAAGTGCTGCGGTATTTGGGAAAACTAACACGTATGACAAGTAGAATGATGAAGATAGCAATTGTCATCTTGATGATTGGCAGTATCTTTTCACTGACAGCGTGCAATGATGAAACCAAGTTGTCAGTCGAAACTAACAATGGCCTGTTGGCTGGCGTATGGTATGCTGAGTACGAAGCCATGGGTATAGTAAAAGAAACGTCGGCCAAAGATGAAGACGACGACGATGACGAGTACACCTACGACACGGTGATCGACTCCTACAGGTTCAATGACAAGACGGGGACTGGTATGTGGGCGAGATACTATTTGGGCACAGAATACCCGGAGCCGTCGCTCCCCATCGCGCTTGATGGAGGTCTCATCATGGGCGAGTTCCATTACACGGTGGAAGACGACGGCAAGGTTCGTATCCACTTCGATAATGATGACGACGAGGTAGCTTATGAAGACCAGGTTGTCTATTTCAGAAACGGAACACTGACTGCCAATGGAGTCAACAACGAGAGCCAGACCTTCAGACAAGCTGACAAGTCGATGGTCAAGACATTAGATGAATGGAACTACAGAGAACATGGTGGCGCAAGTGAGTTATCCGTCAGCAACCGCATCTATGGCGTGGGCTACGGCTTCAACTTCATCCTCGACCATTCTAAAGCCATATCCGGAGCACCAATCATTAACGAGAATCTCATCGAACAGAGAAAACTGAGTGCTACCAATGGCGTAGATGCCGACATTCACATCGAGACCTACACAGGACATAGCCTTACGGAGGTGTCAAACAATTTCTCCTCGAAGGCAGAGGTCAGCGGCGGAGCCTTCGGTTTCAAGGGCGAGGTCAAAGCTGCTTTCTCTATGGATCACAAACAGAGCACCATGAACGAGTATGCCCTGACTGTGGTTGACGTTAAGCTGACTACCGTTGAACTGGGGGCTGAGCTTGGTGAACTCATGGAATGTCGGAACGACCGGTTCGTTCAAGCCGTTGAAGGCAAAGCATTATGCTATAAAGGCAGAAAAGGTCTGTTCAACCTGGTGAACAATTTCGGTACCCATCTCATTCTGAGCGCAAAGCTGGGCGGACGCTTGCGCTATGCAAACATCGTTAACCTGAGCAAGGTGAGCGGGGCGTACGACTTGACTGCATTTGCCCAAATCAGCTACAGCAAATTCTCGTTTAATGCTCAAGCCAGCGTAGAAGATAAGTTCAAGAAGTCGTACGAGGAAAACAAGAACCACGTGAAAACAATCATCACTGCCATTGGCGGAACGCCTCAGACCGTGACGAACCTGGACCAGACTCCAAACGAAACCTCCTTCAAGGCATGGAGAGAAACGTTAGGCCAGGACAACTACCAGAATACCGGTGTGGTGGAAATCGTGAAGACCGTGCCCATCTGGGATCTGGTGGAAGACGAAAAGCGTGCTAAGTAAATCCAGGATTACATCATGAACGGAAACTATGAACAAGACATGGCGAAAAACTACGACTTCCGTGAGGGTGTGATGGGACAAATAAAGAGCGTGAAGAATCTCTTCACTGAGGACGACATAAAGAACGGCACCCTGATCAAGAATCTCGACATCGACGGTGATGTAGTGGCTATGGCATGTCAGGAGTTCATTCCGCAGCTAAACAGCCAAAAAGTTATTCTTTCCTTGTCAAAACCATATTTGCTAGGCATACTGCGTATTCCGTTTCAGAGTCTTGAGGTCGCCATGCCAAAGTGTAGCTTACCTTGGCACTTGTCACTTCATAACCTTTATCCGTCCACGCCTTTAGTTTGTCTTTTCCTGAAGCAGACAACGCTACGATGTTGAAACCTTGTTCATCCAGCAAGAGACCATCTGCATATTGCAGGCTATCGCCACTTCTGAGGCGAAGCACTATTTCCTTACGACCCCTAAAGAAGTCGAGCCATACATCACGCATATTCAGCGCAATAGAAATTGACGAATATTGGGCTGGAGGATTTGTTACGAGGACAAGGTTGCGCTTTGCACGAGTGAGTCCTACATAGTATGCTCGCATGTCATTGACATCTCTCCCGTCTGGAATAGGTGACAAGAGATACACGGTATCAAACTCACGCCCCTTTGCTTTGTGGATGGTGCTCACAAACACAGACTTCTCATCTGCAGCAATGAAGTCCTCGATATTCGACTCAAAGATAAATTCACGCAAATCGCTACGATAATAGTATTGGTGTATTTTTTCGAAATCTTCGAAAAAACGTTCCATGACACTCAAGCATGTGCTTGATGCATAGGTTTCGAGCGTGCGTTGTTTTGCTTCCTGCCACTTTTCTTTTGAGATTGTCACTTCGTTTTTCCCATCAAGCAGTTTAAGGAAGTAACGCACTTCTGCAAGATTTCCAAAACGGAATCCTCCCATGGATTGTGCAATTGTGGCATGCAAGCCACGTTGCTCCAACTCGTATGCCACCAGCATCGTTTCTTCGTTAGTGCGAGTAAAAACCGCCGTACTTCCCTCCACTTTTATTTCAGCATCCAGCAGCGATTTCAAGGTCATCACCTTGCCTTCTTCCCCTGTCGCAGACTTGATGGAAGCATGCTTCATGCGACTAGGAATACGCTGCACAAAACGGTTGGCACAATCGACTATTGCTTTCGCAGAGCGATAGTTATCTGTCATCTCATAAAGCTTAGCACCCTCTTGGCTCACAAGCGATTGCATGTGCTTGGAATCTGCCCCACGGAATGCATAGATATTCTGGTCATCATCACCCACAGCAATGACTCGCATTTCTTCATTCTGTCGCATCAGAGCTTGGACTAAGCGGAAGTCATCATCGCCCATGTCTTGTGCTTCGTCGATTACGAGTACACTCTTAGCAATCTTCGACTGTTCCACTTCCCCATTCTCTATCATCTCTGCTGCAAGACGCACCACATCTTTCGCTTCATCCAAGTTTCCCTGTTTGCCAACAAGGTCAAAACTATAAGAATGGAATGTCTTGATATCTACATAATGGGCTGCATTACCGACCAAGTCTATGAGTCGCTTCTTGAATTCTGTTGCTGCCGCTCTTGAGAACGTAAGCATCAGCAGTTGCTCGTGCTTGACATCTTCCATCAACAACAATGAAGCCAGCTTATGCACCAACACGCGTGTCTTACCACTTCCCGGTCCTGCTGCCACCACGATATATTTCGACTCCTTATCGTCGATAATCTCACGCTGACGGTTGGAGAGTTCGCCAAAGAGTTTGTTGTATTTTGCAGGAGTAATGTTCTGGTCAATCTGCGCCCGACGTTCTTCTTTGAAATACTGGTTGATGAACTTGCGGAAATCCAAAGTAAAATAGTCATTCACGAAACGCAATGCAGCATTATAGTTGCGCACCATCAGGTTGGCATATTCACCCACGATGTGGATTTGGCGGATTCGCTGCTTATAGAATTCATCCAACAAGCGATATTGTTCCTTACCATATCGAGTACGTGTAGAAACAAGGCGTCCTATCTGCATGGTATGATAGAGGACGATAAAACCTCCCTCAATCTTTATCAACTCAGTCTTGGTAAGATACAGCAATGCTTCTTCTATGTCAGCGATGGTGGGCTTTTCCTTGTCAGTGAACATCGTTTCTTGTCGAGTGGTTATGAACTGCTGGAGTAGTTCCACAACGGAAAAGTTAACAAGCGTCATGTCCTTACTCTCATCTTTTTGAGCACTTAAACTATTGACAATAAACCTGCTAATATCAATCCGTCGTTCGAATCGATTCTTGGTTACCTCTCTGGATGACTGAAGTCGCACATTGACGTAACCAGTAATGCTATGCTCCTGTTTGTAGATATATCCTTTCAGCGTCATGAAGTGCAGCAACATCCTCAGCCGCTTGACATTGGAATTGCTCATCCCGAGCTTCTGTGCCTCCTCATTCAGCTCCTTGTAACTAAATCGACGCGACTCTTCAGAGAACTTCTGAGAAACAAACTGCTCCAGTCGCAACATAGCATCAAGCTGTCTCACCGTCGTACTCTTGCTTATCCATGCTTGCATGTCGCGGCTATCAGCCAACAAACCATCTTGGCGCATCAGGTTGATATTCCTGATGACTGTAGCCTTGTTCATTCCGAGAATGTCTGCAAGATAATCCACCCGACTCTCTGCCTCTGTCCCTCTACCTTCAGTTGTGGCACGGGCACTGATAAGCGATTTGATGATGCGGGCTGCTTCCTCTCGTGACTGTTCATCAAAGAGTGGTGAAAGATTCAACCTATGACGCGCCTCGTCCATATTCTTCACGGAAATACCCGTTGCAAATACGTGAGGCGAATTACTTCCACGGTGTATGAACCCTGCATCCTCAAGTGCTGCTATTGCAGCTTTTACGCGAGTTTCTATGTCTTCTATTTCGTCTCCCCATCCAGCCTGGCGTGCAATGTCTAATGGCGAACAACTCACCTTATTTTGCTTAACCGTAAGGTCCTTGACGGCTTTCCACACCTGCTGTATCTCGCTGATACTGAGCTTCGTCTGATTGAGAAGTATGAAATGCTTGTCAAGGTCACTGTCTGCATACAGCACAAAGCATTCTGCCTGCATCTGTGGGTCTCGTCCTGCTCGTCCAGCCTCCTGCACATAGTTTTCCAGTGAGTCGCTGATGTCAAAGTGAACCACCAATCCCACATCTTTCTTGTCAACACCCATGCCAAAAGCTGAAGTGGCAACAATCACCTGTGCCTCTCCACTCATAAAAGCATTCTGGTTCCTCACCTTCTCAGCAGCCTCCATTTTTCCATTGAAAGCCAAGGCTCGTATGCCGTCGTTGACCAAGTGATGCGCCAATTCGCGAGTACGTCGGGTACGTGACACATACACTATCGAAGGACAGTTGTGCCCAAGAATCAATGAGCGCAACAAATTGTATTTCTCATCGGAAGTATCAGCATGGAGTACAGAGTAGTGTAGGTTCTTGCGCTCTGCATTAGCAGCAAATACTTTCAGTTCCAAGCCCAGCTTCACTCTGAAGTAGTCGCAAATATCACTGATAACCTTTTGTTTGGCTGTCGCTGTAAAACAAGAAACAGCAATAGGTTGGTCCAAATGTTTCTTTTCCTGCAACTGTCGGATGAAATCACCGATATACAGATAGTCCACACGAAAGTCATGACCCCATGCAGAGAAGCAGTGAGCCTCATCAATCACAAAACGAACCACATGGCGCCCCAGCAACAGTCGCTCAATGGTCTTACTGCGCAACATTTCCGGTGCGATGTATAGCAGATTGGCGGTTCCACCAGCCACCTGTTCGATAGCAGTAGCGCGTTCGATAGGGTCTAACAGTCCATTGATGGTCACCGCATCGCTAATACCACGGGCAGCGAGGTTATCCACTTGGTCCTTCATCAACGACTGCAAAGGCGAAATAACCACGGTTAACCCATGTATATTTCGCCCTGCCATCAAAGCGGGTAGCTGAAAGGTGAGGCTCTTACCGCCACCCGTTGGAAATATGGTCAATAAAGATTCCCCTCGTATGGCAGATTCCACGGCATGTTGCTGCATAGGAATACCGTCGAAAACACGGAACTCGTCATAACCAAAAAACTCCTTAAGCCCGTAGTGAGCATCCAACCGCTGATGACAATACCCACAATCTCCACAAGATGTGTTGCACAGCAAGTTCATCACATTCACAACCCGCGGGTAGTTCCGTATCACCCATGCTGGCGTGATAGAAAAGATGTCGTCAGCACCAATTACAGCCAAGCAATACGCCAACTCTATGGGATACTGTTTGACCAAGGTCTCAAAGTCTGCATGACTGCATACTTTGCCATCAAATTCCCTTAGAATCAATTGCTTCCAATCCGGCTTAGATGCAAATATTGATGCTATCCAACTGACATTGGGGGTATATCCAACGTATTTGAAGAAGCCTCCAAACTCTTGCGTTTCATTCAGTAGGTAATAGTAGATTTCTCGTCTATTTTCGGACAACTGATTCCATGCTGCCACCTCATCATTCAGCAGGTCGCGAGCCTTCATCGAATCATTCACAGGATTGTTCAGTTCATCTACCTGTAACTTATCGTCCTTCACCAGATGATGATAAGGTCGTTTCGGGAACATCAACGGCGAAAGAAACAGCGTGTCAACAATCGTAGGACGACCTCTCAATGCAGTATATTTTAGGTCGTGATTGATGATATTGTGCCCACACACCGTATCACAGTTTGACACAAAGGCATCAAACTCAGCCTTGGAATGAGTATGCAATACTGCACCATCATCCCTCACTGCCCCATAATCCATTACCCTCATCGTCTGTGGATTAACCTCTGTGTCAATGAATGCTATCATATCTTTTCGTTACCAAGTATTCAAGATAGGCACCATGTTCACTTGCAAAGTTACAAAATAAAATGAACCCACAAGAAATCCACATGAAAAACTATCACATCGCTTCCTTCTTTTCGCTATTTAAACACATGGTGCTGAACCGTTAGCTCGGCGAAAGCCAATCAGTCCTTTGATTTTGCAGACTTTCCCCTTTGATTGAACTGAACTTTTCCTTTGGATTTACTAAAATGTCGAGCCCTCAACGAAAATACAGCGAGCCCTCGTTATCGCAACGCCGAGCGCTCGCCATTTCGATAACGAGCCCTCGGCAACTAGTTGAATCCAAAGGAGCGCGTCAGTCAATCCACACATGTGCTTCTGACAATCCACTAAAGTCCTGCACTAAGAAACGAAAAAAATGGGAGTTGTTTAAATATAAACACATTATTTCTGAAAAAATTATTCTAATTATTTTAATTTCTTTCCGAAAATAATTGGCTTCGTCAAGCTGAAGGTTGGCTTACTCCGAGATGAAGGTGGCTCCTATTTATCGACTATACGTTTTAATGTTGTGACAAATGGGAGGAATCTGATTTCAGTTCTTCGCGTTTCGTATGAGGTTGGTCAGCAGTAACACTACCATAGATGAGGTTATCATCGGCTGCCATTTTCATTTCCTCTTCCTCTAATTGAGGATACATAGAAATGACAGGTGCCACCTTCGCTGCATCTTCGTCATCAGCTTGTTCGTATTTCTTGAAGTTCTCTGCCTGTTCGAAGATTTCCTTGAACACCTCATCCTGCGGCACAGGTGGATACCCATGCTCAGCCAATATCAGAATCAAGTCCATCTGCAGTTCAGCCTTGATGTCCGAACGGTTTGCCCAGTCGGTATATTTCGACTTGTCATCCACCATCTTCTTCACGGCAGCTGCCAGCATCAGCAGTTTGTCCTCGGGATACTCAAAACCAAACTTCTTGGCAATGTCTTTCAGAATGTCGTAGAACGCCTTTTCTTCGTAGGTGATGCCGAGTTCCTTGAACGACTTCTTCTCCTTGTTCACTTCCTGCAAGAGTTCCGCCATCTGCTTTGCCACTTCTTCCAGCACCTCCTGGGCAAGCACAGCGTTGTCACTTCTGTCGTTATAGTGTGCCACAAGCGCATTCAGTCGTTTGGTGAAGTCAACGCCTCTTTTTTTATTCACTTTCTTGAACTCGGTGATGACAGTGCGAATCAGTTTCTCCATCAACTTCACCTTCGTGTTAGGCAAGTTCATCTTCTCTAACCTTGCCATATATTCCTCGCTCAGTAGGTCCAAGTCCTTCGTGTTGACATTGACCTGAGCCACTTCTTCCACTCCTTCCGACTGTAGGGCTTTTTGCAGCATCTGGCTCACCCTGTAGTTCATTTGCGTAATGTCGGGGGCATCACCCTTGGTCAGTTTGAAGATGATGGAACGCACACCCGTAAAGAAGTGAATATCCTCTCGGTCTTGCTCTGTTATCTCATCATGGTTGGCACAGAGATTGAAAGCAGACTTCATTTTCTTCACGTGTCCCATAAAGAGGTTCTGCATCTTCTCCGTGCTTTGAATAAACTCAGCGGCATTCTTCAGACACTCCAACTGCTCCAGCGGAGTACCTGTCGTAAATTTCGTATAGTCGAATGATGCAAACATTCTTCGCAGGATGTCCAATTCGTCTTTCATCAATGTCAGCGACTGCTCGATGGTTTCCACGTTCTCGCCCATGTCTCCACCTCCTGCATACTGTTTCAAGGCATTGTTCAGATTGCTCTTGATGCCCAGATAGTCAACCACCAGTCCCTTGTCCTTGCCTTCATACACACGATTCACGCGCGAGATGGTTTGTATCAGCGTGTGCTTCTGCAGAGGTTTGTCAATATACATGGTGTCGAGACATGGCGCATCGAAACCCGTAATCCACATATCCACCACAATGGCAATCTTGAAGTCCGACTCAGGGTCCTTGAACTGACCATCCAACTTCTTCCTGTCGTCATCGTTTCCTAACAAGTCATAAAGGGTTTTCTCATCGTCCTTCGAGCGAGTCATCACCATCTTGATGCGCTTCGCTTCCCATTCAGGTCGCAGGGCAATAATCTGCTTGTAGAGGTCGTAGGCGATTTGGCGATTGGAACAGACAAACATCGCCTTTCCACACACCGTACTCCCCTCCTCTATGCGTTTTTCATAGTGCTCCACAAAATCCTTCGCCACGGCAGCCAGACGCTTCGGGTCGCCTAAGATTTTGTCCATCTGCGTCACCGCTTTCTTGCTTTCCTCTATCTGATATTCGTTGGTGCCTTCCAGCGCACATTTCTGATAGTACGCCTCAATCTCTTGCAGTTGCCTGCCATCAGCAAACACCTTGGCGGCACGTCCTTCATAAACAATGCGACGGGTGATGCCGTCAGCCACAGACTCCGTCATCGAATAGCTATCTACCACCGTACCAAACACATCGATGGTGGCATCAATCGGAGTGCCTGTAAATCCCACGTAGGTGGCATTGGGCAGCGAATCGTGCAGATACTTCGCAAAGCCATAGCTGCGCTTCACGCCCTTCTCCGTAATCGACACGTTCTGTTCCACATTCGTCTGCGAACGGTGTGCCTCATCCGAAATGCAGATGATGTTGGCACGGTCGGACAGCAAGTTGATGTCCTCACTAAACTTCTGTATCGTGGTGAGGAACACGCCCCCACTCTTTCTGCCTCGCAGTCTTTCGCCCAATTCCTTTCGAGTCTCCACGTTCACCACCGTCTCGTCACCAATAAACTGCTTGGCATTGAGGAACAGTCCCGAGAGTTGGTCATCCAAGTCGGTGCGGTCGGTAATCAGCACGATGGTAGGCGAAGCCAAATGACGGCTGCGCATCAGCACTCTTGTCAAAAAAAGCATGGTCAGACTCTTCCCACAACCAGTAGCACCGAAATAGGTTCCTCCCTTGCCATCACCCAGCACATTGATGTGCGAGTGCTCCAGAATATGGTCATACAGACTATGCGTAGCAAAGAACTGCGGATAGCGGCAGACGATTTTCAACTCACTCTTCGAGTTGTCGGGGAAGAATACAAAGTCCTTCATCACACTCAGCAGGCGCTCCCGTCGGAAGAGTCCCTGCATCATGGAGTGGAGCGTATTGATGCCCTCGCCAGGCTTGTCCTTCTGCTCCACCTTCCGCCAAGTGTAGAAGAAGTCGTAGTCAGCAAACAGCGAACCATATTTGTTGTTCACACCGTCACTAATCACGATGAAGGCATTGTAGCGGAACAGGTTGGGCACATCCCTGCGATAGCGCACCGTCAACTGCGTGTAGGCATTCATGATGGTGGTATCTTCCTTCACCGCACTCTTGAACTCCAGCACCACCACTGGAAGACCGTTCACATAGACGATGCCGTCAGGGATTCGTCGTTCCGTACCTTTTATCTCCAGTTGGTTCACCACCTTGAAGATATTCCTATCAACATCCTTAAAGTCAATCACTTCTACGAACAAGTCTGGCAGCGAAGCATCCTCACGCTTGATGGCGAAGCCCTCCGTCATCAGCCGATAGGTCTGTGCGTTCTGCTGATAGAGCGTAGCACCATTGTCAGCCGTCAACTTCGCCATCACACGCTCTACCTCCAACGACGTGATACCCTCATCAGCATACCTATCCATCAGATACATCCGCAAGTCATCACGCAGCAGCACCTCCGTCTTCTCCTTGTGTATCGTCTCGCCATTCACGTGGCTGTAGCCCTGTTGCTCAAACAGTTCCATGATGGCAATCTCCAGCGTATGTTCGTTGAATGTTGAGAATGTTGACATAGGCGTTATACTTTATTATTTGAATACCTTATAGACATACGAATAGGAGTGGTTCCCTAAGTCCCCAGCTTCTTCTGCAGCCTTGATATTATCTTCTGCTCGTTTGATAGCAGTATCTAACTTTCCATCAGAACATAGATTCTTAACCCAAGTAGAATCCTCAAGATATTTCCTCTTTTTCAACAACTTTTTCAAACTTTTTGATGAATCAGGGAAACAAGCCTTAATATGTGGTGCTAAACGATTCGAAACAGCAGAGTAGTCCCTTAAGAGTTCAGTATAATCCTCGAAGTGTAACAAAAACCAATATTCAATGCATGGCATACTTGGACATATTGTAACACTACCATTTGAGATTTCCCTTTTGAATTGTTCTTCAAAATCTTCATGCTTCTTCACCTTGTTCTCATCACCAAATATAGTATCCCAATCAAAAACACAAAATATTTTAGCATCTGCATTGGCGTCTAATACTTCTTTAATTCTTTTGGGAAATGCTTCCGTATAGTTCGACTCGTCAGCAAAATACTTTGGTCTTATATTGAACTTATAATCTGTTATGTCGTTGATATGAGTAAAGTAATAGCGTTCTGTATTGGTGCCTCCACTGATAAGGAACGGATACAGCGGTCCCATCTCCCTTGTACCCTCATCCTCTTCAGATGAAAGTACAGGTACAGCCTCAAAATATTGTTGCTGTTTGATGTCCTCTGCTAATTCTCTTTCTTTCATCTCATTACTTCATTGTAGCCCCAAAACGTTTGTTGCGATATGCCTCCCTGATAGAAGACAGACGATTCACACCTCTGAAATCCGTGAGTTTATACAATTCGGTCACACCAGCCTTGTTCTTTTCTGTAAACCACACAGAATCTTTTCTGATGAGG
>Ga0310691_10004785_pt1 | contig 15075 bp, 8 predicted proteins | sample 176DNAGHGlowgp2_FD_203887 | JGI IMG/M metagenome (GOLD analysis project Ga0310691, IMG submission 203887) | Sheep rumen microbial communities from Palmerston North, Manawatu-Wanganui, New Zealand - 1766 DNA GHGlow gp2 (v2) (version 2) | ecosystem: Host-associated > Mammals > Digestive system >... | reverse complement strand
TTTCTCGAATTCTTGATAATTCAGTTGCTGACACCTTAATAAAATTCTCTAATTCTCTAATTCTTGAAATATAAATAATTGAAATAGTATGATTAAACACTTCAGAAACTTAAATAATTTTTTCATTTTTTATTTTCTAATGTTTAATTTTTAATTAATTTATTGTAACTTTGCAACCAAATACATAAATTGCAATTAATGAAGGTATTGAAATTCGGCGGAACATCCGTAGGTTCCGTGGAAAGTATTTTAAGCGTAAAGAGAATAGTAGAGGCTCAGACAGAGCCTGTCATAGTTGTTGTCTCTGCTCTGGGAGGCATTACCGATAAACTTATCCGCACGTCGCAGATGGCTGTCGATGGCGACCCCCTCTACCAGAAGTCGTTCTGGGAGATTGCCGAGCGCCACGAGGAGATGATAAGCACCGTCATTCCCGCCGGGAAGGACCGCGACACACTCCTGGCCGTGGTGAAGGGGCAGTTGGAGGAACTCCGCAGCATCTATCAGGGCGTCTACCTGATTCGCGACCTCAGCCAGAAGACGCAGGCCGCCATCGTCAGCTACGGCGAACGCATGTCCAGCCGCATCGTGTCGTGCCTCATTGAGGGCGCCGAGTGGTTCGACAGCCGCGAGTTCATCAAGACCCACCGCCAGAACGGGAAGAATATCCTCTCGACCGACCTGACGAACGAGTTGGTGCGCGAGAAGCTGAAAATCGGTGACGGCAAACTGAGATTCATCGTCGGGGGATTCATCTCCACCGACCAAGATACGGGCGAGGTGACCAACCTGGGACGTGGCGGCAGCGACTACACGGCCAGCATCATAGCCGCGGCCCTGGATGCCGAAGCCCTGGAGATATGGACCGATGTGGACGGCTTCATGACGGCCGACCCCAAGGTCATACAGACGGCCTACACCATACCCGAACTGACCTACGTGGAGGCGATGGAACTGTGCAACTTCGGTGCCAAGGTGGTCTATCCGCCCACCATCTATCCCGTCTGTGTCAAGAATATTCCCATCTTCATCAAGAACACCTTCAACCCCGACGGCATGGGAACCGTCATCAAACAGGAGGTGAAGGACGACGTGCGCAGCATCAAGGGCATCTCGAGCATCAAGGGCACCAGCCTGATCACCGTCTCCGGCTTGTCCATGGTGGGTGTCATCGGTGTCAACCGCCGCATCTTCTCGTGCCTGGCCGAAAAGGGCATCTCCGTCTTCATGGTCAGTCAGGCATCGTCGGAGAACAGCACCAGCATCGGTGTGCGCGACGTCGAGGTGGAATCGGCCTGCCGCGTGCTCAACGAGGAGTTTGAACGCGAAATCGAGGACGGCAAGATGTTCCCCATGCAGGCCGAGAGCGGACTGGCCACGGTGGCCATCGTGGGCGAGAACATGAAGCATACGCCCGGCATCGCCGGCAAACTGTTCGGCACACTGGGCCGCAGCGGCATCTCTGTCATTGCCTGTGCCCAGGGCGCCAGCGAGACCAACATCTCGTTCGTCATCAACGAGAAGTACCTGCGCAAGGCCCTCAACTCCATCCACGACTCGTTCTTCCTGAGCGAATACCAGGAGGTGAACCTCTTCATCTGCGGTGTGGGCACCGTGGGCGGCAGTCTGTTGGAACAGATCCGCCAGCAGCAGGAAAAGCTGATGCGCGAACTGCGCGTCAAACTCAATGTCGTGGGCATCGCCTCGGGCCACAATGCCATGTTCTGTCGCGACGGCCTGAAACTGGAGGACTGGCACAACCAGTTGCACCAGTCGCCTGCCAGCAACATACAGCGCCTGCGCGACGAGGTCATCGGCATGAACATCTTCAACTCCGTATTCGTCGACTGTACGGCATCGCCCGACGTGGCAGGCCTCTACAAGGACTTCCTCGACCATAACATCAACGTCGTGGCCGCCAACAAGATAGCCGCCAGCAGCGACTACGCCAACTATCGCGAACTGAAGCAGATAGCACAGAAGCGCGGCGTGAAGTTCCTCTTCGAGACCAACGTCGGAGCCGGACTGCCCATCATACGCACCATCAACGACCTGGTGAACTCCGGCGACAAGATACTGCGCATCGAGGCCGTTCTCAGCGGCACGCTGAACTTCATCTTCAATACCATCAGTAAGGACGTCCCCTTCAGCGAAACCGTCCGCATGGCCAAGGCCGAAGGCTACAGCGAGCCCGACCCGCGCATCGACCTCAGTGGCAAGGACGTCATCCGCAAGTTGGTCATCCTCACGCGCGAGGCCGGCTACCAGATAGAGCAGGAGGACGTGGAGAAGCATCTCTTCATTCCCGACAGCCTCTTCCAGGGCAGTCTCGATGAGTTCTGGGAACAGTTGCCCTCGTTGGATGCCGAGTGGGAGCGTCGCCGCCAGGAACTGGAGAAGAACAGTCGCGTATGGCGCTTCGTGGCCAAGTTTGCCGACGGCAAGGGCAGTGTCTCGCTGGAGGAGTTCGACCCCGACCATCCATTCTATGTCCTGGAGGGCAGCAACAACATCGTCCTGCTCACCACCGAGCGCTACAACGAATATCCCATGCTCATTCAGGGCTACGGAGCCGGTGCCAGCGTGACGGCCGCCGGTGTGTTTGCTGACATAATGAGTTTGGCCTGATGAAACATCTGATTATACTTGCTGACGGCATGGCCGACTGGCCTGTCGAGAAGTTGGGAGGAAAGACCCTCCTGCAATATGCCGATACGCCACACTTCGACTTCCTGGCCCGCAATGGCCGTTGTGGCATGCTCAAGACCGTCCCCGACAGTTTCCATCCGGGCAGCGAAGTGGCCAACAGCAGCATCCTGGGCTACGACCAGCACCTCGTCTACGAGGGACGGGGCCCCTTGGAGGCTGCCAGCATAGGCGTGCCCCTGGCCGACGACGACCTGGCCCTGCGTTGCAACTTTGTGTGCCTCGAGGGCGACCTGCTGAAGAATCACTCTTGCGGACGCCTGGAGACGGAGGAGAGCGACATCCTGATCAATTACCTGAAACAGCATCTCGACTCCGACCGCATCCACTTCTACACCGGTGTCCAGTATCGCAACCTGTTGGTTGTGAAGGGCGGCAACAAGCACATCCATTGCACTCCGCCGCACGACATCCCCCTGCAGCCGTGGCGAGAGAATATGCCCAAGGCCCAAGATGGGATGGACGAGGCTGCGTCTACGGCCGCATTGCTTTGTGACCTGATGCTGAAGAGCCAGCAACTGCTCAAGGACCACCCCCTCAACAAGGAACGTATGGCCCGCGGCATGGACCCTGCCAACAGCATCTGGCCGTGGGGTGGGGGATACCGGCCCAAGATGAAGACCCTGATGGAACGTTTCCCTGCTGTCAGAAGCGGTGCCGTCATTACGGCTGTCGACCTCATTCGCGGCATCGGCAAGTATGCCGGACTGCGTGTCATCGACGTGCCCGGTGCCACGGGACTTTGGGACACCAACTACGAGGGCAAGGCGCAGGCAGCCATCGATGCCCTGAAGACCGACGACTTTGTCTACCTCCACGTTGAGGCATGCGACGAGGCCGGTCACGACGGCGACCTGGAACTGAAGTTAAAGTGTATCGACAACCTCGACAAACGCCTCGTCAAGCCCATCCTCGATGCCCTCACCCTCCCCCTCACGGGGGAGTCGGAGGGGGTCTCCACGGGGGAGTCGGAGGGGGTCTCCATCGCCCTGTTGCCCGACCATCCCACGCCGGTGGCACATCGCACGCACACCAACGAGCCCATCCCCTTCTGCATCTTTACGCCCGGCATGGCCCCCGACAGCGTGCAGACCTTCGATGAAGTGGCCTGCCAGCAGGGCGCCTTCGGTCTTCTCCAGGGCGATGAGTTTATAAAGGAATTTATGAGCGTTCCTCTCAATTCTTAATTCAGAATCCTCTCAATTCTTAATTCTTAATTCAGAATCCCTCTCAATTCTTAATTCTTATTTCTTAATTCTTAATTTGCAATTAAGTCATGAAATACTATAGCACCAACGGGCAGGCACCGCTTGCCACACTGGAGAAGGCCGTCGTGAAAGGTCTGGCCGAGGACAAGGGCCTCTATATGCCCGAACGTATCCATCCGCTTCCCAAGGAGTTCTTCGAGAATCTCACGTCCATGTCCTTCCACGATGTAGCCTACAATGTGGCCTCGTGCTTCTTTGGCGAGGACGTCAATCTCGATGCCCTGAACGACATCGTATGCGACACCCTGTCGTTCGACTGCCCCATCGTGAAGGTGGAGGAGAACATCTACAGTCTGGAACTCTTCCACGGCCCCACATTGGCCTTCAAGGATGTGGGCGCACGCTTCATGGCGCGCCTGCTGGGCTATTTCACTCAGAATAATCAGAGCTCTCTGATAAACGTCCTCGTTGCCACCTCTGGCGATACCGGTTCGGCTGTTGCCAATGGTTTCCTGGGCGTGCCGGGCATCCACGTCTATGTGCTCTACCCCAAGGGCAAGGTTTCGCCCATACAGGAGTGCCAGTTCACCACGCTGGGACAGAATATCACCGCCGTGGAGGTGGATGGCGTGTTCGACGATTGTCAGGCCCTCGTGAAGTCGGCCTTCATGGATGCCGACCTCAACCGCCACATGCGTCTGACCTCGGCCAACAGCATCAACGTGGCCCGCTTCCTGCCCCAGTCGTTCTACTATTTCTGGGCCGTGGCACAGTTGCAGAAGGTGTCTCAGTCTCCCATTGTCTGCTGCGTTCCCAGCGGCAACTTCGGCAACATCTGTTCGGCACTCTTCGGCAAGCGCATGGGACTGCCCATATCGCGCTTCATTGCCGCCAACAACCGCAACGATGTCTTCTACGACTATCTGCAGACCGGCCAGTATCGTCCGCGCCCCAGCGTGCAGACCCTGGCCAATGCCATGGACGTTGGCGACCCCAGCAACTTCGCCCGCATCTACGACCTCTACGGCAAGAGCCACGAGGCCATCTGCCAGGACATCTCCGGCGCCACCTATACCGATGAACAGATAGCCGAAACCATTCGCCAGTGCCTAAAGGAGACGGGCTATCAGCTCGATCCCCACGGCGCCTGTGGCTATCGGGCCCTGAAGGAGGGTTTGCGACCCGGCGAGGTCGGCTTCTTCCTGGAGACGGCACACCCGGCCAAGTTCAAGGATACGGTGGAGGGCATCACGGGACAGCCCGTTCCGGTTCCCGACCGACTGGCCGCCTTCATGAAAGGACAGAAGCAGAGCATCCCGATGTCGAAGGATTTTTCAGACTTTAAGGCATATTTACTTAAGATGTAAACCCATGAAGAAGATACTCATACTGGTTGCTGTATTGGCTCTTGTGGCCTGTGGCAAGAAAAACGTAGAACGCGAAGAAAGCACTATCGGCGTGGTGGTGGAGAAGGTCGCTGCAAGCGAGAATCTGGCACAGATGCCCTACGTCGGCGTCGTGGAGGAAGAGAGTTCCACCAGTGTCAGTTTTACGGGCATGGCCATGCTCAAGAGTATGACAGTCAGCGAGGGCCAACCCGTGAAGAAAGGCCAACTCTTGGCCGTCATCGACGAGACGCAGGCACGTAACACACTGGCCACCACAAAGGCAGCCCTCGACCAGGCCAAGGATGCCTACGAGCGCATGAAACTGCTCCACGACAACCAGTCGCTGCCCGACATGAAGTGGGTGGAGGTGGAGAGCAAGGTAGCCCAGGCGCAGTCGGCCTACGACATGGCCAAGAAAAACCTGGAGGACTGCCGCATCTATGCCCCGGTCAGTGGTGTCGTGGGTACGAAAATCATGGGTGTGGGCGAAACCGTTCTGCCTACGGAACCTGTGCTCACCATCCTCAGCATCGACAACGTGAAGGTGCGTGTCAGCATCCCCGAGCGCGAGATAGCAACCATCAACTCCGGCACAGCCACCACGATAACCGTGGATGCCCTACAGGGTGAAACCTTCCGTGGCGGACGCATCGAGAAGGGCGTGTCAGCCGACCCCCTGACGCATACCTATGACATCCGCATCCTTGTCCCCAATCCCGGCCGTAAGTTGTTGCCCGGCATGGTGGCAAGGGTAGAAATGAGAAATGTGGAAAGTGAGAAAATGAGCACGGGCGGGCGCATAAGTTTGCCCGTCAAGGCTGTGCAGCAATCCACCGACAAATCGCTCTTTGTCTGGACCGTACAGCAGGGCAAGGCCCATCGCACCACGGTCAGCGTCGGACAGGTCACCGGCAACCGCATCATCGTTGATAGCGGTCTGCAGGAGGGCGACCAGGTGATTGTGGAAGGATATCAGAAAGTAGGCGAAGGCACGCCCGTAACCTTTTGACCCCTTCCCCGGCCCTCCCCGAGGGGAGAGAGCATATACAGCCATTAAGATTACATTATATGAATACAGATAATAATAATAGTACCACTTCCTCCCCCTCGGGGGAGGCCAGGAGAGGGGCTTGGCAACACCATTGGGCGGCATGGCCCGTGAATAACTATCGCATTACGATAGTCATTACCCTGTTGTTGCTCGCATTCGGACTGTATGGTCTGCGCATGATGCCGAAGGACGAGTTCCCCCCGTTCACGGTCCGTCAGGGCGTGGTCATAGCCGTCATGCCCGGGGCAACGAGCGAAGAGATAGAGGCGCAGGTGGCCCGTCCCTTGGAACGCTACCTGTTCACCTTCAAGGAAGTGAAACGTTCGCAAACCACCACGACGAGTCAGAATGGCATGTGCATCGTCATGGTGCAACTGCAGGACGATGCCGACCAGAAGGACGAGATATGGAGTAAGCTGAAGCACGGACTGAACAACTTCAAGAGTCAGTTGCCCAGCGGCGTGGTGGCACTCATCGTGAACGACGATTTCGGCGATGCCTGTGCACTGCTCATCACCTTGGAGAGCCAGCAACGCAGTTATCGCGAATTGCAGGGCTACAGCGACGAACTGGCCGACCGGCTGCGTCGCGTGGCTTCGGTGTCCAACGTGCGCCAGTATGGCGAGGTGAAGGAACAAATCACCCTCAGCATCGACCGCGAACGACTGGCTGCCTACGGCATCGGTCAGGCTGCCCTGATGCAGGCCATCTCGGGCCAGGGACTGACCACCATGGCCGGTAGCGTGACGGGAGGCGAACAGAACATACAGCTGCACGTACAGCCTACGGAGAGCAGTGAGGAGGAACTGATGAACCAAATCGTCTTCTCGTCCGATAATAAGGTAGTACGTGTGCGCGATATTGCCACCGTGCAGCGCGAATACGACACCTCCAAGCAGTATATCGAGAACAACGGCAACCGCTGCGTCTTGCTCTCGCTGGAGATGAACAGCGGGCACAACATCGTGGACTACGGCGAACAGGTGGACGAAGTCATTGCACAGTTCCGCCAGGATTATCTGCCCCAGGACGTCGACATCCGCCGCATCACCGACCTGCCCCAGGTGGTGGGCGACAGTGTACACGACTTCCTGCGCGACCTCATCGAGTCTATGGTTGTCATCATTCTGGTCATGATGGTACTGTTCCCCTTGCGGTCGGCCATCGTGGCAGCCATCACCATACCGCTGAGCACATTCACCTCAGTGGGCATCATGTATGCCGTGGGCATTCCCCTGAATATCATCACGCTGGCCTGCCTCATCGTGGTCCTGGGTATGATAGTGGACAACTCCATCGTCGTCATCGACGGCTATCTCGAATACCTGGGACGTGGCTTGGGTCGGCGCGAATCGGCTGTGCGTGCCGTACAGCAATACTTTGCCCCGATGATGCTGGCCACCGTCTGCATCTGTGCCATCTTCTTCCCGCTGGTCATGACCATGAAGGGCGAGGCCCACGATGTCATCGGCCTCTTCCCCGTCACCATCACCATCAATCTGATGGTCTCTCTCTTGGTGGCCGTGGCAGTCATCCCCGTGCTGAATGCCGCACTCATCCGGCGCATAGAGCCGAAGGAGGAGGGCAAGATGAGCCTGACCGACCACGTGCAGGTGTTCTACGAGAAGTGCCTGAAGTGGACGTTCAAGAATCCCTGGCTCACGATGGCCGGAGCCCTGGTGCTGGTGGTTGCCACCAGTTTCATCTTCCCCAACCTGAAGATGCGCCAGTTCCCCTATGCCGACCGTAACCAGTTTGCCGTAGAGGTATTCCTGCCCGAAGGCGAAGGGTTGGACCGTACAAGCGAAATCGCTGACAGTCTGACACGTCTGCTCAGTCGCGACGAACGCGTTACCAGCGTCACCACGTTCTACGGTTGCAGCAGTCCCCGTTTCCAGATTTCCTATGCCCCACAGATGGGTGGACGCAACTTTGCACAGCTCATCGTCAACACCCCCGACATACAGACCACCTTCGACGTCCTCAACGAGTACGCCCCCAAGTGGAGCAACCACTGGCCCGAGGCCTATGTGCGGTTCAAACAGATGGACTTCCTGAATGTGCCTACCTACGAATACCGCTTCTATGGCAACGACATGGATAGCATACGCCTGGCCGCCGACCGGCTGATGGCCGAACTGCGTACCTTCCCCGAATTGGAGTGGGTGCATACCGACTACGACCAGCCGCATCCCATCCTCGACATACAGCTCGACCCGGTAGCTTCCGCCCAACTCGGCATCAATCGCACCATGGCCCAACTGCAGATGACGCTGCAGACGGGCGAGATGCAGGTCGGCAGCATCTGGGAGGGCAACTACGAGGTGCCCATTGTCATCAAGGACAAGGCCACCAGCCACATGTCCCTGGGCGATGTGCCCAACACCTATCTCACCACCCAGTCGGGACAGAGCGTCCCCCTGCGACAGGTGGCCGAGGTGGTACCCACATGGACGGAGGCCAAGATTGTGCATCGCAATGGCGAACGCTGCATTAGCGTAACGGCCGAAGGTAAGCGCCAGGTACTGGCTGCCCCTGTGCAGTCGCGTATAGCCGAGGTCATGGAGAACCTGCAGTTGCCGCAGGGCGTGCGCAGCGAGATAGGCGGTGAGGTGGAGAAGAACAACGAGATGTTGCCCCAGATAGCTGGTGGCATAGGCATCGCGCTGGTCATCATCTTCTTCTTCATCCTCTTCAACTTCAAGCGCTTCGGCATCACCATCCTCTGCATGGCTGCCATATCGCTCTCCATTCCCGGAGCCATGATAGGTCTGCTCATTGCAAACAAGACGTTGGGCCTGACCTCCCTCTTCGGATTCATCACGCTCATGGGCATCATCATGCGCAACGAGATACTCATCTTCGAACATGCCGACGACCGCATGCGCGAGGGATGGACGGCCCACGATGCAGCCTTCGATGCCGGACGCCGCCGTATGGTACCCATCTTCCTCACCACCGCCACCACGGCCGTAGGTGTCATACCGATGATACTGGCCGGGTCCTCGTTCTGGATGCCCGTAGGCATCACCATCTTTGCCGGTGGCATCGGAACACTCATCCTCGTTGTCACCGTCCTGCCCGTGGTATATTGGAAGATTGCGAATAAGCAAGAGCAATCTCGAAACGAAGTTTCAAACTCAGAAAAATGAATGTCATGAAGCGTAAAATATTTCTCATCCTCTCATTCTCTCATTTTCTCATTCTCTCATTTTCTCATTTTCTCATTCTCTCATTTTCTCAATTTCTCATTCTCCCAGCTTCTGCCCAAAACGTGCTGACACTCCCTCAGTGCCTGGACCTGGCACACCAGCATAACCGCACGCTGCAGAATGCTGCCCTCGAGATTGAGATGGCGACGGAACAACGGAAAGAGGCCTTCACCAAATACTTTCCCGACCTGCAGGCCAACCTCTTGGCCTTCCGTGCCTTCGACGAGATGGTGAATGGCGACGGCACCATACCTCAGGAAGTGGCTGCCATCAATCCAGATTTGGCTTCGTACGTCGGAGCACCGTTTGCGTACAGCGAATTCAACAGGGCCTACTCTGCCGCCATAGCCCTCACGCAGCCCCTCTATGCCGGAGGCCGCATCATGGCTGGCAACCGCCTGGCAAAGATAGGGCAGGAGGCCGCCCTGCTGCAACTCAGGATGAAGGAAAAGGATGTGCTGCAGAAGGTTACGGAGTGCTACTGGCAGGTGGCATCGGTGAAGTATAACCTCCAGACCATCGCTGCAGCCGAGAAACAACTGGGCGCAGTGTACGGATTGGTGGAAAACTATGTCAAGGCAGGTGTCACCACGCGCAACGACCTGTTGAAGGTGCAACTGCGCCAGCAAGAACTGGCCTCCAACCGCCTGAAACTGGAGAATGCCGAACACGTGCTGCTCCTCCTGCTGGCACAGCAGATAGGCCTGGTGGGCAAGCCGATAGACATCGACGTGGCTTCGCTTGAGGCCCAGGACCCTGCCACCGTACTCGTTTCTACCGATGAGGCCGTGGCTCGGCGCGAAGAGATGGCCCTCATGATGAAACAGGTGGAGGCCGGACAGTGGCAGGTGAAGCTGGAGCGTGGCAAGTACATGCCCACGGTGGCTGTCGGTCTCATGGGCTACAACGCCGGCCTTGGCGGATTGTCGGACAACGTGAAGAAATACATGGACACGAACATGACCAACGGCCTGGTCTTCGGCACATTGTCCGTACCCATCATGTCGTGGTGGGGAGGCCGGCATGCCATCCGCCGCACACAGATGAAACTGCAGCAGGCCAGGAACGACGCCGCCGACGTGCGCGAACATTTGGCAGTCGATGTGGAATCGGCCTGGAGCAACCTGACGGAGGCATACAAGCAGATAGACATAGCCCGTGCCAGTGTGCGCTCTGCCGAGGAAAACCTGCGCATGTCCACCGACCAGTATCGTGCCGGCACAGAGACACTCTCCGACCTTCTGGATGCCGAGACCCTCAATCGACAGGCCCGCAGTCAACTCTCCGATGCGCTGGCCACGTATCAGGTGAAACTGGCCGACTACCTTCGCAAAACGAGATAGTCCTATCTTCCCCTTGGAACATAGGATTTGACAGTCCAATCTCCCCTTGTACCAGTTGGGGTTGGCTGTCCTATGGTAAGGCTGTGATTGTTCCGAAGCGTCCCCAGACAGAGTTTTGCTTATAGGCTTCCACAGCTGTCGCCGGGACCTGAAGTATGGCTTCGGGCAACTGAACCCCGACGAACACGGTGGTGGCGATGTCCTGCGGCGTAACAGCCTGGTTGGTGACCGACTTAAGTCTGCCGCAATGAGAGAAAGCACCATCGCCTATCTCCGCCAGTGATGCAGGAAGTTCCAGTTGCTCCAATCCGCACGTAGAGAATGCATTCTGACCAATGTTGGAAACTGAGGACGGAACAGAGAAGCTTCGCAGTGCCGAGCATTTGTTGAAAGCCGAAGCTCCGATGGTGTTTAACTGGCATTCGGCAGATACGCTGACTGAGGTCAGGGCCGTGCAGCCCGAAAAGGCGTCGTGCTCAATCTTTTGCAGGGCGGAAGGAAGATTCACACTCGTCAGCGATGCACAGTTCTCGAAGGCCATAGGACCTATCTCTTGTACACCATCGGGCAACTGGATGGACGTGAGCCCCGAACCCTTGAAGGCTTGATAATCTACTTCTATGGTTGCAGAGGGCAGTGTTATCTGTTTCAGACTGGTGCAATTTTCGAACATGCCTTGTGGAACAACCGTTATAGAGGTTGACAATTTGATTGAAGACAAGCCTGTGCAACCGCTGAATATGTATGCACCCATCCACGAGATGCCATTGGGGAGTGATATCTGACTGAGTCCCGTACAGCCGTGAAAGGTGGATGAACCAATGTATCGAAGGCCCTCGGGCAAACTGATGTTGGTGAGCCCCTTGCAATTATAGAAGACGGCACCTTCGGATGCTACGTATGGGTTGCCCTTCGCATCATAATATACATAGGAGATGCCGATACTGTCGAGTGTGGAAGGCAGAGAGACCTTGGTTAGGGCTGGGCAGTTGCCAAATTCCACATCGAGCACCTTGACGCCCTCGGCTACGGTCAGTGAGGTCAGTTTCTTGTTGGTAGCGAATGCAGAACGTCCACTATGGTTGGTACGGGCATCCGACTGGAGGGTCACACTGGTAATGTCATTATCGGCAAAGGCTCCGGAGCCGACGTACTTGAGGCTCTTGGGCAAAACCACATTGCCCGTGATGATTGCCTTGTGGAAGGCGGAATCGCCAATGGTTTCTATGCCTTCTGCCAGTATTGGAGTGTTGAGAATGGCATTTTCGAAAGCATATTTCCCAATTTCGCGTATGCCCGAGAGGTTAGGGTTGTTGAGGCTCGTACATGTGTGATAGGCACCTTCGGGTAGCACTCCAGAAGTGGGTACGACCATTTGTTTGAGGCTGGCGCACTTATAGAAGGCGTATTCATCCAGTGTGTCTATACTGAGGGAGCCGTTGCCCAGGGAGGTCATTGACTGACAATTGGCAAAGCATTCATAACCAATATATTTGAGCGACTTCGGCAGCGAGATGGAGGGCAGAAAGTAACAGTCGTAGAAGGTATAGTCATCAAGAGCCTCTATACCTTCGGGAATGGATAGAGGTGATTTCAGATAATGGCAATAGCAGAAGGCACTGCGCCCAATCTCCTGCACCGTAGATGGAATGTTTACTGAACGCAGCGAGTCGCAGTGATAAAAAGCCTGTGAAGATACTCTGGTGATACCTTCTGGCAATTGCAACTGACGCAGACGTGTGTAGCCAAAGGCATATCTGGGAAGACTGTTATCGACGGTCAGCAGGCATAGTTCGTCGCCATCGCTACTTTCATATACGAAGAATGCATCACCACCCTGCTTGAAACTGGCCTCCGACAAGTCAAGCCGAACGAGCTGACCTTCCGTCTTGTCATCTTTTTTTAGTCCAGAGCCAGCCATTTCCCGTATCAGCTTGAGGTCGCTTCCATTGATGTCTCCCTTCACTTTTAGTGCGTTGATTTTCAGTGGGTCTATCTTTTCAACCTCCTTGAGATGGGTCTCAAGACTACCTGCCTCTGCCAATTGTATGCTGACAGAATCGGAACCATTCATGGTGTTTCCGGACTGAGAGGATTGCCCGTCGGGGTTATATATAAGTTCCTTGGTACAGGCACTGAACAGACATAGCCCGACAAGGATGATGAGGCTGGGATGGAAGAATTTATTTGTCATGGTTGGAAAGTTATGTTAATAACGGGACGGCAACCGACATACCTACTGTGGGAATCGTAGGCTCGGGCTGTAGATCGAATCATGCGGATGTCCTTGTGGATATAGCCATAATAGGCCCTGTTCTTGTCCCATTCATCGGTAAAGCGCGTTCCTGCATGGCTGCCGCCACGCACTACATGGTCTTTTCCTACGGTCGTGCAGGGATCCACTTGTAAGGTTTCGTCAGTGTATGGGGCATATGCATCGAGACACCATTCTCCTTGTTTGTCAGCCATGTTATACAACCCTAATTCGTTGGGACGGGAATGGTTCGTTTCGTCGATGTTGGCACTCCATACGTCCTTGAGTGCATTGCTGCCTGGATAGCGGTAGCCCTGGCTCTGATTGCCTCCACGGGCCGCATATTCCCATTGTGCCTCGGTGGGGAAAGTGAACTCCAGACCTGTGTATTCCTGCATGAGTCGAAGGATGTAGTTCCATTCTTCCCATGTCCAATAAAGGTCTTTTCCCTGATATTTTTTGATGTTTGCAACATCGTCTTCGTTGGATTCTTGGGCGGTCATCTTCTTTCCTGTGGCAGCATTGACGTCGGCGCGCGTCTGGGGTACGGAAAGCAAGGTCTCGACTTGGTCGTATGTCAGCTCGTGGGCACAGATGTAAAAATCCGAAAGGCGTACGAAATGTACGGGCGCCTCATCGGGCTTGGCATCGGCATCCTGGTCCTGACGACATCCCATCATGAAGGTGCCTCCCTCTACTCGTACCATGTCCGATATGATGCTTTGCAGCACTTGCTGCTGTTCGGCAGAGAGATAGGCACGCCACTGAACATTGAAGGCATCTATTTGTTCCGTGTTGCCCCCCACGAAACCATCGTCATTTAACTCCGAAGTGCAAGATGCAACCATCAGACCAATGGCTGTAACTGCAGTGAATCGGAAGATGTTTTTTATCCTGTTTTTCATAATGGCATAGAAGGAATTAGGGCTTCATAACTATGCGCAGACCGCAGTAGGAATCATTCTTACTGGGTCTTTGGCTAACCCATGACATAATGCCCACACGATAGACTGTAGATGAGACGCTGATACTTTTCCCGTCGGCGAAGGTTCCTCCACGGGCCACATGATATTCGCCCCTGTTAGGTCCCGTCGGGTCTGTGGCTGGATTTGTGGTAAGTGCTCCAGTGAAATCGCTGCACATCTCCTTCACGTTGCCGCTCATGTCGTACAGTCCTAATTCGTTGGCTTTCTTGGTGCCCACAACAGATGTGGTGAACAGAGGTGAATCCTCAGATATGTTTACATAGTAGGCAACCTCGTCGTAATAGTCGCTGCCGGCATACTGATAGCCCATGCTTTTGTTGCCACCGCGAGCGGCATATTCCCACTGTGCTTGTGTGGGCAACTGCAAGTTGAGCCCTGTCAGGGATGAGAGTTTGGCAAGATAGTCCATTGCCTCGTTCCACGTGAGATTTTCCACGGGTTTGTTGGCACCTACGAACCGGCTGGGGTTGCTATCCATGAGGGCCAGCCATTGGCTCTGGGTAACCTCGAACTTCCCAATGTAGAAGGTGGAAAGTGTTACTTCGTGGACAGGATTGTCGTCAGATGCATAGAGCCCGTAACCGGGCTTTTCCGGATCTGTGCTTTGGGCTCCCATAAGGAATTTCCCGCCATCGACACGGACAAGTTGTTTCAACTGGTCTGTAATGATGGCTTTTTGCGATTCGCTTATGTCATAGCTCCAACGAAGTTTGAAATCGAAACCATCTATGACATCCCATTTTCCGCCTACCTGATAGATGGACAGGTCTTTGGAGAGCGTTTTGTTACCACGTTTAACGGTAACGGTGATAACAGCAGTCCGCTGTTCTGCCAAGTTGTTGGCTTTGATGTCGAGCAGGATGTTTTTATTCTGTTGGTCGGCACTGACAATGCACCAGTCCTGGTTGCTGGTGGCCGTAAACTCGT
>Ga0310691_10004784_pt1 | contig 15076 bp, 12 predicted proteins | sample 176DNAGHGlowgp2_FD_203887 | JGI IMG/M metagenome (GOLD analysis project Ga0310691, IMG submission 203887) | Sheep rumen microbial communities from Palmerston North, Manawatu-Wanganui, New Zealand - 1766 DNA GHGlow gp2 (v2) (version 2) | ecosystem: Host-associated > Mammals > Digestive system >... | reverse complement strand
AAAGTATGTATACCTACTCAATAATTATACTAAAGATAGCCCGGAAAATCAATAGAAATGTTGAATTTCCGGGCTATTTAAAGCCTTTTATTCATTTGAGTGTTAACTCTCACCGGAAGTTAAGAATAAAATGTTAACAGAATCTCAATAGACATCATTCGCATATTTGACTACAATAGATAGTGTAATTGAATAAATGGGCAAACCCGTGGAAACACGGCGGCGCAAAGCTTCAGAGCCTGTCAAATGGTAGTCAGCTGCACTTTAAGGACGTTGAAAAAGCATCTTTCTACAAATCATATATTTGATAGGGAAAGATGCTTTTTAAGTCTATTGGAGGGCAGTATATGAATAAAGAATACATTTCTGCGAAGGATTACGCGGCTAAATATAATCTTCATCCTCGAACGGTACAGAAATATTGTGCAGAGGGGAAAATAGAGGGGGCATATAAGTTTGGTGCTTCTTGGGCTGTTCCGGACAAAGCCCCGAAACCGAGTGACAGAAGGTGGAAAAATGGAGACTGGGTTGGATATCGGAAGAGAGAACGGAAAAAGGATATATAAAACGATAAGATAATTGGAGAAACATATGGCAATAGAGAATGCATATGAAAAAATATCACTTGAAGAAGAATTAAGAGAAGCAGAAAGTGTTTCTGTGGATTTTGATGAGCTTGAAAAAAGTCTTCAAGATGAAATAGATAGAGAATTGTTAGATGTAGACTTGCTTGTAAAAGATCGAGAGATTGTGGAGAATCCCAATGTATTAGGAGAATCCATAAAGGCTGTAATATGGGATCAGTTTTTAAATCAAATGGGTGTTAATGCAGGCGATACCTTCATTGCTGAGAACAATGGACAGAGATTGGATTTGAGTAAAGATGCCCATATTCAGACATCTGATAATTTTGCGAATGGAAAGATTGCAACACATAATACACACATTGATTACCAGCAAAGATATAATGATTGGCAGGCAAACTTTGAAAAGGATGCTGATGGTAATATTATGATGCATACAACGAGAACAGGCAAAGTTGTAGAAAATCTTGTGAGTGGTGCGCGTGATAGATTTGATGAGAATAGACCGAGCGGTTCTGCTGCAAGGGGGACAAATATGGATCATACTGTACCAGCTGCTGAAATAATACGTGATCCGCGAGCAAATGCTCATTTATCACAATCAGAACAAGTGGATTTTGCAAATAGTAAAGAAAATCTCTATGAGATGGATGCGAGCTTGAATAAATCCAAAAGTGATTTAGCAACAGATGAATGGCTTGATAACCCTAATGCGAATGGTCAAAAACCAAGTGAAATTTTTGATATTAGTGAGGAGAAGGAAAAAGAACTTCGAGAAGTTAATAAAAAGGCAAGGGAAGAATATGAAAAACGCTTAAAAGAAGGTGAAAAGAGATCTGTTGAGACCGGTAAACAGTCAATGAAAGAGGAAGCTGTAAGAATAGGAAACCAGACTGCGAAAGCAGTGCTATTTTCCTTGTTAGCCGGACTGCTTAGAGAAATAGTTGGTGGTTTTGTATCCTGGATTGTGTCAAAGGATAAATCGTTAAAGTCTTTACTTTTATCATTAAGAGATGCCTTTCTTTCTTTTGTAAAAAAATTCAAATTTCATTTCTTTAATGCAGTAGAAATAGCCGTAACGGTAGTTTTAGAGGCAATCTTTGGACCAATTGTGAGGTTGTTCCGAAGAATATGGATGCTTCTTAAACAAGGGTTTCGCTCCCTACGACAAGCAATTGTATATCTGAAGAATCCGGCGAATCAGGAAAAATCATCGGATATAAAAGCAATGGAGATTGGTAAAATTGTTATCGCCGGTCTATCGGCGGTGGGGGCTATATTCTTAACACAGGGTATAGAGGCTGGATTAACATATTTGGGACAATACTGTCCCGCATTAATATACGAGATTCCAGTACTGGGAAGTCTGGCCAGTATTATCGCAATATTTTTGGGAGGCTTAACAACTGGAATAGTCGGTGCTTTGTTTATGCTTGTCATTGATAAGACAATTGAACGTACCAAAGCCGAGATGACGGAAGAAACGATTATCGAAAAAAGAAATAACGCGTTGCATTTGCAAGAGCAATTAGTAGATGTAAAAGAAACGAAGATGGAAATGGTAAGGGATGATACGGCAAAACGTATCATTGAAAGACATAATAATGCAGAAAAACGCTTAGAGGATTTATATTCGGATGTTAAAGAGAAAAATATAGGAAAAGCTGATTTTAGTCAGATCGATGATCCTTTAAATGATATTTGGAAAAGGTTAAGTAAGATTTAGGAGAGTAAAACGATGGGAAACGCAGTTGCTGAAAGACCAAATATTACAGAAAAAGTAAATATGCTTGTTGAGAATCATCAAAAGATTCCTTCGACAATAAGTTTTAAAAAGGTTACGGAAAAGACCGGACCTTTTAAGTGGTTTAAATATCGTGTTTCTGGAAAAGAGATGAATGAGCATCTGGAAATTCTTCAAAAAGAATTTGCGGAACAAAATAGGCGCGATATTCTCGAATTAGAAGAATTGAAGAGAATATATGAGGCTATTTCTGTTCTGGATGATGATTATGTTCAAAAATTGCTTACTAATGCTGAAGCAATGAAGGCCTTATCAGAAAAAGTTAATGAATGCGAGAGCACAAATGTTTACTTATCTCAAAAAGTAGCAGAGGTAGTAGAAGCTCAGGGTGTAATACTCGACAAGTTTTCTAGTTTTGATAATGTTTTGCTACTTGAAGAAAAATGCCGGAATCAAGAAAAAGAAATTGAGCTACTTCAGGGTGAATTAAAAACGATGAAGGAAACTTATGAACTGATTGAGGAAGAAAAGAAAAATATAGGCGAGATGAAGCACAAAGTGGATTTGAAAATATTGTTATTCACTATTTTTCTGAGCATAATCGGCGTTTGTGTAGTAGCTGTAGTTGTATTGAATATGATGGGGATTATTTGATGAATGAATTATATGAAAAAGAATTTATTAATTCAGCTGTTAAACTTGATGCCCTGATGGAAGCAAATGGTCAAATTGCTAGTGTGGCAAAGCGGATTACAGAAGAGTGCGATAAAGAGCAAATCTTGTTTCTTTTATCCGAAATCAAAAAGGTTGAAGATAGTCGGAACAATCGCAAGGAGATCATTATAATGGCGCAGCATGTTAATGATGCGTTTTTAAAATATCTTGGCTATAAAACTTATCATGAAATCTGTAATGCTGATTCCGAAATAGAAGAAGATCATAAAACTCTTCCGGAGTTAATAGATGAACTGGATAAACTTGTTGGCTTAGAAAAAGTTAAGGAACAGGTAAAAGATTTGATTGCTTTTCAGATGGTTAACAAGCGCAGAATAGCCGTGGGATTGCATGAAACAAAAAGAACCATGCACCTTGCGTTTATTGGCAATCCCGGAACCGGAAAGACAACGGTTGCCCGTATTGTTGGAAGAATATATAAGGAATTAGGTTTATTATCGAAAGGACATTTTATAGAAGCGTCAAGAACGGATTTGATTGCTGGATATCAAGGACAAACTGCCTTAAAAGTAAAGGATCTTGTAGGAAGGGCAAAAGGTGGAGTTCTTTTTATAGATGAGGCTTATAGTATAACGGAAAATGAACATACTGATTCATACGGGCGAGAATGTCTTACAGAATTAACTAAGGCATTGGAAGATTATAGAGACGATTTGGTTGTAATTGTTGCCGGATATACGGAGCCAATGAAGAAGTTTTTTGCGTCGAATCCGGGATTAGAATCCAGGTTTAATACTTTTATAGAATTTGGAGATTATGATGGAAATCAGTTAATGGTTATTTTTGAGAATATGTGTCATGAGAATGACTATAAATTAGATAGTGAAGCGCAAAATGAGGTATATGCTTTTTTTAAGAAGGCTGTTGAAGAAAAGGATGAGACTTTTTCCAATGGAAGGTTAGCAAGAAATCTTTATGAAAAGATGGTTATGGCGCATGCTCGGAGAGTTGTTGATATTTCCGATTGTACTAAAGAAATATTGTCTACGTTTGTTAAGGCTGATTACGATTCAGTAAAAAATGAATTATTCTCATAATATTTGGAACTGTCAAACGAGGAGCTATTTATATGGATTCTAATATAAAACTTGAAAAGCATAAATGTCCAAGTTGTGGTTATGATGCTAGGGAATATCAGGCAATTTGTCCTTATTGTAAGCATGTCTTCGAAGAAGTAAAACAATCTAATTCGATGCTGGAATTTACAAAACAATTAAACAAGCTAGAAAGCAAAAGAAAAGGGAAGATGAATTATGGAGTATTTGATAAGTTTATTCCCCATAAGGCCGATACAATCGATGATCAGATAATTGCACTGATAAAATCTTATGATTTCCCAAACTCAGTATTGGATACCTATTCATTTATGGCAATGGCGAGTTCGCATATTATTTATGATTATGAGATTGATGAAGACGATCCGAAGGACGTAGAAGAAAAGAAAATCCTTCATGCAAAAAATGATGCTTGGAAAGCTATGATGGACCGGGCATTGAATAAGGCGAAAATATCGTATGGTGATCAAACAGAATATGACAGTATTAAAGAGATTTATGATGTAACATTATCAAGATTGAATAGGGCAATACGGGATGCAAATGCACCGGTTAAGAAGTTTAAAAAGCAACTTGAGAAAATTGAGTCAGAAAGATACATTGAGGAGAAACCTGAAAAACATAAGAAAAGAAATAATAAAGATGAACCTCAATTAACGGAACAACAAAAGACAGAATTAAAGTCTCAGATGATAGAGAATAAAGTGTTGGATTTGATTCGCAATTTTGATGTTCCGAATTATCCGGAAGAAGTTTTGGAATTTATGAGGTTCGCAGTTTCTAATGTTAATTTTGTGTTGTATTACAATCCAAATGCGATACCGAATAGGATAGAACGTGATCGTGTTTGGGCAAGAAATACGGCATGGATGAATAAAATTGAGCAGATGTATCAAAATGCAAAGTTATCATATGGAAATGAACGGATTTTCGTAGATATAAAAAATGTATACGATGAAGCATTAGGAAGAATAAATGATGCAAAATTGAAAAGAAAAGCTCAATCAAACAAGGATACAATGATTATTGTTATTATTGCAATTGCAGCGGTGGTTATTGGAGGAATTATAGGTTTGATAGTACTGGTTTTGCAAATGTTAGGATTTAATGTTCCTCATTATTCTGGATATCCGTCTCAAATAAATTCAGAATCAAAAATTATTATGGATTCAGATATGGGAGCTGAGTATAAAGAGAATACTACCATATTTTTAGAATAGATTGTTGTACTGAAAAAAATATAAGAGGCAAACATTGTTTTTAGCGAGGAGATTATTAATGGCAAGAGGGTCGAAGTATATTACTTATACTGTTTTCACACATGGTATTTTATGGTGGTTAATTATAGGATGGTGGTGGAGACCTATATTGTTTATTTTTTGGACTACGATTGCTATTTTAACGGGTAAGGGAGTAAAAAGGAAAAAAATTAATTTGACCGGAAAAGGGTTTTAGGATTTTAGGGTATATATTTTCATCAGTAAAAACCTTAGTGAATTAAAAAAGATATATAGAAAAAATAAGGGGGTTGTTCAAAATGTGGTGGTGTATAGCACTCCCAAAAAGTGCAGGTAAACTGCACTTTTTGCTTTGTATAGAAATGTAAAATTTATGATATATACTTAATCTGGATACTTCTCCAATATTTTGCTGTATTCTGCAATGATATAATTCCGAACGGAATCCGGATAAAGTACAGTAATGGAGCTTCCGAATCCAATCAGCCAGGAAAGGAATCCTTTTGTAATGACAACAGCAAATTCTGCTTCAGCGGAATCGTTTTCTTCCTGCAGAATAGAACAACTGCTAAGTCTTGATAAATCGTGAAATATTTTCTTTTTTGAGTTATGAATCTTTATCCTGCAGGTAATCTGCTCAAAATCCCAAGGAATTTCTTCCGGAGCCCACATTAAATTTCGTAATGTCTTTGCCTTATCCAGATATTTATGAAATATAGGTTCCTTTTTTCCATGTTCTTGTTTTTTTAAATTTTCAAATGGAATGAAATGTATTTCATCTCTGTTTTCAACCGGTCTTGAAATCGCATAAAGGATTCCGTCCTCTGGGCCTTCATAAGTTCCGAATACAAAGAAGCCGTTTCCGTTTTCGTCGCAGTATTCGTACATCTCGGATTCCTTTGGGTTGAATGTTGCCGAAGTATTGTTTGTTTTATGAATCAGTTGCCGGCTTTTTTTATATTTCCCGTCAACGACCAGATATTCGGTTAATTTTTCTTTTGCTTCCGGCTTTTCGGAAAATAATATTCTGCTCATTTTTTCATATTCTTCCAGTGTTACGGCGATGCTTTCTCCGGATGGAAATGCCAATAAAGATGCATCATCATATTTACCATCCATGAATTCTTTTTTTTCGGATTCTTTAAAGTTTTGCCATTTTCTTCTGTTTACGGTCGGGGTGAAACGGGAAAGGTCCGGAATTTCTTCAGCGCCCCGGAAAAAGTCATAAAGTATTCTGCGTATCGTAGCAGAAGGCTGACCTAAGGAAACGGAGAGTGTGTTTATCGTCTGTTCAGTATCCGAATTGCAAAGTGTAAGCAATATTTCATAGTATAACTGCATGTATCTTGAATATTCGGTCATCTTCTATATCTCCCCATAGTTTTTTAAAACATTTTCTGCCGTGGTTTTCATCTGTTTGCGAAGCCTCGGACTGCCGAGTACCGTAACAGATGAGCCAAATCCTCTTAAAAATTTAGCAAAATCACTCATTCCCCTGATGGTATCTCGGTAGATAAAATCACCGTTTTCCAGGATCTCCAGAGAGGCAGTGGAGCCTCTTTTCTGTATAAGACCGGAAAAGAGATCCATGCGTTCTTCGGAATATTCGACCAGTACTTCAACATTCTCCGGTTTGTCCGGTGAAATGACAAACATTTCCTGCTTCATTCTTTCAAAGTCGGAACGGATTTTCTCAAGATAAGACGGATCCCTTTTTACATCTTTATTGTAATTGGTAATCTGTGGACTTTCGGAAACCGTGTCCCACAGAATGGAATCCGCCCGTACCATTTTATAGACGGCTTTTTTCGGCGCCGTTCGCCCAAGAAGATAGATTTCGTCTTTAGCGGCAGAATAGGCTACTGCACCGGTTAAAAAGAAATCAACACTCTGTATATTTCCCTTGCTGCCCTTAAACTGAAAAGCAATAGGCTTTTTTGTATAATCCAGCCTTTTTAATATCCGGATGTAATTAGGCAGATCATAAAGAATTGATTTGTTTTTTTTGGTATCAATATACTGTTCAGATGCCAAGCGTCTTATGGTAGCATCAAATAGCTTTCCTGGCAGTTTGATTCTGTTGGATAGTAAATAAAACAGTGTTTCCGCATCGGGCAGATCCAGAATCCGGTAGGGAGCCCGGTTTGCATACAATCGTCCTTTCTCTTCCGAAACCAGACCGTCATGGAGGAGAGCATTTAATACGTTTCTCCGCATATGGTATTCCGATAGTCCAAAGAAAGAAATATCACAGAACTTTAAGGGCTTATTCTGCAATTCCTTTAATAAAAGGAACTGTCCGGCAGTTCCGATTGAGGCATTGAAATCCGGGGAAACGTACTCACTTCCTGAAAGAGTATCCGAAAGAGAGAATACTCCTTTCCGGGATTGGATATCATATCCATTTTTTCGCAATTCCCCAATATCCTTTTTAAGGGACGGGATGGATATTTCGATTCCGTTTTCTGAGAAATAGTGCAGTATTTCTTCTGCACTTCTGGGATTTTCCCGAAGAAGAGTAAGAATAATCTCACGGCGGCGGACATTCTGCCGGTCGGAGGGGATTGCGTAATAGGTGCTTTTCTTAGCCATAATTCTGTCCTTCCCGTTTTTTCTTTTACTATAATCCGGTAATTTTGGCCCGTCAATAAAATGGATAAATATTTTTATACAAAATAAGGGCGAATAAAAATTTATCCCATGATAGAGTATGGATAACGAACAGACAACAAGTAAAAGGAGGAAGAAAAGATGGCAAAAAGAGCAAGTGAACATACAAGAGCACAAAAAGCAGGAAAGGAAAGAGATTTGTATACCTGTCAGATTTGCGGAAGCACTGACCATGTGGAAGGACATCATATCCTGGATGTAGCCTTCGGCGGCGCTGCAAACGTGGGAAATATCATTTCTTTATGTAATAAGTGTCATAAGAATGCACACAGAGGACTGATTGATATATTCAGATTTTAAGGAGGAAAACGGCATGACAAATATCAACATTCTAAACAAAGGAGATACGGTAATTCATATTAATGAACAGTTCCTTGCCGTGAAAAGAAAAGATGGTACGGTAGACATCTATAATGTTGCATTCAGCGATGAAGGCCTTATTGTGGATCCGGTCAAAAGTGCCTGCATTGGCTATGGGAAGGGAACTGTGGAAATGAATGGACAAAAGGCTGAAACGGGTAGAGTTGTTATGTTTTAAACCCCTGAAGGGGAGAAAGGTGGATGTATGTCTATATTGGGAGATAACGCACTCGTATTTGTAATATCCGGTCTTAGCAATAAACAGGCGACTAGGATGCTTGATAAGGTGGTTTCCGCCAAGCAGAAGATTGCTCCGGATGCCAGGGGAATTGCCAACATCGTCAAAAAAGACGCCATCGGAACCTGTCTGCAAGAGGGGATGAAGCAGATAGGAAAAAAATAGATAGATCATGCTTAATTTGTCTTTCCTTTAGTGCGTTCATAGACCATTTAGGGTATAATGGAATGGGTACATTATGTATGGGAGGTAAGATAACATGCTTGTTTTTTGTTTTGATGAACAGGGACAGTTTGAATCCCCTGATTATAAGGGGCCCTTGTTCATAGGCGGGTTTACATATGACTCTCCTGATTTGAAGGATACTGAAACTGAAAGGGAGAGAATCCTTAATTTCTTTCGCAAAGCCTGCAAAAATGCGAATACCTCTTTCCCGGAGAATCTTCATCCGAAATATTTCAGGGATATTCCCAGCATAAAAACAAAAGAAGAATATACGAAATACCTTCCGGAATTTATTAAAACCGGGCTTTATGATGGTGCTTCGCTTTTGGATACTGAAAGAAAGGGAACTTACCGTTTTTTTATTCATCTTGCATCCCCTTTTGGGAAAACTGTTTATTTAACCGATACCGATAATTTGTACGCCCAAGATCACAGAATATCCAATCGTTATGATCATATGACAGGGGATTTTATCAAATATGGACTGTTTTTAAATCCTGATGTTTTCGGGCAGGAGGTTCTTTTGGACTTTCCATCCAGACTGACGGTGGGAAATGATAAAAAAGGATATGAACTGGCAGGATACGATGCGTACAAAGAGAATGAGGGAAAATATTACGGAACGGAGAAAAAGGTTTTCAGGAGCCTTCTGCAGAATCTCGGAGAAAAATTTCCCCATAAGAAGATTGGAGAACCGGGTCTTCGGGTAAACAGTATTACAAAAGGATATTTTGCCGGACAATCCGAACTTCCGGGATATGCATTTTTAATGTTTGCAGATGCCGTCTGCAGCGTGGTGGCCCATGTGCTCACATCCTCTGAAAATGGAAAACGGAATAATAAAGAGTATAAAATTCTGAAAGATTCCTTGGAAACGGCCATTGGAGGAAAAATCAATCTTACTTTGTATGATGATGTGGATGAGATTTTTACGGAAGCAGTTTTAAGGGCTGACCAAAAGGATTATTTGAATTCCTTACTTGAGGCAGATGGTTTTTCATCCGGAAAAAGCAGGGAAAAGAAATTCTATAAAGAAACCATATATGACACTTATCTTAAGGAACTTTCTTCTTCTGTATCAGATGCTAAGAAAAAGGAATTATTAAAAAAACTCCCGGATGTATTTGAAAAAGAAGAATTAAATGATTCCATTCAGTTTGCAAAATGGGCCATGGATTTTTGCAAAGAGGCTTCTGTCGAGGAACTTAAGGAACGTGCTTCCATGGCAGACCTTAGCCTGATTGCGAACGGACTTGTAGATGACAGAAAATGCCATTTTTACAATAGTCTACTGGCAGTAGAGGAGAGAGATTATTATAAGTCACTTTGGAATCTGGCCTGTGTGCACTCAAAAATTCCTGATTTTGACGAATTGGAGAAGGAAATCCTGACTGTTGTTAAGGAAAACATGGAAAACAGGGACTATGAAATCTGCGCAAGAACGTTGGATGACAAAACAAGAGAAACGCAGTTAGACCGGAATCTTGATTACATTTTTGAGACTCTTCTTTGGATAAAAGGAGAACGTGAATGGAATGACAAGAACAATTATCGTGCAGCGTTTTCCCTTTATGTCGCAGGCATTGCCATCCGAAATCACGCCGGCAGAGCGGATTTGGCGAAAATCTGTCTTCAGCAGGTCAATAAATTGAAACGTTTTGTATCCGAAGCAGATTATGCCAACTGTTCAAACCGTTTGATTGTATCCTGCATTGATTTGCTGGATTTTGATTCTGCCTTTTTACTGTCCCTGGAAAAAACGAAGTCCTCTGGAAATCTGGAAATGGAATTTCGGACCGAGAACTTCCGCTTTGAGACTACAGAACAGGCAAAAGATTACAGCCAGCTTGCCCAGATCTGTTCCTTTATGAATTTGAATAACACGACTCTTGTGGAAAAAGGGAAAGTTACCAAAGAACAGTTTTTATTATATAAAAAACTGACAGAGAGTTTTTTCATCAATTCCCTGAAACGGTTCCGAAAGGGATCTGAAGACTATTTGATTACTTTGAGTTATTATCTTCATTTTCTTGTTTCGGAAGGGGCAGCGCGGGTTCCGATAATTGAAGAATACGACCTTGCGGTAAAAGAATATCAGATTGAAGGAAAGCATCTGACAAAAGCCCAGGAACGTAAAAAAGAGAAACTTTTATCAAAGAAAAATGAAATATCTGAAATACGAAAGGAATACGAGTCCAGTAAGAAAAAGTTTGAAGAATATTCTGTTCTTTACTTTGGATACGAGAAAGCGGAAGAGCAGCTGGAGTATATTTTATCCCTCTTTCCAAAGAGAAAAGTAAAAATAAATCCTGTGTACGCATTTGCGCTCTGGTGTAAGGCTTTACCGGTTTTTTATTCAAAGAAAACCATGGAAAAAACCATGCGTCTGATATCGGATGAAGTGTTGAAAAAGTATATCTCAAACAAGCATCCATGGGAACTGATCTGTTTTTATCTTGCAAAAATATATACCCATATGGGAAATGAAAAAGCAGCTTCGCAGGTACTTTTATATGTAACGGATGAGATGGAAAGTACGCAACTTCTGTCAATCATCGTCTCCAATGCCAGGATGGAGCATTATAAGGAAATGGGGAATATGAAGGACTACGAAACGGAAAAAGGAAAGCTGGTGAAAAAACTAAAGAAATACACAAACAGGAAACTGCCAAAAGAGGACGGGGTGGCAGAAAATATCGTGACATATACTTATTGTTAGGAGGGGAATGCGATGAAAATTTCGAAAGTCAATCATGTACGAACCGGAACAACGGTAACCCAAATGCAGGGAGAAGGAATAATTTACGTTAATCCTTCCCAAAACAAAAATGCAAAAAAGGATTTAACAGAACATATTAAAAAACTGAACGAAAAGGCCAAAGTACTGTATTCGCCGATTAATCCGGTTAATTCTATTACAGTTTCGATGGATAAAAACGAAAAGCAGGATGTCAATGCTTCTGCAAAGGCAATCAAATATCTTGTGAACGGCATCTTGCGTAAAAACGAAAATGGAATTCCGGACTGCGATTCTTTACTGTCCCAAATTCGGGAAAAAGCACGGGAAGCACATACCAGTTCGATTAATCCTGATAAATTGGCAGAGAAAATTGTTGACCGTTGCCTTCGAAAGAAACTTTGCAAAAAATCAGAGATTGCAAAGGCACTGTTTGCTGCCATCCTTTCTTCGAATAAGGCAGAAAGACTGAACCTTCTTGACAAAGATGAAGTAAAAGCGTTCTTTGATCTTGCCCATGAGGATTATTATAAGACAGAACAGTTAAAGGAAATCGAAGATTCCATCGTAAAAAAAGATGTCCGGGTGCAGGTAAAGGAAGGGATGGATGGAGAAAAACACCTTGTGTTATCCAGTGCGGACAATCCCAAAAAGCATTTTTATTTTGACTTTATCAAAGAATATACGTCCAAAGACAATGCCGGCAGGGAAGAGATGTTAATCCGGTTCCGGCAGTTAATCATTCTCTTCTATTCAGGTGTGAAAGCATATCACTTATCCATCGGCTCTGATGTCGGTGCATGGACATTCGGTTCCTCTTTACCCGATGTTGCCGATAACTTCAATGATGAAGCGGCGGCTTTGATTACGGAATGCCAGATTCAGCAGGCTGAAAAGGAAAAATATGGAAAGAAAAAGAACATCCTTTCAGACAAACTGAAAAACTGTAAGTACGGAACTCCGGAATACAGAAATCTGCTTGGTCAGGAAACTGACTGTAAAACCGCAATTGCATCCTGCAATTCCGCCATTGGAAATGCACAGAAGAAAATCAAAGTACTTCTTGCTGACACTATCTGCAATAATTACAGAACGGCAGTAAAGACGGAAGGACTGGCAGAAGGTGATATTTTCTGGATTGGTTATATTCAGGGGATTGCGGAAAAACTGTTTGAAAAAAAGAGTTCCTATACCATGTATAAGATGTCCACCAAATATTTGTATGAAGTGACTTTCAACGAGTGGCTTTCCTTTGTTGCGCTTAAAGTAATTGACATGGGAAAAGCGGTATATCATTTTGCCATGCCTGACTGCAGCGATATCTGTTCCGGAGCAGAAATACGTGCAGGTAAAGTACAGCCATTGTTTGAAGATGGTATCACCAGCTTTGATTATGAGAGAATCAAAGCAAAAGAAACCATTACAAGAGAGTTTGCTGTTCATGCAACGTATGCGGCCGGAATCTTTTCCAATGCGGTTGCAGATAAAGAATATCGTCTTCATACGGAAACGGATGAAAAAGGACGCACCCTGAATTTTGAAGACCCCCTGCAGTATAAGGAGAAAGAATGGGTTCAGGCATTGGTTCCCGATGCAAAGAAAAAACTTCTGATGTTCTTCGGAGGACAGTCCGGATGGGATGGTACTGAAATTGCGGCCAAATCAGATCTTGAAGTAACATCGGCTTTTCAGGAAATGATTAATGTAATAAGGAATTCCAATTATCATTATGCGGGAAGTATTGTTTCTCCCAAAGAAGAAACCATTACTATTATGCGTGGCCTTTTTGACAAAGAATTCTCCGAACTCGGAAGAATACTGCGGGAAAAATACTATTCCAATAATGTACCGGTTTACTATGGAATCGGTGATATAGACAAACTTATGACCTTTCTTTATACAGGTGAGTCCAAAAGAGAGGCGCAGATTCCTTCTTTTGGAAATATTTTTAAGAAGAAGGATATCCCCGACTTTGTTAAAAAGAATATTGCCGGCAGTCTTTTAGCGAAATATAACGTTCAGGAACTTGAAAAATTCCGTTCTGCCCTTTATTTTGTCTTAAAAGAAATCTATTATTACGGTTTCTTGAAGGAAACCAATATTAAAGACCGTTTCCTGGCATTTTTGAATAAATCGAAAAACAGTGCCAAAAACCCGGATGCATACAACAGTTTCCAAAGTCGATTGAAAGATTTGGATGCAGACTGTTCGTTTGGAGAAATCTGTCAGATGTATATGACAGACTATAATCAGCAGAATCAGGGAAATTATAAAGTGAAATCCCAGACACAGGAAGAAAAAGACCGGAAGGATGACAAGGGACATAAATACGAGCATTTCAAAATGCTTTTGTATGTAACAATTCAGGGTGCATTTACTGACTATCTGGCTGAAAAAAAGGAGATTTTTTCCTTCTTAATGGCACCGGATCTTAAGGAAAATTTCTTTGGATCCAATGCTGCAAAAGGATTTATTAGTTCTTGGAAGGCAGATTTATTCAATGAAACAAAAAAGGTGCTTTCGGAAGATGCATACGTTCTGTCCTGGTATGCGCTTGCCCACCTTCTTTCTCCAAAGCAGTTAAATCACCTTCAGGGGGATATTAAAAGTTATATTCAGTTTGTCGGAGAAATCAATGCCAGAGAAAAAAGTGTACTTGGAAGAGAACGTGATACCCGGCTGACCGATACTACCGGAGATTTTGAGAAAATCTTAAAGGTACTCGAATTTGTCATGAATTTTGTCGGTAAAACTTCCAATGTACTGACGGATTATTTTGCTGATGCTGACGACTATGCAAAGCATCTTTATTCCTATGTTAGTTATGCAGGCAAAAAAGAAGAGAAGAATAATGCGGCTCTGGCTGCATTCTGCCAAAAAGCAATTACACAAAAAGATATTACCCTGACAGATAAAATAGGCATTTATCATGACGGAATTAATCCAATTGTGAATACCAATGTTGTAAAGGCAATGATGTACGGAAATGAAACCATTCTTTCAGAAGCGGTTTCAAAAGTATCCGGTGATTTATTCCATGGGGACATTGTAAGTTATTTCCGATTAAAGAAGGAACTGGAAAAAGTATTTGAGAAAGGCGAGTGTGCAAACAGAGAGGAACAGACAAAACTCCGGGAATTCCAAAACCTGAAAAACAGGGTGGAATTATATGATATTGCTGTATTTACGGATATCATAAACGATTATATGGGCGAACTTGTCAATATGGCATATCTTCGCGAGAGAGACCTTATGTACTATCAGCTTGGCTATCATTATCTTCGTCAGGAATATGCCACTGTAGAAGAAAAATATAAGACTATTTCCGAAGAAAACATCTGCATAACGTCCGGTGCGCTTTTATACCAAATTATGGCTATGTATTCCTATAATCTTCCCATCATTTATAAGGGTAAGGAAGGTACATATAAGTATTCAAATGGAGGAAAAATTAATAAATTTGTAAAGAACTACTGTGGGGAAAATTTGG
>Ga0310691_10004783_pt1 | contig 15079 bp, 22 predicted proteins | sample 176DNAGHGlowgp2_FD_203887 | JGI IMG/M metagenome (GOLD analysis project Ga0310691, IMG submission 203887) | Sheep rumen microbial communities from Palmerston North, Manawatu-Wanganui, New Zealand - 1766 DNA GHGlow gp2 (v2) (version 2) | ecosystem: Host-associated > Mammals > Digestive system >... | reverse complement strand
TAATTACCTAACGGCCATTGTAAAAACTCTGCTGTCTCATTAGAAATCTTGAATAAAAAGTCTGGTACATTTTCTGTTAATCTACTGATGACAGACTTTGACTTAGGGTTATAGTATTGCTTATATGTGTCAAGTTTTGTAACATCTACACCATAATGTAACAGCTCTATAACTCTTGCACAAATAACTAATTCATCTGTTGCAATCATTTTTTATCCTTTCATCAATTTTAAAGGGGATTTTTTTAGGCTGGAGAGGGTATGTTATAAGTGTTAGCTACAACCCTAGCCAAAACCTATAACACCCCTCTCTAAACTTAAAAAATAAGCTTTAATTTAATTTACGAATAATTTGAGTACCTTTACGAACCTCATACATCTTCAAACCACATCTGTAATGTTTACCGTTATCACCTGTAACACGTACGTAAGGACCAAAATCATCTGTACCAATGCTGTCTACAGTTCCATCAGTGTGCTTAGTACCTGTTCCATCTTTTTTAACATGGCATAACATTACTCTATCACCAACTTGGAAATCAGTGTCAAGTGTATCGTCATCAGTTGTAACAACATCGTCATTAACATTGATAACGTTGATGGTAACACCACCAGTTGTACCAGTTGCTTGAAGTTTTGCAATTAATTCATCAATATTGAACATGATTGTTCTCCTTTTAAAATAAGTTAAAATAGATTGTATCATTTTTAATGAAGAAGTAGGGAACGATACAAACCCTATAGTTCAACCCTTAACATATCTGTACAAATTCTAAGAGCTGTAAAAAACTGTTTACATTTTTCTAGATTATTAAATCTTAACACTTGACTATCTTTTGAAGTAGAAGTACCTTGTAAAAATATGATATCACTATTTACTTCTGGACAACCTACTGACACAATCCTGATATAGTCATCATCATAAAAAACTTTACTGCTTGAAGAAATGCTCTCTCTCCTCTCACTCTGATAAGTTATTTGATATCTTAAAATATTATTGTCTACAATTTTTAAAGTTATTCGCAACATATCTCAGCTCCTCTATCATTTTTAACAATCACATTAACACAACTAAAACTTTTTAAAAACTCTACAACATCAATGTCACCATTTGTATCATCTATAAATCTATGTGGGTTTCCGTCATCATCTATTGAAAACTTTATCCAGTCTTTATAGCCTTCTTCATCTCTGTCATATTCATCAGAATTGTCACAGTATTCTAGGTAACAGTTTGATATACAATCGTCAAAAACTATTTCATTATCAGATTCATTAACTAAACAATTAAAGTTTTTGAGAGTGTTGTTAGCAACTGTTATCTTTTCTTCATCAATTATAAAAGTTATCATCAGCTTTCTCCACAAATTACACACCCTCTATGGTTTATAATAACTATGTTGAGAGTGTCAAAGGTTTTAAGAAATGCAACAATATCTATTGGCTTGTTAAGTCTATTAATAAACTTGTGCCATTCATTATCACAGGCTATATTAAATTCACGGTATAGTTTATCATCTACATAATCTTTTTCTTCACCAATATAACAGTTTCTTACACATAGATTGTTAATAAACATATCACCATGATTATTTTCAATATCTGTAATTGATGGTGTAACTTTTATTCTGTTTTGTGCAAGGTCTATAAAAACATTTGCTCTCATTCTGATGACACCTCTTCACCATCACTGTTATACATTGTTACAAACTTAACACGCTTGTCAACTACTTCCCATTGTGATACAACTGCACCAAGTCTTTTAGCTTTTGCTACAGCTTCACTAAAGTCTTGATGAATACTGACAAAGTTGTAATCATCTTGATTAGAATTTAAAAGTTCCACCACATATATTGTTGCCATGTTTCTAACTCCTCTGAAATGTTTGTTTGCGATGTAATTGTTTTAGTCATTGTCTCAGCTCCTTTTTTAGCTGTAAAATATCTTTTTCAATATTTCGTATTTCAAACTGTTTCGATTTTATAGAAGATTTTATAAATGTTTTATGATTTGATTTGATTTTCTTTTCAACTTCTTCAAGTGTACAAAATTCTTTAGGGTCAAACCAATGCTTTCCACCATTTATATCCCAAGCTGATATGTATCCGTCACTGCATACTTCAAATCCACCGTTTAAATCTATTTCTTTAAATGTCTCAGGTCTGATTAAAATGTAACGTTTTTCTTTAGGTATATTTTTTAAGATAGCAATAGTCTTTTCAATTCTTTTAATATCTTTCGCATTCATTGTTCCAACTCCTTTAAGATTTCACCAGCTGTTTCACAGACATCTATATCATTTACTTTGTGGTCTGAAAAAGATTCTATTCTGTCAATGTTAAAGAATACTTCTTCAATTTTATCATCATACCAACCGTCTTGATAGCTTATAACTCCAAATCTACTCCCTCTATATTCATCTTTCATACGAGGTTTTCTTAGGTGTAGTCTAATAAACTTTGTCATTCTGTTTCACTCCCTTATTTAATTCCAACACCGCCTGTTAAAGTATCTAAAATTTCTTCTTGCTTTTGTTTTAATTTTTTTATTGCTAGTTCACAATCTATATAAGTTTGTCTTAATCTTTCACAAGTTTTTTTACTAGCTTCTTCATAGGTGTCACATTCTATTTCAAAATATTTACAAGTATCGTTTTCAGCTTTGTTAAAAGTTCTTAAACAGAACTCTACAGTTGGTATAGATATTTCAATTGTATCAAAAGGTACTACATATTTTTCAGTCATCTTTTAAATACTCCTTTCTAAAATATTTTTAAAGCTTCTTGTTTACTATCATCTTCAAATTCTGCTTCAGATACTTCAACACTTATACCTTGTATATAACATCTTTCATCTTCGTTAAAGTATGCTATAGCTGTATCATCTGGTACAGATTGTAAAAATTCTTTAAGTTCTTTTACAGTTTTAATAAGTTGTTTAGACATTTGTTTTACTCCTTTCTAAAAATGATAACAGTATGTAACAGACTGATAATATCTTTTAACGTGTTCTTTTAAAAATTGTTATCAGTCTGTTACATACTGTTATATATCTGTTACAGTAAATATTTATATAATTATTAATAATTAACTTTATTACATTGATATCAGTTTATACCAGCTCTGTTACATTTGTTACATACTGTTACATATTGTTAAAGATTTAATAAAATACAGTATAAATTTTAAATGTCAAGTATTATTTTTATGGTGATACTAAATTTTTATCTTGCTTTTAACAATTGTTTAGTGTATGATTCCATTTTTTCAGTGTGTAACAGTTCTGTTACGTATTGTTTATGTTTGATGTAGTCACTATAAAGTTCTGTTGGAATAGTGTAACCGTTTTTATGAAGTGATACAAGTCTGTTACACTCTTGTTTAAGAAGTGATAAGTGTTTTGTCAAATTTTTGCTACAAGTTTGTTTCATATCTGTTACCTCTTTGTTTTAGGTTTTGCGTGTTTCTTATGAAAGTCTTTTCCGGCTGTTCCATCTCGTACCCATTTGTTTTCGTTTACTTCATCTCTGAAACGAAAGTTTGCACGGTCGTTACGTTGCTTTTCAGATACTCTATAAGCGTGATTAGACCTTAAACGTGTTGCTGTATGCGTGTACATATCTGCCTCCAGTTTGTTAAATGACTCTTTTGAGCTGTTACGAGTTGCGTTTCAAATTAGTTTTGAGCTGTAAACATTTCGTTTACTTTTGCTTTGAGCTGTTGAATTTCTTCATCAGTTCTTGCAGTTTTGATAGCTTTTGTTAAAGTTTTTTCAGTGTACTTCAAAGCTTCCTGCATATTTTTATAGTAGTCAACGGACATTACAACGACATTACGTTCCATATTGTTCCATTGTACTGTTCCATATTTATCGTTTGTAACAAGTTCAGTTCCGTCAATTTTTAAGGTGTGATTACCTTTTGCATTGAGATAAACTTTTGCGTTTGTTACTTCTGCTATATACATTTTGACAAGTGCTGAATCTGTTTTCCTCAAACCTTTTAACAGCGTGTCTAAAGGTGTTGAGTTTTTGTTCAGACCATCTTCAGCGTTAAACGAATCAATAAAATTTTCTAAAATCTGTTGCAAACTTTTTGTTGAGTTTTTGTATCCACGTAAAAAGTTTGTTATTGATTTATTAAGTTGCTTTACTGTTGCCATATTAACCTCCATAAGTTATGTAACAGCTCAAAAGAATCATTTATAAAGTTTTGTTACCGCACCGACTAGGAATAAATCGTGTTGCACTATCACCTATTTTTATTGCTTAGATTTAGCTTAGGTATTTAATTGGTAACCCTAACTTGTAACATACTTTGAAAAACTTTTAAGTTTACATCTGTTATTGACAAACTTGCTTTACAATATCACTATTGACAAGCGGTTTAATCGTTTCATTTACCCGTTAGTTATGCACTTGTAAAGAGTCATTGACAAGATTTAAAACTTATCAACTATCTATACAAGCGGTTAAAAACTTGTTATGTTTTAAAAGTGGCATTTAGTCAATTAACGCAACTAACATTTAAAGCATAACTAAAAAATTTTATTCACTTTTAAAAGCTTTATTCTTTTTGTTTTGCTATCACTCAAACCTTTATTTTAAAAGCTGTTAATAACCTAACGAATCTTTTAAAACACAAAACAATTTTAATAAAACCGTTAAAAGCTTTATTTATTTTTTGTATTCCTATCAACAATTTTTTATAGCATAATTTAGTTAAAAAACTACTTGTAAATCAACCCTTACAACGGGAGTTAAAAATCAATTTAACAACTATCAACAAACTAAGCAAGGCAAGGCAAGGATTATTTAACGTTTTAAAAATTAGCTTACGTTACTCTTCTCTTTTTAAGACTATTAACAAAATTTAAATTGACTTGTTTTTATTTGCTGTTATACATAACTCTTTAAAATTTTTCTTGTTAGCATTTGAGATATTAAACAAGCTGTTATTATATAAAAGGTATTTATTACAAGTTTTTAAAAGTTGCGTTTATCCCTTTTTTTATCCTCTCAACTTATTGATAAAAAGGCTGTTGCTATATTTACAATGTTTTTTAACAAGGTTGTTAATTTACCTTATGCAATAACTTTTAAATGAAGTTTTTAAAAATTGCAATAACTTTTTTATGAAGTTTTATAAATTTTTTACTTGACAATTTAAAAGCCTTATAAAATAAGGGGTTGCACTTGCAACAGATATTAAAAAGCCTTTGTTAATAACAGGGGGTTTGTTGTTGGATCGTTAAAAATTGATATTGTTACATTGTAACAGTTTTTAACACTTTTTGATTGACTTCTAATAGATAACATTTTAATTGATCCAATCTTTTTATATATTGCATTGTATAAATTGATAGTGTTGCTAACAACAAAATTTTTGAAGTTATTAACAGGCAATAAAAAAGCCCTGCTAAAAAGCAAGGCAATTTTAAAGGGTTGCTGCTGGTGTGTATTAAAAGCCGATAAGACTAAAGATCAGATCGTTATGAAGTGTTGTAAGTCTTTTATTTTCGAAGCTATTAACACGCTTTTTAAAATAATTTATTATTGAATCTATCTGTTTTGGGTGTAGCTTGTTAATATCATCGTTAAAATATAATTCAATAGTGTGATATTGTTTATTATAACAAGCTTTTTTAATACTGCTAAAATTATTTTTTTGTAGCCATTTATAAATATTATCGGCTTTTATATCATTGTTTAAATATAAATAAATACTGTTATTCATTGTTAAAATTCCTTTATAAAGTTGTTTACAATTGCAGAGATATTCTAACAACTGTTAAAATATTGTCAATAAATATGTTATTGATTGTTAATAGTTTTTAATTGCTGGTAACAGATTGTAACAGGTTGTTAAAAATAAAATTATAAAGGATCCTTTGAAAGTGTGTTAATGATCTATTATATATCTTTAACAATATATAACAATATATAACAATATATATCAGATTGTAACAAACTTGATAAAAAATTGTTGCCGGTTGTTAAAAATTGTTGATGCTGTTAATACCTGTTAAAAATTGTTGCCGGATTGCATAAGATTTTAACAATTTGATAACAGACTTTTCAAAGGGGGTAGCAGGGGGTTGACGGGTTCTGTTACATATTCTTATTATACCTAAAAAATTTCTCACAAAAATTACGACATTTGGTAAAAGTCTGAAAAAGTTCTTGACAGCAGATGAAATCTGCGTATCGAACTTAAAAAGTTCTTGACAATTTGTAAAAATTTGTTTACAATTGTAGCAGATTTTGTAATGCACGGAGAACAAAATGTGGAAAGATATTAGAAAAAACGGTAGCAGATACGTAACAAACTCTGCTTTTGCTGAATTTAACATTGTACCAGACTATAAACCTACTTTTACACTAGCTGATGAAGACCATGATGGCTTAATAAGCTTTCCAAAACTCTTTCTCAGCTATTACAAAGATCCATCAGAATCTACATTTGTTGAAGATGTCTTTGAAGGAGATTGGAAACACTGGGAATTATTTAAAAATAGCGGTAACATAAGTGAAGTATATGAATTATTACGTAAACAAGCTGATAAAAGACTGGAATCAGAAGCTATAAACAAGATTATTTCCATTGCTTTTGACGATAATAATAAAAATAACTTACAAGCTCTTAAATTTATCATTGACGGTAAGACTAATAAACCTGAGAAGAAGGTTGGCAGACCTAAAAAAGAGAAGAAAGAACCTGAAATAAACTCTAAAGACTTGTTAGCAGACATTCAGAGGCTTAAACAGTAATGGCATCACATGAAGAAACATTAACAGAGGTACGTAAACTGGCTGAAGCAGACCTTATAACATTTGTTAAGCTGGTAGCACCATATAATGTAATGGGTACTTGTCATGAAGACTTGTGTAAGTTCTTAACAAATCCTGAAGGGAAGAATTACAGACTTGTATTATACCCTCGTGCACACCGTAAAAGCTTCTATGCAGGTTGTTACGTAGCTTGGCAGATCGTAAAGAACCCAGCAATTGCTATAGTGTACTTATCAGCTACATCAGACTTGGCAGAAGCTCAATTAAGAATGATAAAAGGTGTATTGGACTCACCAATTGTTAGAAGATATTGGCCAGATCTTATCAATGTTGATGAAGGTAAACGTGAGAAATGGACTACTTCAGAGATTTGTGTAGACAGCCCTATAAGAACTGCTGAAGGTACTCGTGATAGCACTGTTAAAGCTGGTGGCCTAACTACTAACATCACTGGTGCGCATGCTGATTTAATTGTATTAGATGATATCGTAGTACCTAAGAACAACAATGAAGAAGGACGTAGACAAGTTGAAGCACAATATTCACAACTTCAATCAATTCTTAATCCTGGTGGTAGAATAATAGCTGTTGGAACTCGTTACCACCCTAAAGATATCTATGACACCATGCAGAACACTATGGAAGAGATCTTTGATGAGCATGGTGAAATAATTGGTAAAGAACCACAGTGGGATATATTACAGAAGTCTGTTGAAGAGAATGGTGAATTCCTCTGGAACAGAACTCGTAGAAAGGATGGTAAGTACTATGGCTTCGACTTCAAAGAACTTGCACGAATTAAAGCAGGTTATGTAGATAAGTCACAGTTCTACGCACAATACTATAATGATCCTAATGATAGTGGTAGTAGTCCTATCACACCTGATATGTTTATGTACTATAATCGAGAACATGTCTATACCAAAGCTGGTGTATACTATATCAAAGATAAACCACTGAATGTATACGCTGCTATAGACTTTGCATTTGCTTTATCACATCGTGCAGATAGTACTGCAATAGTTGTAGTAGGCATTGACAGTGATAATAATAGATATGTACTCGATATTGACCGATTCAAGACAGACCGTATACAAGATTACTACAGTCACATAATATCACTTCATAATAAATATAATTTAAAAAAACTCCGTGCAGAAGTGTCAGTGGCTCAGCAAGTAATCGTTACAGCTCTTAAAGATAAGATGGCTGAGAATTCTGTGAGACTTGTCATAGAAGACTACAGACCTTTTGCAAAGAAAGAAGAGCGTGTATCGGCTGTCTTGAGACCGTTATATGAAGATCACAAAATCTTTCACTACCGTGGTGGTAACTGTGAAATACTTGAAGAAGAATTAAAGCAACTTAAACCTGCACATGACGATGTGAAGAATGCTTTAGCAGATGCTTGTTCAATTGCTGTAGCTCCTAAAAGATGGGGTTATCAGAAATCTAACAATGCACCTAAACCCTTATCTAGATTTGGTGGCATATAATAAAGGAGACATCGATGCCTAATACACTTGAAATATATAAACTACAAGAACCTGACAGTCTTGCTACAGCTATTGCTAACAAGTATGTTGCATGGGATAATTCTCGTGACAGATGGTATAGCAATGCTAGAGAGACTTTAGAGAATTTGTATGCGACTTCAACACACGATATCTTTAGTCAATGTCATGACTGGGACAATAGCACTCACATCCCAAAGCTGACACAGATTAGAGACATGCTTATTACATATTATTTAGATGCTATGTTTGGTTTACCTGACTATGTTGATTGGGAACCTTATAGCAAAGAGTCTGTCGATTTCACTACAAAGAATCGTTTAAAATCTCTTATCAAACAGATCCTTCATGATTCAGAGTTTAAACCAACCATTAGACAACTTGTAGAAGATTACGTAGATTATGGTAATGCATTTGCAACAGCTGTGCCATATAATAAAATGCTTGGTGATAAAGTACTGTATAGTGGTCCTAAAGCCTTTCGTATTAACCCTATGGACATCTTCTTTGATCCTCTTGCATCAAGTTTTGAACAATCTCCTAAGATTATTAGAACTACAATGACTTTAGGTGAGTTGATGCAATCTGCAGAACAGTTTTCACAAGATGAGAACTTGTTTAATAAAGCTTTGAAGAAGGCTATGAAGAAACGTCATCAGATTTATAATACTATTGCTGCAAACAATAAAGATGCTATAGTTGATGACATGTGTCATATTGCTGGCTTTGATAGCTGGTCAACATATTATGCATCAGATGTAGTAGAACTGTTAACATTCTATGGAGATCTTTATGACTGTGACACAGGTAAGTTACATAAAGGTGTCAGAATTGTTGTAATGGATCGTGCATATGTATTGTTAGAAGAACCTATCACAGACTATGGTTTTGGTTGTAACATTCTTAAAGCTGGTTGGAGAGATCGTAAAGATAACTTGTGGAGCATGTCACCATTAGATAACATCAAAGGTATGCAATATATGGTGGACTTCTTAGAAAACAAGAGAGCAGACGTATTCAACTTCATCAGCAACCCTATGGTGGTAACACAAGGTGATGCTGAAATGCCTGAATATCTGTTCCCAGGTTGTCACATTGGTCTTGATACAGATGCAACAATACAGTTTATTAAACCCGATGCAACAGCTTTACAGGCTGATCTGTATATTCAAAACTATCTTAATCAGATGGAAGAGATGGCAGGTATGCCTAAAGAAGCTATGGGATTCAGAACACCTGGTGAAAAGACTGCATTCGAAATATCACAACTGAATACAGCTGCTTCAAGAATCTTTAATGAGAAAGTAAGAAAGTTTGAAATGGAGATATTAGAACCACTGCTTACATTAATGTTGCGTATTTATACAGGAGCTGGTGCAAGAGTAATTCAACTAAAACAGGTTGCAGAAAACGGTGTTGTATCTTTTGTCAATGTTGATATGGATACATTAAATACTGAAGGAAGATTTGTAGCTACTGGTTCAAGTACCTATACAGAGAAAGCACAGCTAGCACAAACACTAATGCAATTATCTAATACTGCTTTGTACTCTGATCCACTTGTATCAAACTGGTTTGATCCTAAGAAGGTAGCGCAGACCATTGTATATGCTACAGGTCTTGATAAAATCGATGGAATCTTGAAAGAAAATGCAAGAGTTGATGCAGAGCTAAACATGAGAACTGCTGCAGAATCTGCTACACAAATGGTAGAAGAACAGCAAGTAAGAGGTGTACAAGATGCTCAACAAGGTGTTATGTAAAGTAGATCAGGCTGAGAAAGAAGACTATGAAAGAATGATACGGTTAGCTCAGCCTGTCTTTCAAAAACTTATAGAGATTCTTAAAGAGGATTTGAACAAAGTAGACTTTGTAGCTGATGAAGATTTTGATAATCCATCATGGGCTTTGAAACAAGCTTTTAAAGTTGGATATAAAAAAGGCTTGACAAGATTATTAGAATATGGTATTATAGATGCTGTAAAAGAATAATTCACACGGAGAAATAAATTATGACAGATGAAGCAACTACTTCAAATGTAAATGGAATTAACGATGGTGGCAATACTGGTGTCATCAACGTAGGAGAGCACTCTGCATATAAATCTGTAGAAGATCTCGTTAAAGGCAAAGCAGAAGCTGATAAGTATATTGCAAAATTGTTAGCAGAAGTTAAAGCCAAAGATGAAATGATTACGAACTTAACAGCTCGTGCAAACATCACAGAAGAACTTAAACAGATTAGAGAGGCGAATAAGATGGGTACGGAGAATACTAACACTCTAGAGATTACCGAAGATGCTATGAAACAGATAGCTCTCAAAACTATGCAAGAAGAAGCACAACGTACAACAGCTCAAAACAACTGGGAAAATTGCAAGGCAGCTGTAGCGACTGTTAATAGTGATGTTGAACTTGCACTGAAGAATAAAGCACAAGAACTTGGATGCACTGTTGAATACTTGCAAGGCATTGCACAGACAAGTCCGAAAGCTTTTAAAAGTATGTTTGGTATAAAGGATACAGTCTCTTTCGATTCTGTAAACTTCTTGCAAAGTACTAGACAGACTTCTAATGAAACCAGCAACGAAGATTATAGTGAGATGTTAAAGACTGCCAATAACCCGAGAGTGGCTGCTGACTTATTTAACAGAGCTATGAAAGACCCTTCGATGCTTGACAAAATTAAATCATGGTAATATTTTAAAAGGATTAGATTAAAATGGCTGACTTAAATGGTATAAATACCCAAAACAGTAAAGCAGTAATCCGTGCCAAGATCTACTCAGGTATCTTACGTGAACAGTTGGAACCTGAATTGATTGCAATGAACTATGTTGATGTAATCAACTCTTTCCCGGATGGTGACAAATGGGAAGATGTAGAAATGGGTAACGCTACTGTTACTGACTATCACGAGGGTGAAGAGATTGACTTCAAAGGTTTAGACTTTGCTACTCGTACTTTCGAGATCAATGAATATGTTAACAGCGGTCACTATGTAACTGCCAAGTTTGCTCAGGATTCTTACCTGGCTTCCCAGATAATGGCTAAGGTACCTGCTTTAGAAGCACGTGCGATTGCTGCAGACCTTGAACAAAAGATCTTCAATCTCGTAACAAAAATTCACTCAATCATCAAACCGAATGATCCTGCTAAATTGAATGGTATGCAACACCGTTTTGTAGCTGGTGATGTTGGCGGTGATTATGGTATTTTAACTCCGGAAGACTTTGCTTACGCTACTGTAGCTTTGAATAAAGTTAACTATCATGGTCCGCGTATTGCTATTATTCCGTCTTATCAAGAATATGCAATTGTTACAAACCAACGTATCAGAGCTTCTTTACAGTACAACCCGAAATTTGAAGGTATCGTTCGTGACGGTGCTATGACAGGTATGAAGTTTGCATTCAACATTTATGGTTGGGATGTTTACACTTCTGAATTCTTGCCTAAAGTATCTGGCGAAACATCTTTGAAGAATCGTGATGAGACTGTAACATTCTCTACTTTGAATAACTGCGGTGTAGCATTATTGTTCACAAACATTACAGATCGTAGACCGTTCCGTATGGCTTGGAGACAGATGCCGAAGTTTGAAGGACGTTGGAATATGGCAAAACAGCGTGAAGAGTATGTAACTGTAGCTCGTTATGGTCTTGATGTAGGTGACCAAGAAAACCTTGTTGTCATCTTGTGTAAAGACACTGACTCAACGATTAGCGTATAAGGAGAATTGAAATGGGTGATTATGTAGATTCTTTCGGTTTAGTACGTTATGTAGGTCGTGGTGAAGGCGTTGACAACTTGTATGATGCTTCTGCCAAACCTGCTGAAGGCATGTATAACTCTATTGAAGTTAAAATTGACGGTGAAGGTATTGGTCCGAATGTAGGCACTGCTTACGATCGTGGTCAAGCATGTATACCGGCTGGTTCAGTTTTAGGAAGAGCTGTATTATTTGTTGAAGAAGCTGGCAGAGGTGCCAACATCGAATTGTCTCTCGTTAAGAAAGATGGTCAAGACTTTGATACTGCTATTGAATTAACTGCTTCCGCAATTACACCGGCAGATGCAACTTCTTACGAGTGTAACAACGCTGAAGGCACACAGATTCCGGTTGCGTTCGAAGACGGCAAACTTGCTGCAGAACAAGACAATGCTTATGTAAAGATGAGCGGAACTGTTAAAGATCTTAAAGGCGTATTAAAAATCGAATTTATTTAATTCAAACTTTAAGGGGCTGGCTACGGCTGGCCCCAATTCACATAGAGTAATCATCGATTACAAATTTCATAGAGGATATTACAATGGCTGACGTAGAACATTCACAACTTCCAGATGAACTATTACATGAACCAAAAGGTGCGTCAACAGCTGCTGCAGGTACTGTCTACGTAGCCGATGGAGCTGGTTCAGGTTCTTTCTCAAAACTTCCAGTAGATTCTTTGGATATTCCTTTAGAGTCTGTGCCACTTATTACAGAACCTGTAGGAGTTGCAGAAATAAAACTTAACGAGTTGTTAACAGCTTTAAAGAATGAGGGACTTATAGAATAATGAAAACAAGTATAAGAAGATTAGATAGTCTGACACACAATGATACAGCTGCTACAAAATTAATTAACGACAACTTCAGTGCTTTACAACAAGGCATTGAAGATTCTTTATCAAGAACTGGAAAAACCCCTAACTTTATGAATTCTGATTTAGACTTGAACACTAAAAGAATAATAAATGTTGGTTCACCTATATCAGATTCTGATCTGGCCAATAAAAAATATGTAGACGATATAGTTGCAGCTGAAGAAACACGAGCATCAGGTGTTGAAAATGTTTTATCAGGACGTATTGATGGAATTAATAACACGTTGGGTGCATTTGGAAACATCGTAACACACAATACAGATGAGTTCGCAACTGCTGCACAAGGTGTCAAAGCTGATACAGCTGTACAACCATCTGACCTATCTACAGTAGCAACATCAGGAGACTATGACGATTTAAGTAATAAACCAGATATTCCAGTTGTAAATGATTCCACAATAACCTTGACACAGGGTGGTTCTATAATGGGTTCATTTACTCTTAATCAAGCTGGTGACGCAACTATTGTATTAAACGGTGAAAGTGGTGGAGCTACGTGGGGGCTTATTACAGGTACTTTATCAAATCAAACAGATTTACAGACAGCTTTAGCAGGTAAACAAGATGTAATTTCAGACCTTGCAACAATTCGTAGTGGTGCTAGTGCAGGTGCAACAGCCGTGCAACCAAGTGCATTAAATGATTACGCCACAAAACAATATGTAGATGATATTGTAGGTGATATTGAAACATTGTTACATAACATCAACAGCGGAGAATAGTTATGACGATTGCAAGTGAAATTTCTAAACTTCAAACAAACCTTGAAAACTCTTATACAGCTATTGAAACTAAAGGCGGTACTTTACCAGAACATCAAAACTTCGATAATCTTTCAACAGCTATTGAATCAATCTCTAGCGGTGGTGGTGAGGGAACGACACTATTTGTTGAAAACTTTGAAGATACTAATCCGCCGGTAGGTTATGTACATTTGTTAAATATGAACGGGAACATCGAAGGAAGTACAACAGAAACATTAAGTCAAGGTATTCTTCCAACCATTCCGATTGTAACAAATCAAGGCAAAGCCTTTTTTATACATAGTGAGTATCAATATTTAAGGCTTTATTCATATCTTAAACAATCAGAAAACGATGTTGGAGAATGGAACTATAATCAAATAAGTTTTCCAAGAGGTTATTTACCTGACTACAGACATCCAGTTTATAACAATAAATCTACAATGACTTTCATAGAATTGAACAGTGATAATGTGTATGTTGTTGACTATGAACACGGTCCAAAGTTGTTATATAACAGAAATTATCAACCATTTTTATATTGTAGATTTAGAAATAGTGACGGCTATTTAACAAATGAAGATGGTTCTTTAACTTATAATACAGGATTTGGAGGAACTAGAAATAGTCAAATACTTGTTCAAGACGGTAAAGCTGATGATGTAATAATTATTTCAAAGATTGGAAAAGTTAGTTTCATTCATACACAAGACTTTCCAAATTGCACACAAGAAGATTTTACATTTACTGTAACAAGTGGAAATCTGAATCTAGGTGTCTTTGGGTTTGAAGAAACAGGTTGCTACTATGCAATGATTGATAACAAAACATTAAAAATCTTTAAATATAATGGCACATCATTTGAACAAGTTTATACTGACTCTATTTATACATATAGCACTCCTTTTGTAGACCAAGGTCAGAGATTGATTTGTTATGTCAATGCCGATAGAATGCCTAAAAAACTTCTGTTAGATGATACGATTACAGATTGTTACATACCAAACTATGATGAAATACAAGCTGATTTATTGTTGAATACATATACTGCGGAAAATTGTTCTTTTGTAACAAATCGTGCAGGTAATTATGCTTCTTGGTCTTGGAGAACTGGAACCTATAATAACTATCAAAAAATTTGTGCATACGAATCAGATTATAAATGGAGATTGTTTGATTCTTCTACATACAATTATACAAACCTAGGAGGTATGTCACCAGTAACTTCATCAACTTGCTATGTAACAGGAGAAACCGATGAAGATGGTAAATATGAAGTAGCAACTGGTTTAAGAATTAATAAAGATGTTAATGTTTTGTCAGTATTTGGTGGCACTATCCCAGATTCTGTTACAATGTATGGCGGTGTTGACAATGTTGTAAAAT
>Ga0310691_10004782_pt1 | contig 15079 bp, 17 predicted proteins | sample 176DNAGHGlowgp2_FD_203887 | JGI IMG/M metagenome (GOLD analysis project Ga0310691, IMG submission 203887) | Sheep rumen microbial communities from Palmerston North, Manawatu-Wanganui, New Zealand - 1766 DNA GHGlow gp2 (v2) (version 2) | ecosystem: Host-associated > Mammals > Digestive system >... | reverse complement strand
GAGCCCTTGCCACTTCGATTCCCGCCAATCGCTACAGCGCCCTGCTGAAACAGCTGAACTTCTGTACCAGCGGGCCGGATGCCATCATCTTTACGGGAACCCAGTCGGCGGTGCATCTTGCCTCTGAGCCAGGGTTTCACAGAGAATTCTATTTCTATCTGAAGGATCATGGCCTTGATAAGATGCCGTTTCTCGTGACGGCGGATGTCTATGAAAACGCGGTCAGCAGGTTTCGGACCTGTTATCAGAGCGGTACGCTGCCAGAGCCGATGGAGGTGGAGCGTTACCGCCGGGAACCGGAAAAAACAGAAGAAGAAAAAACCATCGATATTGAACAGAAGGTCATTGATCTGTTCGGTAAGGAAAATATCAGTATCGTCGAAGAAGGAGAGTGATAACCATGGATATGAAACGACTGATGGAGCAGGCTCAGCAGATGCAGAGAAAGCTCAAGAAGGTTGAGGAGGAACTCAACGAAACGATTTACGAAGGCGTCAGCGGCGGATCACAGGGAGTTTCCGTCAAAATAAACGGAAAGAATGAATTTGTGGAAGTGAATATCAATGAAGAACTTCTGGACAAGGAAAACAAGGAAGAGCTTCAGGATATGATTCTGCTCGCCGCAAACAGCGCGGTGGATCAGGCAAGAACCGAACGGGAGGAAAAACTCGGCGCGATTACCCAGGGTGTTTCCATCCCGGGCATGTAATGTATCCAGAAAGTCTGCAGGCACTGATTGATTCCTTCCGCCGTTTACCGGGGGTGGGACTGCGTACGGCTGAACGGTACGCGCTGAATGTGACGGATCTGCCGCAGGAGGAGATCGAAGCGTTCGCATCCGCCTTGATGCGCGTGAAGGAAACGCTTCATCACTGCCGTGTCTGCGGCAATCTCTGTGACGGAGAAGAGTGCAGTATCTGCAGAGATGCCTCAAGAAACCGCCGGCAGATTTTTGTTGTGCAGTCCGCGAAGGATGTCATGGCAATGGAGAGAACCGGAGAATACCGGGGTGTTTACCATGTGCTGAACGGACTGATCAGCTCTTCCAGAGGTGTGATGCCGGAGGATCTGAACATTGAATCCCTTCTTGCGCGGGCGAAGGACTGCGATGAGGTGATTCTTGCGACCTCAGCCACGATGGATGGCGAAACCACAGCGCTTTATCTGGACCGGCTGCTCAAGCAGAGCTGTCCGGATATCCTTGTGACAAGAATTGCGCATGGGCTTCCGGCGGGAGGAATGCTGGACTATGCCGATGAGATGACGCTGTCCCACGCGCTGAGTGACCGCAGAAAAATGTAAAACCAGTAAATAAAAAGGAGAACAGGAGTTATGAACAATGATCTGAAGATTGCCCAGGCCGCGGAACTGGAAGATATTTCGGTGATTGCGGATAAGGCAGGAATCGACAGAAAGTATCTGATTCCCTATGGGAATGACAAGGCAAAAGTAGATCTTCGGATCGAAGAAGCCCTGAAGGACAGAAAAAACGGCAAACTGATTCTCGTAACGGCAATTACTCCGACCAAAGCGGGAGAAGGAAAGTCTACGACAACCGTCGGTCTTGCGGATGGACTGAGCCGTATCGGGAAAAAGGTCATGGCATGTCTGAGAGAACCGTCTCTTGGTCCGGTATTCGGACTCAAGGGCGGCGCGGCCGGCGGCGGCTATGCCCAGATTGTTCCGATGGAATCGATCAATCTGCACTTCACCGGTGACATGCACGCAATCACCACCGCAACCAATCTGATTGCCGCGATGCTGGACAATTCCATTTATCAGGGCAATCCACTGAACATCGATCCCGGACAGGTAGTCTGGAAGCGGTGCATGGACATGAATGAGCGCACCCTGCGCACGATTACGATTGCCCAGGGGTCCAGAGTCAACGGCGTGGAACGTACGGATCACTATGTCATCACGGTCGCGACCGAGGTCATGGCAATCCTCTGTCTTTCCGAAGACCTGAAGGATTTCCAGGAACGCATCGGCCGCTGCATCGCTGCCTATACCTATGATCATAAGCCCGTCACGGTGAAGGATCTTGGCGCGGACGGCGCCGCGGCAGTGGTCATGAAGGACGCAATCAATCCGAATCTCGTTCAGACGCTGGAACACACTCCCGCATTCGTGCATGGTGGTCCGTTTGCCAACATCGCCCATGGCTGTAACTCCATTATCGCCACAAAAACCGCACTGAAGCTGGCCGATTATGTAGTGACGGAAGCCGGGTTCGGAGCCGATCTCGGGGCGGAGAAATTTCTTGACATCAAGTGCCGCATGGCCGGCCTGAAGCCGGCCGCGGTTGTGGTTGTCGCAACGATCCGTGCCCTTAAGATGCATGGCGGAGTAAACAGCGAAGATCTTTCGAAAGAAAACGTCGACGCTCTGCTCAAAGGAGCCGCCAACCTGCAGAAGCACATTGAAACCATCCAGGCATTCCATGTTCCGTTTGCAGTTGCCATCAACCGGTTCGCAGCGGATACACCCGCGGAAGAGGAAGCTCTGCTTCATTGGTGCGAAGAAAAAGGGTATCCGGCCGAGCTTTCCGATGGCTGGGCAAATGGCGGAAAGGGCATGGAAGCCCTCGCACAACGGATTGTGAAAATCACGGACGAAGAGGAAAGCCATTACGCTCCGATCTATGATGTGAATGATACGATTCAGAACAAGATCGAAACGATCGCGCGGACAGTCTACGGGGCAGAGAATGTGGAATTCAGCGAAGAAGCGCTGGAGAAGATCAAGATCTTCATTTCCAATGGATGGGACCGCATGCCGGTATGCATGGCCAAGACGCCGCTGTCCCTTACGGATGATCCGAAAATCCCAGGAAGGCCGCAGGGCTTTACGATTCATGTGACGGATCTTTCGATCTCAAGAGGCGCGGGATTCATCGTTGCCTACACCGGATCCATTCTCACGATGCCGGGACTCCCGAAGGTGCCGGCCGCGGTTGCCATGGGTGTGGATGAAAACGGAAACAGCTACGGAATATTCTGATGGAATAACAGTATGAGCTCCATTGCGTATGTGACAGATTCCAACATGATTGAATACCACCGTCTGTGCGGAAACCGCCGGTTCAACTTCTGGCGGCTTTCCTCACGGACGGCCTTTTCCGACTTCGGAAAGGGAGATCTGCTCTTTTTCTATGCCAGGGGCAGACATCACCGAAGAAGGGGATTTGTCGGATACGCGCATTTTGAATCCGCCCGAAGGCTCAGCCTGAAGCAGATGTGGAAAGAATACGGATCCCTGAATGGCTTTGAGACAAGAGAAGATCTTGAGGAAGCGATTCAAAGGGCCAGCCGCGATGGCATGATACCGGAAAAGATGAGCTGTCTGCTGCTGAAGGACGCGGTATTCTTCAATGAACCGGTCTTTCCGAAGGATGTCGGGCTGGAAGTAACTGAAAAGCTGGAAAGCTACATGTATCCTGACCGCATGCATTCCGACATGACGGTACGGATCCTGAGACGCGCCCGCAGAGCGGGCATCGATACCTGGGCGAGCAGCCAGACCAGCGAACCGGAATATCTCTTTGAACTGGATGAAATCCGGGAGATCCTGGCCATGATCCGAAAGGAAATGGGCAGGGACCCCTGGAGCGCGGAAGAAAAGCGGAAAGCCAGAAAACTCGCGGCTCCGCTGCTGGAAAAGGAAGGGTTTGAGCTGATCCGGGGCAGTATCGCGGATCTTTTGAAAGCAGGGGAAGACGGTACCGTGATCGCCCTGCCGTTTGCCGCTTCCTCCAGCAATGAAACGGAGCGGATCAAAGATCTGCTTGGAAAGATCACATGGTACCGCACCCGGTGCAGAGAATACGGTCTGCCTGGAAAGGATCTGTCCTTTCAGGTGCTGTGTCAGGAAAAGGAAGGCCGGAAGGAGTTCCTTCTGGAAGCGGTGAAGCATGTCTGATTTTGAGATCATTGTAATCGGCGGCGGGCACGCCGGGATTGAAGCGGCCCTGGCCGCCGCAAGACTCGGTCACAGAACCGCGCTGTTGACTCTGTCAATTCAGAATATCGGCAAGATGCCCTGCAACCCGAGTGTCGGCGGCCCGGCAAAGGGAATTGTGGTCCGGGAGATCGACGCCCTCGGCGGTCAGATGCCTGTGACCGCGGACGCGACCGCTCTGCAGTTCAAGATGCTCAACACGGCCAAGGGGCCCGGGGTCCGGGCGCTCCGCGTGCAGTCAGACAAAATTGCCTATGGGAAAATGATGCAGGAAGTCTGTCTTCATACGCCGCATCTTACCGTGATTGAAGGCATGGCGGTTGAGCTGTGCGCGCAGAATGGAAAGGTCAGCGGGGTAAGGCTGAAGGATGATACCTTTCTTTCCGCTGATATTGTGATCCTTACAACCGGAACCTATATGGCAGGGCTGAACATGATCAGCTCGGAAGTGGTACCGGGCGGACCCGACCGGGAGGAGACAACCGCGGATCTATCCGCTTCCCTGCGGCAGCTTGGCATCCGGACGTTCCGGCTGAAGACCGGAACCCCGCCGCGGGTACTGACCGCGTCCATTGATTTTTCAAAGACCATTCCGGAACCCGGCACGGAGAAGTTCGCGGCGTTTTCCGAGACAACGAAATCCATCCGTCCGTTTGATCAGCAGGTACTCTGCTATCAGACCTGGACGACACCGGAAACCCATGAAATCATTCTCGCGAATCTGAAGAAATCCTCGATGTATTCGGGCGTGGTCAAGGGAGTAGGCCCCCGCTACTGTCCTTCCATTGAGGACAAGCTGGTGCGCTTTTCGGACAAGCCAAGACACCTGCTGTTTCTTGAGCCGGAAAGTCTTTCCATGGATACCACCTATGTACAGGGATTTTCCACCTCCCTGCCCCGGGATGTGCAGGAAAAAATGACGCACACGCTTCCGGGCTTTGAACACTGCGTGATAAAAAAGTATGCCTACGCGATTGAATACGACGCGGTTGACCCGATCCAGATGAAGCCGGATCTTGAAAACCGGATTGTGGAGAATCTCTTCACTGCCGGTCAGGTCAACGGCACCTCCGGATATGAGGAAGCCGCCGGCCAGGGAATTCTTGCCGGCATCAATGCGTGCATGAAGCTGGAAGGCAGAAAACCGCTGATCCTGAAGCGGGATGAGGCATATATCGGAGTTCTGATTGACGATCTTACAACCAAGGGCACAAAGGAACCCTACCGGCTTCTGACTTCACGGGCGGAATTCCGGCTGCTCTTGCGGCATGACAACGCCAGTGCCCGTCTTATGGAGAAAGGTCATGAGATCGGCCTGATCAGTGAGGAAAGATGGGCCGGACACTGTGAAAAGATGGAAAAGCTGAAAGACCTGAAGGACCATCTGAAGGAGCTGAAGTTCCGGCTCGATGATCCATCGGTGCAGGAAGCCTTTGCCGGGTTTCCCTGTGAGCACCGCAGCGTCAGCGGCTATGATCTGGTTCACCAGCCGGGCGTCACAAGTTCCAGTCTGCTGAAGCTGGCCGGGGAAGAGATGGACGAAGCGATCTGTGAAAACTGTGATATCGAGCTCAAGTATGCCGGCTATATCGAAAAGGCGAAGCGGGAAGCCGTCAAGCTCAGGGAAATGGATGATATTGAGCTTGGCAGTACATTCAATTATGACGAAGTCGAACACCTTTCCATTGAGGGAAGACAGAAACTGATGCAGTACCGTCCTCTCACAATGGGACAGGCATCCCGGATTTCCGGTGTGAATCCGGCGGATATCGCGGTCCTTGCGATCGCGCTGAAACAGGGAAAGGGTAAAAGAATATGATCTGGCAGGATGTGGTTTCAAATGTAAATATCTACGGACTGGAGGAATCCGTCAAAGGATCCAAGTATCCGATGTCAACGGATCTTTCCTCACTGAATGAAGAGGTTACGGATCGGACGATCTCATTGGCGCAGGCAAAAGCCGGAAGCGGGCATGACAACTTTCTCAACGGAGTGATTGTCCAGTTTGATCTGACCTTTACCAACAAGGCCTGGGTCGAGGCGGAGCGCTATCACTTTCTGGATTTTGTGAGTTCCCAGTCCACGATGCACAGAATCACGAAATTTGATCTCAACGATGTATACAACGAATATGTGGATCCGAGAATCATTGAGATCATGAAGGAAAAGACCCGGGCGTACAATGAGCTGAAATCCGATATTGAAGCCAGAAGCGAAGAGGGCAAGGATGTCAGTACGCTGAAGGATCTGGCATCCCAGAAGTATCTGGAGATTCTCTATTCCAATCCGGCCGGCTTCCGGCTGACAGCACGGATGACAACGAATTACCGTCAGCTCAAGACGATCTATTTCCAGAGAAAGAATCACCGGCTTCCGGAATGGCGGGCCTTCTGCCAGTGGATTGAGACACTGCCCCGGGCGGAGTTCATCACCCATGTGGAATAGGCTTCTGACCTGGATTACGTGCCTCTGTCTTCTGTTTTCCTGCGGATGCGGAAAAAAAGAACCGAACCCGGATGTCGCTGAGAGCCAGAAACCGGAGACGGCGGAGCTTTCCGAGCAGATCTTCGGGATGTGGTTTTCCTATATTGAATACCGGGATCTCTGTCAGGGTATGAGCGAAGAGGAGTTTTCCTCCTTCTGCAGCGAAGCGGTCAAAAACATGCAGAGTATCGGAATCAACCGGCTGTATCTTCACGCGGCTGCCTTTACGGATGCCTTCTATGATTCAGAGATCTATCCCCGTACCGCGGTTCTTCCGGATATTGATTATGACCCGTTTCTGATCTTTTCAAAAACTGCCCGGGCTTCGGGAATGAAGGTGGAGGCCTGGATCAACCCGATGCGTTCCGTGACGGTAAGCGAAGCAGTGAATCTGCCGGAGGATTTCATCATCCGCAGATGGATTGAGGAAAACAATGAACGGGTGCGGCAGTCCGGCGACCGCTATTATCTGAATCCGGCCTATCCGGAAGTCCGGGCACTGATTGTTTCGGTGGCGGAAGAGATCATGAACCGGTATGAGATCGACGGGATTCATATGGATGATTACTTCTATCCATACGATACGGAAAGAAATTTCGATGCCTATGTGTTTTCTCTGGAACAGGAGAAAAACCCGGAGCTTACCCTGGAAGAATTCCGGACCGCGAATACCGATCAGATGGTGAAGGAACTTCATGACGCAGTCAAAAAGAAGAATCCGAAGCTGATGTTTGACATCTCTCCGGCCGGCAATATTGAAAACTGTCTGACGATGATCTATGCCAACCCCTACCACTGGGCACAGCAGGGTACCGTTGATTATATCCTGCCGCAGATCTACTGGGGTTATCTTCATCCCATCAAGCCCTTTGAACCAACGCTTGAGGAATGGCTGAAAGTGGTGGAGGGGACAAAGACGGCCCTGGTTCCCGGCCTTGCGGCATACCGGATCGGTGTCTATCAGAATGTTTCCAACGATGATACGATCAACCGGGAGTTCATCGAAAACACGGACCTCATGGCCCGGCAGGTGGAGACCTCGCTTCAGCACGGGTGTATGGGAACGGCGTTCTTTTCCTATGCGAGTTTCTTCGCTCCGACGGAAGAGACAGCGGAAAATGTGGAAAAAGAAATTATCCACATAAAAAATCTCGCCGGACTCAACTGAATCGTTCCGGGGGAACCGGATTCGTTGTATGATAGGTGCGGATATGACGATTGAAGAATGGAAGGCGGCACTTCAGGAAGCGGGCATTCCCTGTTCGGCAAAGATGGAACAGCAGACCGTCCGCTATGCGGAGATGCTGAAGGAATGGAATCAGAAATTCAATCTGACCGCGGTTGATGAGCCGGAAGAAGTCTATGAGATCCATATGCTCGACAGTCTGCTTCCTCTTGCAAGGGTACAGGTTGCCGGCAGAGTATGTGATGTCGGCAGCGGTGCCGGCTTTCCCGGCATGGTGTGGGCGATTGCCCGCGACGATCTTGAAGTGGTGCTGCTTGAGCCTACGGGCAAACGGTGTACCTTTCTGAACGCGGTAAAGGAAGAGCTTGGCCTGGATCACGTCACGGTGGTAAACCGCCGGGCGGAAGACTGCCGGATGTTCCGGGAAGGATTCGATACGGTTACCGCAAGAGCGGTCGCCAATCTTTCGGTGCTTTCTGAACTGTGCGTGCCGTTAGTGAAAGCAGGCGGCAGGTTTGTTTCCCTGAAGGGATCAAAAGGCGCCCAGGAGCTTTCGGAAGCGGCTTACGCGCTGAAGGTGCTTGGGTGCAATGACCCGCAGCTGCTTTCCTATCAGCTGCCCTCGGGAGAGGGACGTACTCTGATCGTGTGTGAGAAGACTTCCGCTACCCCGTCGAAATATCCCCGCCCGTTTGGTACGATCAAACATTCCCCGCTGAAAGAGAAATGATATGGCAAGATCGATATTTGACTTATTTGAAAAAGACAGAACCGGTACGGTAGCTGAGCTGCCGGTCCAGAGTCTTGAACCCAGCCGCTATCAGCCCCGGGTTCATTTTGACGAGGCCGCCATGCAGGAACTGACCGATTCCATCCGGATCAATGGTCTGATTCAGCCGATCACGGTCCGGCGCCAGGGAGATCATTATGAGATCATTGCCGGGGAAAGAAGATGGCGGGCCTGCCAGAGGGCCGGGTTTGATACCGTGCCCTGCTATATTCTCTCGCCTGCGGAAAACGAAGCGGCGGAGCTCGCTCTGGTGGAAAACATCCAGCGTGAAAATCTCACCGCGGTAGAAGAGGCGAAGGGCTATATTCAGATCATGCGGCAGAGTGAACTGACCCAGGAACAGCTGGCAAAGCGGGTTGGAAAATCCCAGTCTGCCATCGCGAACAAGATCCGCCTGCTCAACCTTCCTCAGGAAGTGCAGGAGGCGGTCAGTGACCGGAAGATTACGGAGCGTCATGCCAGAGCCCTGCTTTCGCTTCCAAGAGAAAAGCAGACCAGGGCATGCCGGTATATTGTGGAAAAGAATCTCAATGTCCGGGAAACCGAGGAATATGTGGAAAAGTCCATGACGGCAAAGCCGCGCAGGAAGCGGCAGAAAACCCGGGGCTTCACGAGAAATCATCAGATCGGAATCAACTCCGTCAACGAATGTGTGCGGATGATCAGAAAAATGGGAATTGATGTTGTAACGGAGACGGAGGAAACCCCGTCCGAAGTCCGCATCATCGTGCATTTCCCCAGATAGGAGTTCAGGATATGGGAAAAATCATCGCGGTCGCCAATCAGAAGGGCGGCGTCGGAAAGACAACAACATCAATCAACCTCGCGGCAGGTCTTGCCTATGCGGACAAGCGGGTACTGCTGGTGGATTTTGACCCGCAGGGAAACGCGACCAACGGGATCGGCGCGGCCAATGCCGGATTTGACCGCGGGCATACCGTCTATCAGGTATTAATGGGAAGCGACACGGTGGATGAGGACAAGGTCAGGCTGGATATGCCGCCGCTGGATGTTCTGCCGGCGACGATCGATCTGTCCGGAGCGGATGTGGAAATGGCCAGCAATCTCTATGAGATCGGCCGGGAAAATCTTCTGAAGCTGAAGCTCGACCAGGTCAGAGACCGCTATGACTACATCATCATTGACTGTCCGCCCAGCCTTGGCTTACTCAATACGAATGCCCTGACGGCAGCGGACTCCGTAATGATTCCGGTACAGTGCGAATACTTCGCCCTTGAGGGACTGACGCAGCTGCTTGGAACGATCCGTCTGGTACAGCGGCTGTGGAACCCGAATCTTTCGATCGAAGGGGTACTCCTTACGATGTTTGATGTGCGGACCAAGCTTTCCGTCGAGGTCCAGCAGGAAGTGCGCAAGTATTTCAAGGAAAAGGTCTACCGGGTGTATATCCCAAGAAATGTCAGACTTTCCGAGGCACCCAGCCGCGGGGAAAGCATCTTTGAATATGACACAAGATCCGAAGGGGCGAAAAGCTACGCCGGGCTTGTCAAGGAAGTGATTGCCCAGAATGAAAGAGGGGTGCGCTGATGGCAGAAAAGAAAAAGGCCGGACTTGGCAGAGGACTGACGTCGATTTTCGGTTCGGATGTGGAAAAGGTTCTCGATGATATTCAGAACAATGCCATGGAGGTTCCGGGCCGGCGGGAAATCGAACTTTCCATCGATCAGATCCGGGCCAATCCATACCAGCCCCGGAAGGAATTTGATGAAAAGGCGCTGCGGGAGCTGGCGGATTCCATCAAGCTGCATGGCATCTTCACACCGGTTCTGGTGCGTTCCAGCGTTCAGGGGTATGAGCTGATTGCCGGTGAGCGCAGAATGCGGGCCGCGAAAATGGCAGGACTCAGAACCATCCCCGCGATTTCGGTGGACTTTACGGATGAGCAGATGATGGAAATCTCTCTTCTGGAAAACATTCAGAGAGAAAATCTGAATCCGATTGAAGAAGCGGCGGCGTATGAAGCTCTGATCCGCAGACTTGGCTATACGCAGGAACAGCTGGCGGAGCGGATCGGCAAATCCCGGGAATACTGTGCCAACATGCTGAGACTGCTGAAACTGCCCCAGCCGGTGCAGGAGCTTGTCACAACCCGCCGGCTGACGATGGGTCATGTACGGCCGCTGCTGGCACTGGAGGATGAGGATGAGATCTACGACGCGGCGGAAAAAATCCGGAAGGATAAGATGTCCGTGCGCGAAGTGGAAAAATATGTCAGGGAGCTGACCGGAGGAAAGAAAAAGGAAAAGCCCGGGAAAAAGGAAGTGCGCCGGGATCCTCTGATTGTGGATCTGGAAAACCGGATGAGCTCCAAGCTTGGAACCCAGGTATCGATCAATGGCAGAACACTGAACATCCATTACAGCGATACCGCGGATCTCAACCGGATTCTTGATATTCTGGGCATGATAGAGGAATGACAGATTCCGGAATCTGTTTATTGAACCGGAATCTGCAGAAGGGTAAAAAGGAAATGTCACTGTTTTCCGAAGAGAACAGGCGGCTGCGGCTTATTCTGCTGGGAATTGCGGCAGCCGGATGTCTGTTGTTTCTGGCTGGAGTTCCCTATGGTGTCGGTTTTCTTAGCGGAACGGCACTTTCCGTTATATTATATGAAGGGAATGTCAGGTACTGGAACCGGATTGCGGACCGGGGTCATGCCCGGACCGGAACCGGAATTCTTCACTTCATGCTGCACTACGCTCTGATGGCGGGCATCATGATGCTGGGGGTATATCACAGAGATGTGATCAACATATTCACGTCAGCGCTGGGACTGACTGCCGTAAAGGCAGCTCTGATCATCGACGCGCTGAGCGGAAGAAAGGAGAGCATATGAAAGTACAGTCAGATGTATATGTCATTATTCTTCTGACCGCTGTGCTGTCAGCCGGGATTATCGCCGTTTCAAGGAAGTTTGAAAAAGCGGACCCGCTGGCGAAGCCGAAGGGCATTCTGGTGCCGGTGCTGCTGGGAGTTGAGATGGTTCACAACGCCGTCAAAGCCAATGTCGGCGAACGGACCGCGGATTCTCTGACTCCTTATATTCTTGTGCTTTGGGTTTATATCTTCTGTGCCAATACGATTTCTCTGTTCGGCCTGTCCTCACCGACCGCGAACCTCAGCGTCACGCTGCTGCTCGCGATCATTACCTGGGTACTGATTCAGATCACGGAACTCAAATATCAGGGACTCGGCGGATATCTGCACAGCTTTTTCGAACCGCTCGCGGTTATGTTTCCCATGAATGTCGTCGGCAAGTTTTCCACCATGGTTTCCATGTCGATCCGTCTGTTCGGAAACATTCTCTGCGGCGGTATCATGATGCAGCTGATATACAGTGCTGCTCAGATTCTTTCCAATACCATTGCCGGCTGGTTCGGAGGCCAGGGCAATGTATTCAATTTCATGGCACCCATCATTGCCCCGATCCTGCATGCATACTTCGATCTTTTCGCGGGATTCATTCAGACACTGGTGTTTGTCACATTGACGATGGTATTAATCGGGAATGATATGCCCGAAGATGTACGTAAAGGTATCGCATAGGAGGAGAAAATATGGATATCAACAAGGGTTTAATTGCAATCGGCGCCGGACTGGCAGTCATGACCGGTATGATGACTGGTCTTGGAGAAGGAACCGCAGCAGCGCACGCGTGTGACGCAATCGGTAAGAATCCGGAAGCGGAATCAAAGATCCGTTCCACAATGATTCTCGGTATTGCGCTTTCTGAAACCTGCGCTATTTACGGACTGCTCGTCTCCATCCTGCTGATGTTCGTATATCCGAGCCTGTAATAACCGGAGACTGACAGAATGATTGATATCGACATCGTAGAACAGCTGATTCCCAATCCGCTGACGATGCTCGTGCAGCTCTGCAGCACACTGGTGCTGTTCCTTCTGATGAAAAAGCTTCTGTGGAAGTCCGTCAAGGACTATCTGCAGGCGCGCTCCGACAAAATGCAGGAAGATCTCACAGCGCAGGAAGCTGCCCGTACGGCAGCGGAAAGCGACCGCGAAGCCGCGAGTCTGCAGCTGCAGCAGGCTGGCAGCCGCAGTGAGGAAATCGTAGCGGCGGCGGTACGGGAAGCCGGCAGTCAGAGAGAAACCATTCTTGCGGATGCCGAAAGAGACGCGGAAAGTGTCCGTAAGAGAGCTCACGAACAGATTGAACAGGAACGGGAAGAAATGTACAGCGACATGCGCCGCGAAATGGTGGAAGTCGCTTTAACTGCGGCCTCAACCCTGCTTTCCGGTGAGAAGGCAGAGAACCTCGACCGCCAGGCCATTGACGCCTTTGTAAAGGAAGCGACCGATGGCAAGTGAGATCAGCGCCCGCTATGGGGAAGCGCTGTTCCAGCTGGCGAGAGAAAACAGCGCCGTGAGAGAAATGCGGAAGGAAGCTCTGGTTCTTGAGAGCGAAATCGAGGACACTCCGGATCTTCTGGTGTTTTTCCGTGCCGTTCAGATTCCGTCATCGGAAAAGAAAGCGGCGATTGACCGGATGTTTCAGGATTTTACAGTGGAGATGCGTAATTTCCTGAAGCTTCTGATTGATAAGGACAGGACGTATTACCTGAAGGAAATCCTGAAACTCTTCATTACCCGGTGCAATGAAGAGCTGAATATCGAAACCGCTGTTGTAAGCTCGGCGAGAAAGCTCTCGCAGGAGGATATGGCGAAGATCCGGGAAGCACTGAAGAAAAAGACCGGCAAGGAGATTCTTCTGAAAAATGTTGTGGATGAATCCCTGATTGCCGGAATCAAGGTTACCTGCGGCAGTATGGTAACCGATGTTACAACCGCATACAGAATCAACGAAATGAAGGAACTGCTCCTGAGAGGAGGAATGCAATGAAACAGATCAGACCGGAAGAGATCAGTTCCCTGATCAAGGAACAGATAAAAAACTATGATCAGAAGATTCATTCGGATGACGTCGGCTATGTGATTTCCACAGGTGACGGCATCGCGATGGTTCAGGGCATTGACAAGGCCATGAGCTCCGAGCTTCTGGAATTCCCGCACGGGGTATACGGAATGGTTCTGAACCTGGAAGAAGATCACATCGGTGTGGTTCTTCTTGGTGAGGACACGCTGATCCGTGAAGGAGATGAAGTCCGCCGTACCGGCCGTATTGTTGAGGTGCCGGTCGGAGACGGAATGCTCGGACGGGTCGTCAATGCGCTCGGACAGCCGATTGACAACCGCGGACCGATTGAATACACCAGAACCCGTCCGGTGGAACGGGTAGCGCCGGGTGTCATGACCCGTAAGGGTGTCAACCAGCCGCTGATGACCGGACTGAAGATTATTGACAGTATGATTCCGATCGGAAAGGGACAGCGTGAGCTGATCATCGGTGACCGTGAAACCGGCAAGACCGCGATCGCGATTGATACGATCATCAATCAGAAGGGCAAGAACGTCAACTGCATCTATGTGGCGATCGGCCAGAAGGAAAGCACGGTCGCGCGTCTTGTACAGAAGCTGAGAGAAAGCGGCGCAATGGAATATACGACCATTGTCAACGCTTCCGCTTCCGAATCCGCTCCTCAGCAGTATCTGGCTCCGTATTCCGGATGCGCAATCGGCGAAGAGTGGATGGAACAGGGCAAGGATGTTCTGATTGTCTATGACGATCTTTCCAAACACGCAGTCGCTTACCGTACCATGTCGCTTCTGTTAAGGAGACCGCCGGGACGGGAAGCCTATCCGGGTGATGTCTTTTATCTGCATTCCCGTCTTCTGGAGCGGGCTGCGAAACTTTCGGATGAACTTGGCGGCGGGTCTCTCACTGCCCTTCCGATCATTGAAACACAGGCAGGTGATATCTCTGCCTACATTCCGACCAATGTCATTTCCATTACGGACGGACAGATCTTTCTTCAGACCGACCTGTTTGCCTCGGGTATCCGCCCGGCCGTCGATTCCGGTCTTTCGGTTTCCCGGGTCGGCTCCCATGCCCAGACCCAGGCCATGAAGAAAGTCAGTGCCTCCCTGAAACTGGAGCTTGCGCAGTATCATGAAATGCTCGCGTTTGCCCAGTTCGGTTCGGATCTCGATCCGACGACCAAGAAGATCATCGATCATGGAACCAGACTGACCGAGCTGCTCAAGCAGCCGCAGTACCAGCCGCTTTCCATGAGTGAGCAGGTTGTCTGCCTCTATGCCGCGAAGAACGGCTTCCTGGATCAGGTGAATGCCGATGAGATTCAGAAATACGCAAAGAAGCTGCTCAGAGATTTCCATGATAAATACAGTGACATCATGGAAGAGCTGGAAACCAGCGGAAAGCTCACCGATGAACTCGACGTGAGAATCAATGAAGCGATGAAGCAGGTGCTGGAGGATTACCAGCTGATCAAGGGAGCGTAAGTCATGCAGTCGATGCAGGCGCTTCGCGCCCGGATCGGTTCTGTCAATTCCACCCGGAAGATCACCAAGGCCATGGAGATGATAGCGAATGCCAAGCTGTTCAAGCAGCGGGCAGCCATGGAAGCCAACCGGGAATACGCCGGAAGGCTGAGGGAAGTGGTCAATGAGATCATCACCAGGAACCCCGGCATTGACAGTCCGTATCTCAGACGCAATCAGTCCCCGATCAAAGTCTCGATCGTCTTCTGCTCTGATATG
>Ga0310691_10004781_pt1 | contig 15081 bp, 9 predicted proteins | sample 176DNAGHGlowgp2_FD_203887 | JGI IMG/M metagenome (GOLD analysis project Ga0310691, IMG submission 203887) | Sheep rumen microbial communities from Palmerston North, Manawatu-Wanganui, New Zealand - 1766 DNA GHGlow gp2 (v2) (version 2) | ecosystem: Host-associated > Mammals > Digestive system >... | reverse complement strand
CAGATTTCGCATTTTCTCTTGATTTCAAACTTTGCTCTTGCCATACTCAAAATTAGATTAAAACAAGCCAAATTTCGCTCGTAGATTTTACATGTATATTTTTGTTGTGTGTCATTGCAAAATAAGTTTTGGTACAAATTCGTTGCAAATTTACGCCAAAAATCGCTATAAAACAAGAGAAATATCAGAATTAACAAAAATTAAAAATCCGTGCAACTTATTGAGCTACACGGATTTCTTTGTGATTTATTTATGGATGTTTAACTTCCATCAATGGACCTCCTCAAAGTCGGCATCTTGAACATCGTCTGTACCATTATTGGTGCCTTGCTGAGTGTTGTTTTGTGCACCACCTTGGAAACCAGCGCCTGCACCTGGCTGGCCTTGAGCTCCTTGGTACATGTTCTGACTTGCGGTCTGCCATGCATTGTTCAGTTCTGCTGTTGCAACATCAATACCAGCGAGGTCGCCTGCTGCATGAGCATCTTTCAACTTCTTCAGTGCTGCTTCAATGCTTGACTTTCCGTCAGCAGAGAGTTTGTCACCAAGTTCCTTCAGCTGGTTCTCTGTCTGGAAAATCATAGAGTCAGCTTGGTTCATCTTGTCGATACGCTCGCGCTCCTTCTTGTCGGCTTCTGCGTTTGCTTCTGCCTCTGCCTTCATGCGGTCGATTTCCTCCTTGCTCAAGCCTGAAGAAGCCTCGATGCGGATGCTCTGCTCCTTGCCTGTTGCCTTATCTTTGGCAGAAACGTTAAGGATACCGTTGGCATCGATGTCGAAAGATACTTCAATCTGTGGAATACCACGGCGTGCTGGAGCGATACCTGTGAGGTTGAAACGGCCGATGCTCTTGTTCTGAGCAGCCATTGGACGCTCACCCTGAAGCACGTGGATTGTTACTTCAGTTTGGTTGTCGGCAGCAGTGGAGAACACTTCGCTCTTCTTGCAAGGGATGGTTGTGTTTGCATCAATCAGCTTGGTCATAACGCCTCCGAGGGTTTCGATACCCATTGACAGAGGAGTCACATCGAGCAATACGATGTCGCCCACACCTTCTTCCTTGTTGAGGATGGCACCCTGAATGGATGCACCTACTGCAACTACTTCGTCTGGGTTTACGCCCTTCGATGGAGTCTTGCCGAAATAATTCTCAACGAGCTGCTGAACAGCTGGGATACGACTTGAACCACCCACGAGGATGACTTCGTCAATGTCGCTTGTGCTGATGCCTGCATCACGAATAGCATTCTTGCATGGTTCAAGACATGCCTGGATGAGACCATGTGCAAGGGCTTCGAACTTAGCACGAGTAAGTGTCTTGACAAGGTGCTTAGGCATACCGCTTGCAACTGTGATGTATGGAAGGTTGATTTCTGTAGATGAACTTGAGGAAAGTTCAATCTTAGCCTTTTCAGCTGCTTCCTTCAGACGTTGCATTGCCATTGGGTCGAGGGTGAGGTCCACACCTTCTTCCTGTTTGAACTCACCTGCCAACCAGTCGATGATCACCTGGTCGAAGTCATCTCCACCAAGGTGAGTGTTACCATTAGTAGAAAGCACTTCGAACACACCACCACCGAATTCGAGGATGGAAATATCGAATGTACCACCACCAAGGTCGAACACTGCAATCTTCATGTCTTTGTTAGCCTTGTCGATACCGTAAGCCAATGCAGCTGCGGTAGGCTCGTTCACGATACGCTTCACATCGAGTCCTGCAATCTGACCTGCCTCCTTGGTAGCTTGACGTTGTGAGTCGGAGAAATAAGCAGGCACGGTGATAACAGCCTCAGTAACTTCCTGTCCGAGGTAATCTTCTGCAGTTTTCTTCATTTTCTGAAGAATCATAGCGGAGATTTCCTGTGGAGTATAGAGACGTCCGTCGATGTCAACACGTGGAGTGTTGTTTTCACCACGACGTACTTCATAAGGAACGCGTGCAATTTCTTGTTGTACCTGATCGTATGTTTCACCCATGAAACGCTTGATAGAGAACACTGTGCGCTTAGGGTTTGTGATAGCCTGACGCTTAGCAGGGTCACCTACTTTACGCTCGCCTCCATCTACAAAACCTACGATAGATGGAGTGGTGCGCTTTCCTTCACTGTTAGCGATGACAACTGGTTCGTTGCCTTCGAATACTGAGACACAACTATTAGTTGTTCCCAAGTCAATACCGATAATCTTTCCCATTTTATTTATTTGTTTTATTTGTTATTAATTCGTGAATGATTGTGGCATTTTTATCCACACGATGCCATTCTGGGCAAATTCTATGCCAATAACAACTGTAATGGAATATTTCATTTGCTTTGTGACATTGTGTCAGTATTCTTGTCAGAAATTTATGACAAAAGGAGAGAAAACGATGGAAAGGAAGATGGTTGGTTCATGTGATGTGGATTGACTAAAATATTATAGTGGACGTACTCTTAGTCCGTTGGTAACGAACTCTTAGTCCGTTGGTAACGTACTGCCAGTCCGTTGGGGACGTACTCCATCGCTATTGGGGATTCACTCTTGCGCTATAGGGGATTTAAGTGAACGAAATAGGGGACGTACTTTCGTAAATCCCCTATGATTATTTCTTGGAATCCCTATCGAGGTTTTATTTATCTGTTATTCCTTTATTGAGGATTCCAAAAACGTCAATATATATAAATAAGGAGTGATTCTCTTATTCAAGGGTGTTGCATTCTTCGAGCCATTCTGCAGAAGATGCATCAGACGGCATTCGCCAGTCTCCACGAGGGGAGAGGCTGACGCTACCCACCTTTGGTCCGTCAGGTAGGCAAGAGCGTTTGAATTGTTGGGTGAAGAATCGACGACAGAATGTTTTGAGCCAATGCAAAATGGTAGCCTTGTCGTAGGAACCTACTGTTGCGTTGAGTCCGTTGATGTTGTCGTATTTCTGTTTGCCACAGAAAGCGATTTGTGCCAGATAGTAAATCTTGGAAGGACTAAAACCAAGGCGCATGAAATTGTAGAGGAAGAAGTCATGAAGTTCGTAAGGACCCACTAAGTCCTCTGTTTTCTGCTTGATATTTCCGTTTTCGTCGGCAGGGATGAGTTCTGGACTGATAGGCGTGTCAACAATGTCGAGAAGAGTGGCTTTGGATGCTTCATCTACGCTGTTGAGGGCTACCCATGAAACGAGATGGCGTACGAGAGTCTTTGGGATGGAGCAGTTCACTCCGTAGTTGGACATGTGGTCGGCATTATATGTCGCCCAACCCAAAGCGAGTTCCGAAAGGTCACCAGTACCTACTACAAACCCGTTCATTTGGTTTGCCACATCCATAAGTATCTGTGTGCGCTCGCGTGCTTGGCTGTTTTCGTAGGTGACATCGTGGTTCTCCATGTTGTGTTCAATATCTTTGAAATGCTGAATACATGCCTCTCGAATACTGATTTCGCGCATGGTAATGCCAAGGTTCTTCATAAGGGCAATGGCATTGTTGTAGGTTCGGTCTGTAGTACCGAAACCAGGCATGGTGATGCCTACGATGTCAGTGCGAGGACGCGAGAGTTTGTCCATTGTGCGTACGCAGACAAGAAGGGCAAGGGTGGAATCGAGCCCACCACTGATGCCGAGAACAACGGTTTTGGCATGGGTGTGAACAATACGCTTGCTGAGGGCATTAACCTGTATGGAGAAAATTTCCTCGCATCGCTCATCGAGTTCCTTACCTGCTGGAACAAATGGATGTGGGTTCACCCAGCGAGAAAGTTCGTAAGTCTTTTCTTCGTGAAGCGTGGAGTGTGGAGCGTGAAGCGTGGAGCGTGAAGCGTGAAACGAAGAATTGTAATTGCGAACGCTTTCTGCAAAGGTTGTGTTGCTTCTGCGCTCCATGCGTATGCGCTCCACATCGATGTCGGCAATTGACATTTGTGGTTCTAATAGAAAGCGTTGGGCAGAAACAAGTAGTTTGCCGTTCTCGTAGATGTATGCATTTCCTCCATATACTACATCTTGGGTTGACTCGCCAAACCCACAAGAGGAATAGACGTAGCCGCAAATGCAACGTGCGGATTGCTGAGCGAGAAGGGAACGGAGATACTGATTCTTGCCAATCACTTCGTTGGATGCGGAGAGATTGAAAATGATGTCTGCTCCTTGCAGCGCCAATCCTGTGCTTGGTGGAATTGGTGCCCACACATCCTCGCATATTTCGATACCAAAGCGTGCATCGCCATCAATATCGAAAATCAAATCCTTGCTGATTGGCACCTCTTGTCCACAGAGTTGGGTGCTGGTACTTTCGAGGCAAGTAGCAGATGCAAACCAACGTTGTTCGTAGAATTCCTTGTAGTTAGGAAGATATGTTTTAGGCACAATTCCCAAAATACGATTGCCCTGAATGACTACAGCTACATTGAATAGCATAGACTGTACTTCGAGAGGCATGCCGAGGATAGCAATAATAGATGAGTCGTTATTGTCGAGAAGCCATTGGAGTGCAGACTGACAGGAACGCAGCAACGTTTGCTGAGTAAAGAGATCATTGCAGGTGTATGCTGTGATGCTGAGTTCTGGGAAACAAACGATGGCAGCATCCTGTATGGTTGCTTGGTCGATGAGGCGCTTGATTTCCTTGATGTTGGATGTGCAGTCAGCTACTATAACTGATGGAATGGCAGAAGCCACTTTGATAAAACCGTATTGCATATATGAGTTAATTGTATAAATTATAAAGTGGAAAAGTTAATAATCCATCCAGATGATGACGGTGGATGCCATTGTGGAAGAAACGATACCAAAATGATGCAGCACCTAACACAAACTCTTAAACACGATGATTTACCGATTCTTCTCTTTCTCTTCTTTCATGCGACGTCGGAAGAGGTCAAGCCAATTCTCGAAATCTCGTTGGTAACTGATACCCACGCCTTGTGTATTGAGCGTGGCTTTCGTGAAGTAACGGTCGTTGTTTTGGTTATATGCTTTCAGATATGTGTTTCCATTCGGGGTGATGCGCCATTTGATGTCGAAGTCGCCAATGAAACTGGCATTTTGCTTGAGCGGATTATCGCGATAGCCGAAGTTTCCGTTGATGAGCAGACGGTCGTCGAGGAGGCGTCCTGAGAGCACACCTTCGATGTCAAGATCCTGCCATCCCATTTCTCCTGTGGAGAGTCCTGTACCAAAATTCCATTTGCTTTCGGAACCAATCACACTGGAGAGCATCTGATTGATTTGTCCGCTGATGGTGGAAGATAGGAGATTGTTCATAGCTTGCGTGGAATTGTTGGTTCCAGAAGCACGTGCATATTCGTTGGTGTAGAATCGTCCAAGACCGAGTAGATAAATCATCTGAGTGTTCATTTCCTCATCGGTGGAGATGAGCGAACGTACCAATTGACGTGTTTCATCGCTCACATTAGGGAGATTGAGGTCGAAATTGAATGTCATGTTGCTCAGATTGCCAGTGATGTCGAGGATACAAATCACCTTCACTTTATTGTTGCTGCTATAGCCGGTGTTGGAGGTAAGGTCATTAAGAGGAACTGCATTCAATGTGTGCCAACAGATGAGATGGATGCCAGCATCGAAAGGATTTCCATTGAACACCACGCTGGAACCATCCTGAATGTCGAGGTCGCGATAGATAAGGTCTTGCAAATAGAGTCGGTATTTTCCACTCTGTATGTTGTAAGGACCATCGAGGGTGAAAGAACCCTTGTTGTGATAGTATGCCTGTAGTGTACCACTTCCATAGGTGGAAATGTAGCCATCGTCGGCATTGTCCATACGAAGTTTGATTTCGCAGTCGGGATTGAGATGAATGCCAACATTCATGAAGATGTCGCCTCGATATTTATATTCTTCCTCGCTCTCTTTTTGCTTTGCCTCTTGAGCAAATGACTCGAGTAGCAAGTCGTCGTCGGAAGATGTGGAGAAGAGGGAATCGAGGTCGAAAATGTTTACACTGGTATTGGCATTAGTGCTGGAGTTGGCTTTCTCTTCTCTATCGTTGAACTTGATAAACGAAGAAGTGGTGATGGCATCGGGCGTTGCAGCATCGTATGCAAAAAAGCTGCCTCGAGTAGGAGTGATGTTGGCATTGATGTTAAGTGGATGTCCATCTGCACCTTTCATGGTGAGTTGTCCATTAGCAAACACACGTCCCATGAACTTGTCGGGATTGAACTGGGTCTCTTCGTAAGCGAGGAGATTTCTCATGTCGATATTGAATTCGTAGCCGAAGTTCTTCAGATTCTTATGTGAGACATAACCATTCACCACACCCTCGTTTTTGTGTTTATCTGAGATTCTGACATTGTCGAATTTGAAACTATAAGGACGGAAATGTATGGTGTCAGCAGGATTGATATGGTAGCGCACTTTTGTAGCATGGAGTGTCATATCGACATTTGCCGATAGGTCGCCCACAAGTCCGATGTCGCTCAATGGGCCCACCACATTCAGTGTGCCATTGGCATCACCCTCTATATCATCGAAGATACCGCCCAGGAACGTGTTGAGCAATTCAGCACTGGTGTTGTTGGCGTTGATGTGAAGCTGAATATCGTTGTTAGCTGGCGATACGAATCCATTGCAGGTTGTGATGCGTTCCTTGTCCTTGTATTGGTCAGTGATATTGGCATTGATTTTCACACCTTTTACCTCTTCGTTCCAGTTGGCATGAATGAGTGCTAACCCCAATCTTCCTTTGGCTATTCCAAAATCGGGAACCGTGAGATTGGCATGGAAATCGGGTTTTTCGTAAAGGTTTCGGATATAAGCATGTCCAGAGGCATGACCTACAAATTTAATTGCAGTGAAATTCACCAAGTCGAGCACATACTCAATGGATAGGTCGTTGAGTTCCGCAATGAGTGAATCGGAAGGTGATTCTGATACTTTTCCATTGATAGATAAATAGCGGTTACCATTCGAAATCTTCACATTCTGGCACTCAATGTTTTTTCCGAATATGTTCACTTCCGAGTTTGTGATATGCCAAATGGTGTCGTTGATGGCTATGTCTGAAGGCAATAGATGAATGTTCGCTTTCATTTTGCCTTGCTCTTCGCTAAACACAGTTGTAGTGGATAGGGTGCCACTGGTGGCGGTGTCTTGAATCTTTTTCCAACTCAGGTCGGTATGCAATTTGTCATCCTTTCCAGTACTCGTGATGGATATTTTGCTCGAGTTGTTTTCCAATCGACGGAGGAGTGAAGCTTTCAGATTGAAATCGTCAGTGCTACCCACATAATTGAGTCGCACATTATCATACTCTGCTCCTTCGTAACTGATGCGAGGGGCATTGAGATGCAGACTCGATGCTCCATCGGCAGCATTCAGTTCACCCTCTATGTTGATGGGGCGGAGCAGAGTGAAGTCCTGTTTGATGAAATGGTGCAGAATAGGACTTTCAGAAAGTTCTATGTTGAGATGGCAGTTTCCACCTTTCTTCGCATTAGCAACAGGATGGATAAGTGAAGGCAGATGCTGAGCCAACTGATTTTGAATCTGTGGAATCAATTCACTGAGTCGGGTGTTGCCTGAGAAAGATGCGTCGATGAAATCACCGTTGATATTGATACTCCGCTCTCCGTTCGTCACATGCTCTGCTTCTACAGAAAGAGACTGAAAGGAGAGAAGTTCGTTGGGAGTGTGGATATAAATGGAGTCCATGTTCACGGTTCCAACTGCTGTGTCGAAGGAATTGCCTTTGGTGTTTACGCGGGCTCTGAGATTGAACGTCTCACCAGCGTATTCATTCGTAAGATGGAGAGCATGAGGGTTGAAGTCTTGCAGACTCAGTTTCATGTCGGTCTCTGCCACACTCTGGATATTGTTGATTTTTCCGTCGAAAGCAAGACGAACGTTTGGATCATCGATAGAGGCGTGTCCCTCAAAACCATCAGCACTTGCCAATCCGTTGAGTGATATGTTTTGATAGGTGTAATCCGAATAATCCAAGTGTTCGATAGTACCATTCACTGTGCCACCGGGTTGTTTGGCAGCGAGGGAACCATCCACATGGAGGTTGAAGGCTGTTTGTCCGAACTTCTCATCATTGAGAATTTGTTTCAGATTGAGCGATTCGCTTTTCAAGTGAGCCATCAAGTTCTTTTCGTTGTCGAAGGAACCGTCAATGTCGAGCGCTCCCGCATCGGTGGTGATTGTCAGGTTGGCAAATAGATCATCAGCATCCTTACTGGCATTACCTTCCATGTTGATATGTCCTAAACGCTGGATGATGTCGGTAGTGGATGCATCCAGTTTTAGGGATGAAAGAATATTTTGGCTACCTATAGGTGTGATATTCATTCTATTGATTTGCGTGTCGAAACCAGTTATGCTACTCCCTTGCAAATTGATATGAGCATTGGCAAGGAGTTGCAAAGATTCATCCTGGGAATTGATGGCAGTGTTGTTGAAATAGATGCCATTCTGGTCGGCACGGATTTCAGAACCAATAGAAATAGGTGTGTTGAAATCCGAAAGGGTAGGGGGTAGTAGTGCCTTGAAATCCGATGGAGTGATGTGTGTGTTGTTGATACTGGAACTGAGACTGAAACGTTTGTTCGTTTCATATTGAGGATAGCTTATGTTGGTAGGTCCCAGATTCAGGATGGAATGAGGGGTGGCAATGTGGAGTGAATCTATCAATGCCGATTGCTTGTTGGCTGCAATAGAAGTTTTGAATTCAGTCAATTCCAAACCAGAATGCGCTTCCTTGAAATCAAGACGTTTCACAGCAATATTGACAGAATCGTTAGTTAAAGTTCTGATTGAGGATGTAAAACCTATGTCTTTCAGTGAGAGGTGATTAGTGTTGAACTTTCCTTCAGTCTTTTTTTCTGATTCCACATCGAAGTTCAGATTGGCATGGCGCACGATAAGCGAATTGATGTTAAGATAGAGTGGGGACGATTCTTTCTCCTCTTTCGAAGAAAATGCATCAATCACAAATTGGCAATTCAGAGGTGCGTCGGGATGCTTTTTGGAAAGGTTTGCAGTGAGTCCAAAAAGTTGTGCCGTGGAGATTTCTATTTTTCCAGAAAGTAACGATATGATGTTGAAAGAGGCGGAAGTGCGTGCTACTTTGAGCATGGGACGTCCTTCCAAATCCTCGGCATAGATGTCGTCGATGATGAGTCGGTTGAGGAAGCCAAGGTTCACATTTCCCACTGTCACTTCAGTTCCCAACTTCTCAGATAAAGCATTTGCCACCCAACTTCCCATTTGCTTCTGTACGAATGGGAGGTGAAGCAGCAAAATCAAACCCACGTAAATCACAACAATCGTTGTGATGAGTGGTCTTAATATTTTTCGGATATTGTTCAAATGGTACGTTGATAGTCCACCATCTTCAATGCAGTGACAGCGCACTCATCTCCCTTGTTGCCCAAAGCACCGCCACAACGGTCGAGCGCTTGCTGCATATCGTTGGTGGTAATGAGTCCGTAGATGACAGGAACGTCCTGAGTTGCGTTCAGATGAGCCAGTCCCTGAGTGGCTCCAGCGCAGATGTAGTCGAAATGAGGTGTATCGCCACGAATCACACACCCAATGGCAATAACAGCATCGACATCTGTTTTCACCATCTGGCTTGCGCCGAAAATTAGTTCGAAACTACCTGGAACGGTTTTCACTCTGATGTCTTTCTCTTCCACGCCGTGCTTCAAAAGCGTGTTCACAGCGCCGTCGAGGAGTGCACCCGTGATTTCCTTGTTCCATTCACTAACAACGATACCAACTTTCATGCCCTGTCCGTTGGGCACGGAGTTGATATCGTAGTCAGATAAGTTGTGATATTTACTTGCCATATTTGAATAATAACGGCTACGTCATGATATAGAAAGCAAGCTTTCTCTGTTCATTTGACTTGCACGTCATTTGCTGACGCGTTCGATGTACTTGTCGATTTCTCCTGCCAAAGGAGAGCGGAAGTACTTGTCTTTGATTTGCTTATAAAGCTCAAGAGCCTTTTCTGGCTGATTCAGAGATTCGTAGATTTCACCAGCCTGACGAAGAGCGAGAGGGCTAACGGCATCGTTGTCAGCCTTCTGAGCAGCCTTAACCAATGTTTCTGCGCCTTTTTGACTATCGCCATTCTTCACATAGCAGTTGCCGAGTGCGGCAAGAGCAGCTGGAGAAACCATCTGGTCGTCCCTTGCATCGAAGTCCTCAAACATCTTGATGGCTTCAGCCACCTTGTCAGTATTGGCGTAGCAGATAGCTGCATAGAGTTTTGCGAGATTAGCAGTCTTGGTACCGCTGTATTTGTCGATCACCTTCAAGAAACCCAAATCGTTGGCACCATCGCCATTCAGAGCCTGCTCAAACTGGTCCTGTGCAAAAGCTGTCTGACTCTTGGCAATGGCGTTCTGAGCTTCCAGCTCCACGTTTGCCATGTGGTTACGGTAGATGAAGATGCCCGCTACAACGACGATAACAGCTGCAATTGCGATGAGGATTGATTTCAGATTTTTTTCAATGAATGCTTCCGACTTGGTGAGTTGCTCATCCAAGGCGATACTTTCCACTTTCTTGTCTTTCTTTGCCATTTTGTTTTATTGTTTATTTTAGTTTATTCTTGCTCATGTATGTGATGCATTTTCACAACCTATTCGGGCGCTTCGGAGGGAAGTGCTCGAAAAACCGTGCAAATTTAGAAAAATTCTTCGACACGGACAAAGTTTTTGCCATTTAATTCGTGAAATAGAGAAATTAGGGAAAGCTCTCTCTCAGCATTGCTGAAAAAACGCCCTTCAATGATCAATGATTCTGTGCGGTGTAATATCTTGATTTTCATGTATAAAAAAGACTGCCGACTCTCGCGAGTAAGCAGCCCTAAAAATCTATTACTATGAAAAACACATTTAAATCGGTGCAAAGTTACAGAAAGTTTTTGAACTTCCAAACTTTTCTGAAAAAAAATGCACTTCAAAGCATTTTTAAGGACAAAGGACAATGTACAAGGGAAAAGCCTCACCCCCAGTCCCTGGACCCCTCTAGCTCCCCTGTGAGGGGAGAGATAGGGTGAGGGGAGTAGAATGAAGAGTGAAAAGTGGAAAGTGAAGAGTGAAAAATGGCATTTGGATGGAAAGGCAAACGCCAGGGGCAATGCCATGTGGGATAGGTCCTGATTCGAGGGGATGGGTTAGAGTGCTCCTGCAAAGGATGATACTTCGTAGTTGTTTGCTACGGCAAGCTTGGCACAGTTTTGTAGGAGCCGTCGGTTGGAATTGTTCACTTGATTGGCATCGTTCATCTTTCCGAGAATCGTGAGGTCTTCGCGCAAATTCCTACCCATGCATGGAGCAATGATGCTTTCGAAGAAGGTGCAGGCAACAAGGTAGCGGCCCATGTACTCATCGATGTGCTGATTGTCGCGAGTCAATTCCTTGCTGTTTTTGAGTGCTTCGACGGAACGAGCATTTTGAACTGCGGTTCCACAAGGGATGATGACGTCGATGCCTGTGCTGGCTTTGAGTTTCTTGGTGGCTTCACAGATGCTTTTCCACATGAGTTCTGGTGATCCATATTTCTTGATGCTGCGGTGCTTGGAGCTATAGGACCATGTTTGGTTGAAGGCAAATGTGGTGCGGGCACTAATGGTGGTGAGTTTATATGCCTGGATGATTTTGCTGAGGTAGGGTTCGTAGGTGGAAAAATCTCCTGAATCGAGGGAATATTGCTGGAAGATGACAACATCGTAGGAATACCGCTTGAACACATTCCGCATGGTGGTTGATTTTTCCAATTTCGTTTCTCCTCGGCTATTATAGACGTAGAGCTCATAGACGCTCTTGTCGTTCATGAAGTGGTCGAGATGTTCCTTCATGGAGCACCCTCCTTTGTAGAGCACATAGACATTCACTGTGTTCATTCCCAGGGAATTGAGAATGGAAGGCAGCGCTGCACTGGTGTCTATCGAAAAAGAATTTCCAATGAAAAGTACATCGAGTTTGACGGGGTTATATGGCAATGGGGGATTGCATAGATAGCCCACGTTACTATTGTTTTGTGCATGAAGGGAAAAGCCCCCTCCCGTCCTCCCCGAGGGGAGGAAAATGAAAAGTGAAAAGAGAAAAATGAAAAATAGTGTTCGCATTTTGGAAATATATTAAAGTGAAAGGTCTCACCCCCAACCCCGAAGCCCCCTCCCTGCTTCCCCGAGGGGAGGATATGCCATCCATATGGTTTTTCACTCCCCCTCGGGGGAGTCGAAGGGGGGCTTTGTTTTTTATTGACTCAATGCTTCATAGAGCAGGTCGATAGCTTGTTGGGCATCTTTTGTTTGGTCTATCAGTGTGACGAATTTTGAACCAATGATGGCACCTGCTGCATTGCGCTGGGCAGATTCCAGTGTCTGCTTGTTGCTGATGCCAAAACCAATCATTCTTGGATTTTGAAGATTCATGTTGTTGATTCTTTCGAAATATGCCTGCTTCGCTGTATCGAATTCCTTCTGTGCTCCTGTGGTGGCTGCTGACGAAACCATATAGATGAATCCGTCGGTGTGCTCATCGATGAAACGGATGCGCTCCTCACTGGTTTCGGGAGTAATGAGCATGATGATGCGAAGGTCGTAGGCATCGGCGATAGGTTGATAGATGTCGAGATAGTCGCGGAAAGGAAGGTCGGGGATGATGACTCCGTCGATTCCTACTTCTTTGCAGCTTTGGCAAAATGACTCAAATCCAAACTGCATGATTGGGTTAAGGTACCCCATAAGAATGAGTGGAATAGACACATCAGAGCGAATGTCTTTGAGTTGAGAGAAAAGTGTGCGTAGTGTCATACCGTTGCGTAATGCTTTTGTGGCTGCATTTTGAATGACAACGCCATCTGCCATAGGGTCGGAAAAAGGAATGCCCACTTCTATCATGTCGATTCCATTGTTTGCCAAGGTTCTAATAGTAGTGGCAGTCCCTTCAAGGGTAGGGTGCCCTGCACAGAAATATATGGAAAGGATTCCAGTTTTTTTCGTCTGGAAAAGTTGATTGATACGATTCATGATTGAATTTAAAAAATAATAACCCCTCTCCAACTCCCCCGAGGGGGAGGGAAAGCTAATGAGCTGTTAAAAATTTATTTAAAAAACATGCAAAGTTATGCAAGATTTCTGATTTTGTCAACGAAAACGCGAATTTTTTTCGTGTCTTTGAGAGCTGGAGCCGTTTCGAAACGGGAATTGAGGTCGATTCCGATAAATTGAGGGTGATGGAAATGAGCAATTTGTTCTGCATCTTCTTCGCCGATACCTCCCGTCAGTAAGAAAGGAACGCTGCCCTGATAACGTTGGAGAATGCTCCAATCGAACTGTTGTCCACTGCCTCCGTAAGTACCTCCATTGGTGGGAATCTTGGATTCAAAGAGGAAATAATCTACATCATTGGTGTAGGAATCCGCCATTTGAATGTCGTTCCTCGTGGCAATGGGAATCATCTTGATGATTTTCATATCAGCTGGGATGCGCTGTCTCAGTTCTCGGCAGAAAGCGGGTGTTTCCCTTCCATGCAGTTGGATGAGTTGGAGTTGAAATTGTTTTATCTTTTCCACTATCTCATCAATGGATGCATTGACAAAAACTCCCACTCGTTTGCTCTGCTGCGGAAGATAATCAGGTACATTTTCCACGAAGCGTGGAGATTTCGGAAAGAAGATAAACCCCATCCAATCGGTACCCGTTGCTTCAACGGCGCGAATGTTTTCCATTTCGCGCATACCACACACTTTGATAATCATATTCCTTTGATGAATTCCTTGAGAGCGAGTCCTGGATTAGGCGTTTTCATGAATGTTTCTCCGATGAGGAAACCTCGAAAACCTGCTTGGCGCAGCTCCCTTACAGTAAGTGGATTGCTTATGCCGCTTTCCGAAACGAGAAGATAATCCTTGGGAAGAAGATTAGAGAGGCGGTATGAGTTTTGCACATCGGTGTGGAACGTGCCCAGATTCCTGTTATTCACTCCCACCATGTCGATATTGTCGCCTATATATTCCAACTCTGGTTCGCTATGCACCTCGAGCAGCGTTTCGAGTCCGAGTGCATGGGCTTTGCGTGCCAATTCCTTACATTTCTGTCTGGAGAGACAGGCGGCGATGAGAAGGACAGCATCTGCTCCAATCAGCCGTGCTTGAAGGAGTTGGTATTCGTCGATAATAAAATCCTTGCGGAGAATAGGAGTGTGAGGAACGAGTGGACGTGCTTGCTGGATGAAATTCAATCTACCACCAAAGAATTGCTCATCGGTGAGGATAGATAGCGCTGCAGCACCATTCTCAGCGTATGATGGAGGAATGACGGTGGGTTCGCCATCTTCCTTGATCCATCCTTTCGAAGGGGAACGACGCTTGAATTCCGCAATGATTCCGCTGTCGGATTCTGCTAAGGAATGCCGCATGGAGAGAGTTTGACGTTTGTCATTTTCAAGATACTCTTCCACTTTTTCTGCCAAGTCGTGCAGAGGAAGAATACCTTTCAATTCCTTCAGCTCCTTGCGCTTATGGGCTACGATTTCTTCAAGAATATCATTCATAGTCAAAAACGTTTAAAGTTTAACGTTTAACGTTTAACGAAGTTACAAAATTTTTCGTTTTTCCGTACTTTTTCGTTTTTTCCGTTATTATTTTTCACTTTCGTTCTTCGATTTTATGAATTGATTTCCACAAACTTCTTGAGTGCGGCGAGTGCCTTTCCGCTTTCGATGGAATCGCGAGCTATCTCGATGGATTCTTCTATGCTGAGATTACGGTCAAGGACACTTATTCCACAGGCAGCATTTGCCATAATCACATCTTTCTGTGCCTTTGTGCAAGTGTTTTCGAGTACGCTGTCGAAAATCTTCTTTGCTTCCTGAGCGGTAGAACCTCCGTAGATGTCCTCGTGATTCACATAGTTGAGACCTAAGTCCTTCGGTGTAAATACCTTCTCGAAGTTGTTGTTGACGAATTTGAAACCGCTCGTAAGCGATATTTCATCATATCCATCGTAGCTGGTGATGACGCCATAATTATCACCGATTTTTTGATGGATATTGGTGTAAAGGCGGAGTTGTGCTTGATTGGCAGTTCCGTGGAGAGAATTCTTAGGATGGCAAGGATTAACGAGAGGG
>Ga0310691_10004780_pt1 | contig 15081 bp, 10 predicted proteins | sample 176DNAGHGlowgp2_FD_203887 | JGI IMG/M metagenome (GOLD analysis project Ga0310691, IMG submission 203887) | Sheep rumen microbial communities from Palmerston North, Manawatu-Wanganui, New Zealand - 1766 DNA GHGlow gp2 (v2) (version 2) | ecosystem: Host-associated > Mammals > Digestive system >... | reverse complement strand
TGCTGCACCGGTAATGCTCTGGCGTGGGTCGAGACCCTGGCGCTTAGACCATGTCCAGATATTGTCAGCTACGCAGTAAACGCGTACTTTGCTGATACCAATTCTTGATGTCCACTGTTTCGGAAGAGTGTAACCAAGCGTGATATTCTGCAAGGTCAGGTAAGAAGCACCGATAAGCCAGCGGTCTGACTGTGCATTCATACGGTCGTCATTGAACTGCCAACGTGGAATGTTTGTTTCTGTGTTAGTAGGAGTCCATGCATTCAGCATATCAACGTGGATACCTTTACCAGAGCTACAACCCATCAGAGAGGCATAGGTTCCGTCATAAACATAACCACCCAACTGGTATGTGAAGTCAACACTGAAGTCGATTCCTTTCCATGCCAGGCTGGTACCGAAACCACCATATACATCAGGCAGCGCGTCCTTGCAAGCAAATTCTGTAGCATCAGAGTACTGGTCTGTTGTCACGATGTCTTCAACAATATAGGTTCCATCAGGATTCTTCATATATTCACCAGTAGCATCCTGTGCCCATACTTCCTTGTACCAAAGTGATTTACCCTCTTCGTTCAGACCGGCAAACTTCGGCATGTAGAAGGTGTAAGCAGAAAGGCCCTCAGCCTTCAGGTAGTTACCAGCATAGTTACCCATGTAACCACCACCGATGTACATACGCTTAGCTGATTCAGCCAGCTTGGTCACCTTGTTGGTGTTGGTGGTGAAGTTCACATAAGCAGACCAAGTGAGATCCTTGTTGCGGATCATGTCGCCGCGAACGTTCATTTCGAAACCTCTGTTGGTCATGTTACCGATGTTATCCAAGTAGCTGGTGTAACCAAAGGTATAAGGCAATGGCATAGCCTGAATCATGTCGATGGTACGGTTGGCATAGTATTCGAAACCTCCATCCAAGCGACCATTGAAGAATGAAAAGTCAAAACCAATATTGAACTTACCGTTCTTTTCCCAAGACAGCTTCTTGTTTCCGTAAGCAGCTGGAGTCAAAGATACGTTGTCGTTAGAGTTTACAATATTATAATAGGTGATGTAGCGATAAGCAGCAACGTTGTCGTTACCGTTCTCACCATAAGAAACCTTGAACTTCAACTCGTCAACCCAGTCTGCAGTGAACCACTTCTCCTTGTTGATATTCCAACCAGCACTGACTGACCAGAAGTTACCCCAACGGTATTCAGGATCAAACATTGAAGAGGCCTCGTGAACGAATGAAACCTGACCGAAGTAACGGTTGTCGTAGTTGTACATTGCACGACCCAGCCAAGACTCGGTGTTATATTTCGATGATGAAGAGTTGGTATTGTCAACCTTTACGGCACCAGACAACTCATAGTAGTATGGAGAGAACATCTTACTTCTCTGACCCCACAGGTCGTCGCTGGTCAGACGATAGTACTCGTGAGCAGCCATTACCTCGACGTCATGCTTGCCGAATACCTTGTGCCAGTTCAAACGCTGCTGCTGGTTGAAGCTCCAAGTGCGGTCGTGGTCAACAGTGATGATACCCTTTGAAGATGCATACTGTCCGAAGAATGGGTTGGTTGTTGTCTGCGAACGGCCTTCATTCAAATAGTAGTTGCTGATTGTTGATACCGTGAAGCCATAAGGCAGACGAATTTCAACTGTACCAGTACCGTTGAAGATGTTACGACGGACGTGGTTCAGGTTGAGGTGTGCAGCTGACAACTGGTTACCACCACCAAGATACGGACGAGACAGACCGATGATAGAACCATCACCATAGTCATAGAGATTGAGGCGGGAATTCTCATCATAGATGATGTTACCCATTGCGTCGCGGATGTAAACAGGATAGATAGGAGCGATGGTTGTCATGGCAAACATATTACCAGAGTCACCTTCGGAACCTTCACCATCTACAACGTCACGGTTAGAGTGACCATAAGACATATTCATACCGAGCTTTAACCATGATTTAACCTGGTAGTCTGCATTCATACGTGCTGTAAAACGCTCGTAACTTGATTGAGGTGTAATACCCTTGTTGTTCAAGTAGTTTACAGAAGCATAGAATGTGCTGCGTTCAGAAGCGGCAGAAGCACTGATGGTATAATCCTGACGGAGTGATGTTCTGTAGGTAGCATCCGTCCAGTCGTCAGGAGTCAGATAATAGTCGTTACCATTGTAATTAACGAAACTACCCAAGGTGGCATGCGGGTTCAGCTTGCCGTTGGTACCAATCATTGCCTGACCTTCCGGTACGGTATAGACATTGTATCCAAGACCGTATGAGTTACCCTTTGTCAGGTTCTCATTGGCAAATTGCCATGCTGCCTCAGGACTAAATCCAAAGGTATTGGAAGCATAGTTATACAATCCCTGATACCACATCTCATAGTATTTGGCAGGACTGGTAATCATTTCATAGTTAGGAGTAGCGCGGTGGTTAGCACCTAACTTTGCATCAACCGTAATAACAGCATCCTTGCCTTTCTTGGCACTCTTTGTAGTAATCAAGATGACACCATTACCACCACGAGCACCGTACAATGCTGTAGAAGCAGCATCTTTCAATACGGTCATGCTCTCAACGTCGATCGGGTTGATGTCGTTCAGAGAACCGTCGTAAGGTGATCCGTCAACAACAATCAGCGGGCCATTGCCGGCATTCAGTGAGTTGATACCACGAATACGAATGGTTGGAGTAGAGCCAGGCTGACCTGAAGCAGAGTAAATCTGAACACCAGAAACCTTACCCTTCAAAGCGTCAACGGCATTCGTTACCTGAACCTTGCCAATTTCATCAGAACCGACAACTGTGGCAGAACCCGTAAAGGTGGATTTCTTTGCGGTACCATAAGCAACAACCATCACCTCGTCAAGAGCCTTCTGGTCGCTTGTCAGCACGATACGCATGTTAGGACGAGCGCTCACTTCAAGAGGCTCCATACCAACATAGGTTATTCGCAATGTTTTCTTTCCTGCCGGAAGAGTCAAAGAAAACTTTCCGTCAATGTTAGTCACTGCACCTATCTGTGTTCCGGGAACCTGAATGGTTGCACCGATAACCGGCTGGTCGTCTTCCTGAGACACTACGGTACCAGTAACCTGCATTTGTGCCAGTGCCATTCCTACTGACAGGAACAGGCCGGCAAAAATCATTGTTAATTTTTTAATCATAAAACTCTCTCTTTAAATTTAAAAATATATAATTTTCTACTGTCTCCTTTGGCTTCATTCAGGGTCCAGAGCCGCATCGTAACGATTCCTCAATGATGTGAGTTTTTCCGATTTCCTTTCAAAATGCGAACTATTTCAGCCCTCTTTCGAAGAGGTGATGAGATTTAGACCCACTTTATAACAAGATGCAAAAGTAAATCAAATAAACTGCTTCAACAAGAAAAATTATAAAAAACACTCAGAAATAAACATTTTTTAATACTTACACTTTGTTACTTTTTAGCAAACATTCAATGTAAATTGTTGTTTTTCAAACATTTACCTGCACATTTTTCGTGTTTTGTGCAAAACCCGGCAAAGTACAATTCTGCGTCCAACAAGCTGTTTCTTAACAGGAATCAACAGTGTTTTACATACAATGTGTTTTTCCTTCCTTTTACACCTTATTATATATATAAGGAGATCGACTTTCTACTCTCTCCCCTTTAAGGGGGGAGCAGCAGGGGGGTATAAAACAAAGAAGGCACCCGAAGGTGCCTTCTGCTGCTTGATATCCATCGTATTACACGATGTCATCCTCGAAATCGTCTTCCTCCTCCTCGTCAAACGTCATTTCGCGGCTCTGGGCTTCGCTCCAAGGGTCTTCACCTGGATCCGTGGGATTATAGGTTATGGATACGGGGTCAAGGTTCGTGGTAACGTTTGTTACAGAACCGGCCAACATCTGCTGGCGAGCACTCATGAGTACCACCAGCACGGCGGGCTTTATATATTCTTTCTTCATTTCTGTGTCCTCCATACTTTACTTAATAACCATTTTCTTACCATTCACGATATATACACCCTTCTGAGCAGGCTTACCGTTGAGACGGCGACCGTCGAGTGAGTAGATACTTCCTTCACCATTAGAAGAGGGTTCGGAGGTAAGGCTGCTGATTCCCGTCGTCTCTCCGTTGCCGAAGTCGAGGTTGAAGCTGGCTGCATTGAGTGCATCACCCTTCAGTCGGAAGTAGGCGCGGAAGCCCTTCATGTAGCTTGCAGCCTTTGCGGGATCGTTAACCACTGTGGGGTTGACGAGTTTGTTGCCTGCGGCAAGGAAGAGTACTGCTTTCTCGTTGCTCTCATCGCCCTCAGGACCTGTGATGAGGGTCTTGCCCAGCGTGGGGATGAAGTCCACATTGGTCGAGGTGAAGGGCTTCGGTGTTGCCTTCACTACATCTGTCACTGCCAATTTGGAGAAGTCTAAGGCTGAATTCAACATCACCAGATAGGGCTTACCTGCCTCGAGGCTGGTAGCGTCTTTAAACTTGAGGTCTAGCGTGCCGTTTTCGAAGGTTGCGACGTCCAGTTCCTTCACCGCTGTTATGTGATAATAATCTTTCAGTTGGTTGAGAAAGGAGGTGCTGACGTCGTACGGCATCGTGAGCGTGTTCCAGCTACCAGGCTGCAGCGTGCGCTTCAGGTTAATGTTGGCCTCGTAGCCGTCCCAGTCGGCGAGCAACGTCGTGTTGACGTTCTCTTCCCGGAGTTCCAGATCGGTGTCGTACTCTATTTTGGCTACTACTGCGTAGTCGGGCATCGTGAACTGCCAAGTGTTATTGCCGAGGTCGGTTACCGGAACGGCGGGAGCGGGAGCAGCGTCTAAATAGAGGCAGCCATAGTACCAGCCGTCGCCACCCTGACCATCATGACGGCAATAAACGGTGTACTCGCCAGTAGCAGACACCACGTAGTTGGGGGCGCTGCCACCAGGATACCACGCCCAGTTACCTTCACCATCTACGCCAATTACCTTAAACGCGTCGCCTTCCTTGAGAGTCAGGGTAATCATATATTCATTTGTATTATATAGGTTCTGTGTCAGCTGGAACTGTTTGCTGGGACACCAGTCGTTCATGGAGCCTATCAGGTAGTAGTTGGTGGTGGTGGCGGGGGCAGCAGGGACGAAGGACTGAAACACTTCATCTACCCAGCTCCCGTTATTGTAGGCAAAGCATACTTCATAAGTCTTCCCAGCTTCGAATTCTCCTAAATTGTCCAGCGAGATATTTGTCGTGCCGGATGAAACATCAAATAAATCCAACCATATTTCGTCCCACTTGTTGTCCGCAGCGCATTTCACTTTTAGGGTCGGAGCATATGATTCGATACCGGGCACATTAGCCGGATCGAAATGATAAGTCAGCGAAATAGATTTATCGCCAACCTGAGGTGTCCCATTGATGACAATGGAATTGGGGGTTGCCCAAGCGCCCGTCGCTGCCGTCATAAGCAGCACGAGCAGTGAAAATATCTTGTTTCTCATATTGTTCATATCTTTATTTTGTTTATACATTATTAGACTAACGCAAGAGGGTTATGGTGCAGGCACGATGGTGATTTTCTTTATCTTCTTCCTGCCGGTGTACTGCAGGGTGACGTTCTGTCCAACGCTCTGCTCGGTGGGAGTAGCACTCCAGTTGGCAGCATCTATGTCACCGTCGTCGATGGTGACAGGATAGGCGACATTGTACTCGATATCAAGCTCCACGTTACCGTCAGGCATCGTGAAGGTCCATTTGTTGTCATCAACGTTTGTCACATCGATGTTTACGGTGTACTTGTTATTATAGCTTACGTAGTTGTGACCCGAGCCGTCGGTACCTTCGTTGGTGTACCACCAGGAGCCATCGGCAATGTTCGTGGTGATATCGGCCGTCTGCTTGCCGTTGCCGTTAAAGATGATACCCACTGCTGTGGCAGGAATCTCTGCCCTATAGATATTCTGACTGTATTCATTGGTCTCTACATAGGTCATCGGCGTGCCGGGCCAGGCGCCGCCGTCATTCCAGTAGTAAACGTGCACGTTGCCCCAGTTCTTGGAATCCGTGAAATAGACCGTGATGTTGCCAGTAGTAGCCTTCCTCTTGGCCGTGACGCTCTTCACGCTCTTCGTGCCGGCGTAGTTGATGGTCACTGTCTGACCTGCCTCAGCGGGGTTGGGGCTGATGGTCCAGTTGGCGGCATCCTCGGTGCCCTCCTTCACAGAAACATTGTGGGTGGTCTGCGCCCAAGCGCCCGTTACTGCGGTTATGAGCAGTAAGAGTAAAGTTAGTAATCTTGTTTTTCTCATAATTGTTTTAAATTAAAGTTGTTAATCAATTAGGTTTAATTTTATATGTCTCTCACCATTGTGCTGCTAAGCTGTTTACAAAACAACATTGCAAAGATATAAAATTCATAAATACGGACAATAAATCCGTAAAAAAAAATGTGTTAAAAAATATTATCGGCCTTTTTCCCTTATTGTGAAATAATAGTGTAAACAAAACATTAATAGTGCAGCGATTGTTAGAAAATCAGCAATATTTTGATGTATAATTATTTAAAAAAGTGGAATATTTTTGTACCAAAACAGCAAAAAAAATGAAAAATAGACTGACAGACTGACAGAACGCCGATAAACACAGGGGCTGCAGTCTTGAAAAGAGTGACAGAGACTGACAGGAGACTGACAGGTTTTGGAAGGTAAAAGGTATGCTTTTGCACAAAATTCTCTAGAGAATTTGTTGCGAAAGCTATCCTCTTACAAAAAATTCTCTAGAGAATTTCATTTTTGCAAAAAGCCATTGTTTTGAGAAAGACATTAGCTCGAAAACAAGCGTTATTCATTTGACTGCCAAATATTTACAAGCGCAATCAGAATTTGGCAAAATGACCCCGAAAAGGGGTGAAAATCGGTCTGAAAATGGCAAAACTGGCGCAGAAAAGAGTGAAAAATGGATTGAAAAGTGCAAAAAGTGACCAAAAAACTACTTTTTGTATGGAGAATTTAAAGAAAAACGCATGAATTTGATGTATATTTATGCAATTTAAGTGACCACGAACGGCATTGGGTTTGGAAGTAGTTTTGGGTTTTTCAGCGAAATTCTTGTCTATGTCAGAAAATAATTCTAACTTTGCGGTCGATAACATATATAATATGACTAAAAAACAAAGGGCAGATATTATAAACGCAATAGCGACTACCGCCAAGAAGCTTACGCCAAAGGGGAGCCAGATTATTCTCTTTGGTTCTCAAGCTCGTGGGGACGCCCGCGATGATTCTGACTGGGACGTGTTGATTCTTTTAGAAAAACCACGTATCAACCTGGAAGATATTGACAATGTGTCATATCCTCTTAGAGAATTAGGGTGGGAATATGGTGAAGACATCAATACTGTGCTATATACAAAAAAAGATTGGGATAATAATTCATTTACTCCATTTTATAAAAACGTAATAAAAGAAGGTATTGTATTATGAGTTTAACCTTTGAAGAAAGAAATGCCGTAGTAACATATCGTTTGGAAAAAGCGATGCGCGCTCTGGAACAAGCAAAATTGAATATTCCGCTAAAATCCTGGGAAGTTATTGCTAATCGATTTTATTATGCTGCATATTATGCTGTTTCTGCTTTGCTTATTGCCAATGGCTATTATGTAAAGGGGCATGACTCGATTGTGCGAATGTTCGGATTACACTTTGTTAAGACGGGGAAGTTTTCAAGGGAACAAGGAAAATTATACAATAAACTTTATACATTACGACTGACAGGAGACTATAATGACCACTATAATCTCGAAGAGGAGGATGTTATTCCTTTAGTGGAAGAAACAGAGAAATTAATAAAAGACGTTTCAACAGCAGCGGCTGAAGATTTAAAAACTTCAAAATAAGAACAGACTCATCGACAAATTGCAACAACAACAATGATACGATTCTTCAAGACCCCCCAAGAGAGTGTGATAGCAACTGAGGTTGACCATCAGTTGAGTAAGGACGAAATCCGCGAATTGTGCTGGCTCTACGGCGACGCCGAATGCTTAAACGCCGAAACGATGAGCGGATATTTTGTTGGTCCGCGTCGCGAAATGGTGACGCCGTGGTCAACGAATGCGGTGGAGATAACGCAGAACATGAACCTGAAAGGAATCTCACGTATCGAGGAATATTTCCCGGTTTCATCGAAGGATGCCGACCACGACCCGATGCTACAGCGCATATATGACGGGCTGAACCAGGATATCTTCACGGTCAACATCCAGCCGGCCCCTATCAAGCAAGTGGAAGACTTGGAGAAATTCAACGAGGAGGAAGGTCTGGCCCTTTCCCCAGAGGAAATCGAATACCTTCATCAGATTGAAAAGCAGAACGGCCGTCCGCTGACCGACTCCGAGATTTTCGGTTTTGCCCAAATCAATTCCGAGCATTGCCGTCATAAAATCTTCGGCGGCACCTTCATCATCGACGGTAAGGAGATGGAAAGCAGCCTGTTTGCGATGATCAAGAAGACAACTGCCGAGAACCCAGGTATGATTCTCTCGGCCTATAAAGATAATGTGGCGTTTGCACAAGGACCTGTCGTTGAGCAGTTTGCACCTGCCGACCAGAGCACGAGCGACTATTTCAAGGTACAGGATATCGAGAGTGTCATCTCGCTGAAGGCAGAGACCCATAATTTCCCCACAACGGTAGAACCGTTCAATGGTGCTGCAACAGGCACAGGCGGTGAGATTCGCGACCGTATGGGCGGCGGTGTCGGTTCATGGCCTATCGCTGGTACCGCTGTATATATGACCGCATATCCGAGGTTAGCCCCCTCCGACCTTCCCCTGAAGGGTGAGGCTCAGAATACGACGAGAGACTGGGAAGATATTCTGCCCGTTCGCCAATGGCTGTACCAGACGCCAGAGCAGATTCTCATCAAGGCATCGAATGGTGCCAGCGACTTCGGCAACAAGTTCGGACAGCCGCTCATCTGCGGTTCCGTGCTCACCTTCGAACATCAGGAAACCCCAAACGACCAAACGACCAAACGACCAAACGACCAAACACCCAAATACGCCTACGACAAAGTGATTATGCTTGCCGGCGGTGTGGGTTACGGAAAAAAACGCGACTGTCTGAAGAAGGAACCGCAGAAAGGCAACAAGATCGTTGTTGTCGGCGGCGACAACTATCGCATCGGCTTGGGCGGCGGCTCTGTCTCATCAGTAGATACCGGTCGCTACAGCAATGGCATCGAACTGAATGCCGTACAGCGTGCCAATCCGGAGATGCAGAAGCGTGCCTACAACCTGGTGCGTGCATTGGTAGAGGAAGACACCAACCCCGTTGTCTCTATCCACGATCATGGTAGTGCCGGACACTTGAACTGCCTGTCTGAGCTGGTAGAAGAGTGTGGCGGAGAGATTGATATGACCCAGTTGCCGATTGGCGACAAGACGCTGTCTGCCAAAGAGATTATCGCCAACGAGAGTCAGGAGCGTATGGGTCTGCTCATCGACGAGAAGCATATCGACCACGTACGCCAGATTGCTGAGCGTGAGCGTGCACCGCTGTTTGTGGTGGGCGAGACGACAGGCGATGCACATTTCTCGTTCAAACAAGGCGACGGCGTGAAGCCATTCGACTTGGATGTGGCACAGATGTTCGGCCATTCGCCCAAAACCATCATGAAGGATGAAACGGTAGAGCGCCACTATGCGCCAGTAACATATAGTCTGGATCATCTAGATAACCTGGAGTTTCTAACTTATCTAAAACGCGTTCTCCAGATGGAGGCCGTAGCCTGCAAAGACTGGCTGACAAACAAGGTGGACCGCTCGGTGACGGGAAAGATTGCCCGTCAGCAATGTCAGGGAGAAATCCAGCTGCCGCTGTCCGACTGCGGTGTTGTGGCTCTCGACTATCAAGGAAAGGCAGGTATCGCAACAGCAATCGGTCATGCGCCACAGGCAGGTCTGGCCTCACCCGAAGCAGGCTCCGTATTGTCGGTAGCCGAAGCCTTGACCAATCTGGTATGGGCACCATTGGGAAGAGCTGGCGAGAAAGCTGACGGCATGCGACCATTAGACTATGTATCGCTGTCAGCCAACTGGATGTGGCCGTGCCGCTCACAGAAAGGCGAGGATGCCCGTCTGTATGCTGCCGTGAAAGCCTTGTCTGATTTCTGTTGTGAAATCGGCGTGAATGTGCCGACAGGAAAAGACTCGCTATCGCTGACGCAACAATATCCGAACGGCGAGAAGATCATCTCTCCAGGAACGGTGATTGTCAGCGCTGGTGGCGAGGTATCGGATGTCAAGAAGGTTGTTTCGCCGGTTGTTGTCAACGACAAGCATGCATCGCTCTACTACATCGACTTCTCGTTTGACGAGCAGCGCTTGGGTGGCAGTGCCTTCGCGCAGAGTCTTGGAAAAGTAGGCGACGATGTGCCGACCGTCAAGAATCCGGAATATTTCGTTGACTGTTTCAATGCCGTTCAGGAACTCATCCGCAAGGGATGGGTGATGGCTGGTCACGATATCAGCGCCGGCGGTCTGATTACTACCTTATTAGAAATGTGCTTCGCCAATACTACTGGCGGTATGCATATCAACCTGCACGACCTGAACAGCAAAGACATCGTCAAGATGCTCTTTGCCGAGAACCCAGGTGTGGTCATCGAGGTCAGCGACAGCCACAAGCAGGAACTGAGGAAGTTCCTGGAGGACGAGGGTATCGGCTATGCGAAGATCGGATATCCTACGCTCGACAGCAGAACCATCGAGATTGTGTGGGAAGGAGAGACTAGCTTCACCTTCGACATCGATGCTTTGCGCGATGTATGGTATAAGACCTCCTATCTGCTCGACCGCAAGCAGAGCTTCAACGGCAAGGCTGCCGAACGTTTCGAGAACTACAAGCAGCAACCGCTACAGATGAAGTTCAACGACAACTTCACAGGCAAGCTGTCACAATACGGCTTAACCCAAACACCCAAACGACCAAACGACCAAACGGCCAAACGACCAAAAGCTGCCATCATCCGCGAGAAAGGCACCAATGGTGAACGTGAAATGGCCTACTCGCTCTATCTGGCCGGCTTCGACGTGAAAGATGTGATGATGACCGACCTGATAACGGGTCGTGAGACGCTGGAGGAAGTCAACATGATCGTGTTCTGCGGCGGTTTCTCCAACAGCGACGTCCTCGGCTCGGCGAAAGGATGGGCCGGCGCCTTCCTCTTCAATCCGAAAGCGAAAGAGGCGCTCGACAAGTTCTATGCCCGCAAGGACACCCTCTCATTAGGTATCTGCAACGGCTGTCAGCTGATGGTTGAGCTGGGACTCATTGAGGGGCAAGGAAAGGCTACGGGTAGGCGAACGGAGTTCGGGAATGCAAGGAGCAAGGGGCAAGAGCAAACCCGTATGCTCCATAACGACAGCCATAAGTTCGAGAGCGAGTTCATCTCTCTGGAGATTCCACAGAACAACAGCGTGATGTTCGGTTCACTCAGCGGCAACAAACTGGGTATCTGGGTGGCTCACGGAGAAGGAAAGTTCCATCTGCCAAAGGCTGAGAACGAATACAATATCATCGCCAAATACAACTATGCCGGTTATCCAGGCAATCCGAACGGCTCCGACTATAACGTCGCAGGTATCTGTTCGGCCGACGGACGACATCTTGCGATGATGCCGCACCTGGAGCGTGCCATCTTCCCCTGGCAGAACGCATGGTATCCAATCAACCGTCGCAACGACGAGGTGACTCCGTGGATAGAGGCCTTCGTCAATGCACGTAAATGGGTGGAGGGGAAAAAGTAAAAAGGTGAAAGGTGAAAGGTGAAAGGTGAAAGGTGAAAAGTAATAATTAAGCATTATGCATTATGCATTATTAAAAACCTTCTTCAAGATTGGTGCATTCACCCTGGGCGGTGGATACGCTATGATACCGATGATAGAAGCGGAAGTTGTGGACAAACACCGATGGATTGAGAAAGAGGAGTTTATCGACCTCATCGCCATCGCTCAGAGCTGTCCGGGCGTATTCGCCATCAACACCAGTATCTTCATCGGCTACAAACTCAAGAAGATGCGGGGTGCCCTCTGTGCCAGCTTGGGAACAGCGTTGCCTTCGTTCCTCATCATCCTGCTCATCGCCATCTTCTTCCACCGTTTCATGGAGATAAGCTGGATTGAGGCGATGTTCCGAGGCATCCGTCCTGCCGTCGTCGCATTGATCGCAGTACCCACCTTCAATATGGCGAAAAGTGCCGGCATCTCATTGGTTAACTGCTGGATTCCCATCGGCAGTGCCGTCCTGATATGGCTCGTCGGCGTCAATCCGATATTCATCATCATCGCAGCCGGCATCGGAGGCTACCTCTACGGCCACTTTATCCGGCCGACGGAGTAAAAAGCCCACCCCCGTCCCCTCCCAAAGGGAGAGGGAGAGCGAGGAGAGCGAGGAGTAAAGGAGACCCACCCCAACCCTCCCAAAGGGAGGGAGAGCGAGGAGAGCGAGGAGAACGAGGAGAACGAGGGATCGAGGAGAACGAGGGATCGAGGATAATTACGCATTAAGCATTAAGCATTAAGCATTAAGCATTAAACTATAATCGGATGATTTTTATAGAGCTGTTTTATACCTTTTTTATGATAGGTCTCTTCGGATTCGGAGGAGGCTATGGTATGCTGTCGCTCATCCAGACAGAAACGGTGGTGAACCATCATTGGCTCTCATCGGCTGAATTTACGAATATCGTAGCCATCTCACAGATGACACCAGGTCCTATCGGCATCAATTCTGCCACCTATTGCGGCTATGCTGCCGTACACAACGCCCAGATGAACGACCTTTGGGCCGTCTTGGGTAGTGCTACTGCCACCTTCGCTTTGGTGCTGCCTTCATTCATCCTGATGATTCTCATCAGCAAGATGTTCATGAAATACATGCATACCCCGCTGGTGCAGTCGGTGTTTATGGGGGTACGCCCTGTTGTCGTGGGTCTGTTGGCTGCTGCCACGCTGTTGCTCTGCAATACGGAGAACTTCGGATCGTATGACACCAACCCCTGGCAGTTCTTCATCAGCCTCTTCCTCTTCGCTGCCACTTTCATCGGCACGAAATGGGTAAAGGTGAACCCCATCCGCATGATCTGCTACGCAGCCATCGCCGGATTGGTGTTGTTGTATTAAAGCCTACCCCCAACCCCTCCCAAAAGGAGGGGAGTCAATAAAGTCACAAATGTGAAAACCATCATAACAATAATAAAACAAGAAAGAAATGAATGAAAAAAAGCATATAGAAAACATCTCTACTCCCCTCCATACAGGGAGGGGCTGGGGGGAGGGTCTCTCTAAAATCATTATCTTTTCTGCGCCCAGCGGCAGTGGGAAGAGTACGATTGTGAACTGGCTGATGCAAGAGCATCCTGAGCTGAAGTTGTATTTCTCCATCTCCTGTACCAGCAGACCACCGCGAGGAACAGAGCAAGATGGTGTGGAGTATTTCTTCGTGACGCCAGAGGATTTCCGCAAGCGGATAGAGAAGGGCGAGTTTCTGGAATATGAAGAGGTGTATGAGAACCGTTTCTATGGTACGCAGAAAGAACAGGTTGAGCGTCAGCGTCAGGCAGGACAGAATGTGGTGTTTGATGTCGATGTGAAAGGCGGCATCAATATCAAGAAATACTATGGCGACGAGGCGCTGAGCATCTTTATCCAACCCCCGTCGGTGGAAGAGTTGCGCCGCCGTTTGGAAGGTCGCGGCACCGATACGCCGGAAGCCATCGACAGTCGTGTGGCCAAAGCCTCTTACGAACTGACATTTGCCAGTCAGTTTGACCAAATTATCGTCAACGACAACTTGGACGAAGCCAAAGCAGCCACATTGAAAGTTGTGCAGGAGTTTTTAAAGGACGGCATATAATTTTGCCCGTTTCATCGACTAATCATGATTAGGACAGGTATCTACGGAGGTTCGTTTAATCCCATTCACAACGGGCATATCGCGCTGGCGAAGGCGTTCCTTCGTCAAGCAGCTCTCGATGAAGTATGGTTTGTCGTTTCTCCGCAGAACCCTTTCAAGGTCAACGACCACCTGTTGGACGACCGCTGGCGCCTGCGCTTGACAGAGGAAGCGCTGCAGGGAGAAACAAATTTGATCGCCAGCGACTATGAATTTCACCTGTCCAAACCATCTTATATGTGGCACACGCTGCAGCACATGAGCCACGACTACCCCGACCGCGAGTTTACACTCCTCATTGGCGGTGACAACTGGACCACGTTCCGTCGCTGGTATCATGCCGACGACATCCTTTCCCATTATTCCCTGGCCGTATATCCGCGAAAAGACAATCCCATAGATGCTGCTACCCTACCCTCAAACGTGCAGCTTATCCAGGCTGAACTGCTGGATATCAGCAGCACGGAGATACGGCAGCGTATCGCCAGCCGTCAGGATATCAGTCAGCTGGTCCCTCCGCGAGTTGCAGAACTCATCACAAGCCATCGGCTTTATCGTTAGTTTCACCTTTCACATTTCACCTTTCACCTTTCACCTTTCACATTTCACCTTTCACCTTTCACATTTCACATTTCACCTTTCACCTCCTCGCCCCTCTATTTTTCAACCCATAAAGCAAATATATTTGCTTCTTTTGTGTTTGGAATAAAAAAAAGACGTACCTTTGCAGCGATTTTGGATATCATTGCATGAAGAACAAATTGATTTTGATATTACGAAAGACCGCAAAGGCTTTGGGACTTTTTTTCCTACCGATAGAAAAGAATGCCCTTTTCTTTGTGATGATGTACGTATTGGGCATCACGACTTGCTTCCTGGAACTGAACAACTGGGCAAAGGATTCTGTCTATCACAATGTCTGGCTGGAGCTGTTTGTGGACCTGTATATCATCTGTCTCGTCTTGTCAGTATTACCCAGGAAAATCCGTCGGTGGGTACGCCTTTTCTGCTATACCATCGCTTATCTGGTGACCATCGTTGATGTGTTCTGCTTCGTGAAATTCCGTTCCACCTTGAACCCCACGATGCTACTGCTGGTAGGTGAAACCGACTCAAGGGAAGCCGGAGAATTTCTGAGTTCCTATCTGACCTCAGAA
>Ga0310691_10004779_pt1 | contig 15081 bp, 11 predicted proteins | sample 176DNAGHGlowgp2_FD_203887 | JGI IMG/M metagenome (GOLD analysis project Ga0310691, IMG submission 203887) | Sheep rumen microbial communities from Palmerston North, Manawatu-Wanganui, New Zealand - 1766 DNA GHGlow gp2 (v2) (version 2) | ecosystem: Host-associated > Mammals > Digestive system >... | reverse complement strand
GTCGCTGAGCGTGATGGGGCGGAAGAAGATGTTATGGCGCTCCAGCAGCGTCTCTATCTGCTCTATGTCTTTCGGCAGTTCCTCGGCCGACTCCATCTGCTTCCACAGTTTCCTGTCTATCATGGAGTGCAAGATGGCCTGCGCCTGACTGATAGCCTTGCGGTCGCCATCCATGCGCTGGGCTAACTGCTGTAGGAATATATCCGTTCTCATGGTGTCAGGCATATTTTAAGAGGTTGCTGTACAGGCCGTCCATCTGCCGCAGTTCGTCGTGTGTGCCGTGCTGGGTGATCTGCCCGTGCTCTATGACGTAGATATGGTCGCACTGGGCAATGGTCTCCAGACGGTGGGCTATCATGATGAGTGTGATGCCCATGTCGTAGAGGTGCTCCATCACCTTGGCCTCTGTCTTGGGGTCGAGTGCTGAGGTGCCCTCGTCCATCAGCACGATGGTAGGCTCCTTTGCCAGCGCAGTGGCTATCTCGATGCGCTGCCGCTGTCCACCGCTGAAGTTCTTGCCACGCTCTGCGACGGTTCCCTGATAGGCACCCGGGCGCTCCATGATTTCCTCGTGTATCTGTGCGTCGTTGCAGGCCAGCACCATGGCGAAGTCCTCTATCGACTCGTCCCACATCTTGACGTTGTCGGCAATCGTACCCTCGAAGAGCGTCACGTCCTGGTTGATTACCGAGACGGAGTTGACGAAGGTCATGCGGTCGATGGCCTTGCGTGGCTTGCCGTCGAAGAGCACCTCGCCCTCCCAGGGCTCATAGAGTCCCGACACCAGGCTCAGCACGGTGCTCTTGCCACAGCCAGAGGGGCCTACGAGGGCGATGCGCTCGCCCGCCTTGATCTTCAGCGAGAAGTTTGCTATGATAGGGGGCAGGCTGTGGTCGTAGCCGAAAGTGACGTCGCGCAGTTCTATCTCTCCTGCCAGTTTTGCCACGTCGGGCAGGTCGTCGCCCGCAGGCAGACGCAGGTCTGGACTCTCCTGTCCGCAGTCGGCCACCTCCTTGATGCGCTGGATCGACGAACTGAGCCGGAAAAAGGTCTGTATGCTGGATATGGTTCTGTTGATGGGATAGATGGTCTCGTTAATAAATCCCTGCGAGGCCAGCAGCATGCCGGGTGTCAGTTCGCCCTGCAGGATCAGCCACGTGCCCAGACATATTATAATACCGTTGGTCAGTTGCAGTACAATCTCCGGCACGGCACTGATATATATAGAGGTACTGACGGTGGTCACGCGGGCATTCAAGGCCTGTGCGAAGGCCTTTTCCCACTGTGCGAAGAAATAGCGCTCGTCGCCAAGCGACTTGATGGTCTCCAGATTGCTCATGCCTGTCATCGTGACGTTCTGCAGTCGTGCGTCGGTCACTTCCTGTTTCATGGCAATTTTTTTCTGGATAGTAGTTGTGGTACGCATCACGAATACGAGCAACAGGATGGAGAATATCTCCAGCAGCCCAAGTTTCCAGTTGAAGAGCATGACAAAGTAGCAACTGATGATTGGCAAAATGGTTATACTCAAGATCGGCAGAGAGTAGTCCATCAGTTTGCTGGTTTTTGAGATGGTGGTATAGCGGGCCACCAGTTCGCCTGGCGTAAACTGGGTGAGGCGGGTCATCGGCAACCTGAATACCGTCCACAGGTAATTGGCCGAAGTGGTGATGTTGATTTTGGCCTGGCTCTTGCGGCGTAATACAGAGAACGATATCCACATCAGGAGTTCAACGACGAAAAGCAGGATGTAAAGTGTCAGCAATGGCGTAAACCACTCAGGATTCTTCCGCGTGATGATATTGTCGGTATATATCTGTTGGAACAGTGGCGGAAACAGGCAGATGACGGAGTCGATGGCCGTGAGCACCGTGCCGTTGATGGCAAATATCAGATTGCCCTTCAGGAAGTAGATGAAGGCTGCCCTCATCGACAGTCCTGTTTCCTTTTTGGGGGGATTCCCTTTCATCATTCAAACTTCTGCTGCAGGTTACGGATATGCGTCCGGGATGTTTCGAACAGGTACTGGAACATGCTACGACGACGCGTCTCGGTGAGTACGGAGCAGTAGGTGCCGATACGCATGCTCACATCTTCCGGCTGACCGAACGACCAATCGTAACACGTGGGGTCGGAAGGGGAGCGCTGCAGGTCGATGAATACTTCATAGACCACCTTCTCACCGTTGCCTAATAGTCTTTGAGCCAGGATGTTAGACTTCAGTGTCTGACGCACGTCGGCCGCATCGGCAGGGTAACGCACCACCTGGCTGATGCGCCCACGCACATAACCTATCTCGTCGCGTTTCTTGTCGGCAGGCCATACTTGGGCCTCCATGCCTATGCGCAGGTTGCGCTGGGCCTCGTTGTCAGCGTAGGCGATGAGGCGCGTTCGCTGTGACAGCCCGTCGGTGGCATCACCGTTGACCACGCTCACAATAGGCTCGAAGGCCTCGAACGGTTCATTGTCGACCTTCGTACTGATCACCAGTCCGCTGACCGTACTGGTCAGATAACTATGACCCTCGCCGACAGATACCATGGCTATCGTCTGGCCCTGTTGAATGCTGTCGCCATTGTGCACCAGCATGGAGCGCACGATGCCCTTGTTGGGCAGTGTGATGTCGATGGTCCCTTGCACGGGAAACACCACACCTGAATAATAGGCCTTGTCGCTCACACTACCCAAGACACCCCATACGATGAATGCCGCCAGTAGTAACCCTATAGCCGTAGCAAGCAGATAGGTGGGTACATAAGTCACACGCAGATAATCGGCTATCTGCTCAGGCGATTGTATCTTCTTAGGCTCTTCCTTTGAATGAAGGTTAGTCATGTCATGATTCTTTTATCGGGAAACAGAATAGTTTTGGACTGCAAAAATATAGCATTTTCCTCATATTACGAAACAATTTTCCTTAAAAGTTGTTACCGTCGACGAAAATGCGTATCTTTGTACCCGTTAAGGTATCATTAAGAATCAACAAATCAGTATACAAATGGAGAATAGACAATGGAAAACGGTCCGAGAGTTCAAGGAAATCTTGTTTGAAGAGTATGACGGTATCGCCAAGATCACGATCAACCGTCCGCAGTATCGTAACGCCTTCACGCCTAAGACGACGTGGGAGCTGAGTCAGGCCTTCGCCATGTGTCGAGAGATGCAGGAGGTGAGCGTGGTGCTGTTGACGGGGGCCATGAGTGAGGTGCCTGAGGGCAAGACGCTGGCAGACGTGAAGCATGCGTTCTGCAGCGGTGGTGACATGCATGTGAAGGGGCGTGGCGGCTATGTGGATGACGAGGGTGTGCCCCGTCTGAGTGTGCTCGACGTGCAAATGCAGATACGGCGGTTGCCCAAGCCGGTGATTGCGATGGTGAACGGCTATGCGATTGGTGGGGGACATGTGTTGCATCTGGTCTGCGACCTGACCATCGCCTCTGAGAATGCCATCTTCGGACAGACAGGACCGAAGGTGGGATCGTTCGATGCTGGCTTCGGCAGCAGCTATCTGGCGCGTATTGTCGGACAGAAGAAGGCGCGAGAGATATGGTTCCTGTGTAGGCAGTACACGGCGCGTGAGGCTGAGGCCATGGGGATGGTGAACAAGGTGGTGCCCATCGAACAGCTGGAGGACGAGTGCGTGGCATGGGCAGAGGAGATGATGGAGCGTTCGCCGCTGGCGCTGAGGATGATCAAGGCGGGGCTGAACGCGGAACTCGACGGTCAGGCGGGTATCCAGGAACTGGCGGGTGACGCAACGATGCTGTACTATTTCCTCGACGAGGCCCAGGAGGGCGGCAAGGCGTTCCTGGAGAAACGGAAACCCGACTTCAAGAAATATCCAAAACTGCCGTAAAGACATATGAACATGTTTAAAGACATAATAACATATGAACATGTTTAAAGACATAATAACATATGAACATGTTTAAAGACATAGTAGCTATTTAAAGACATAATAACATATGAATATATATTTTAGGAGATATGGATGTTGAGGAGTTGATTAAAATGGTGATGGGCTGTGCGGGGAAAATACGCAGAAGTCTTGGACCCGGCTATTTGGAATCTGTCTATAAGAATGCGATGTTGATAGAACTTAATAAAAATGGATTGTCCTATGAAATAGAGAAACCTATCAGTGTGTTTTATGAGAATGTACTTGTGGGTGATTTTAAGGCTGATATCGTTGTCGAAGGTATCTTGATTTTGGAATTGAAGGCTGTGCAGTCTTTGCACATGGCCCATGAGATACAACTGGTGAATTATCTTACGGCTACAGGAGTTGATGACGGTCTTTTGATTAATTTCGGTTCGGAAGAATTACAGTTCAAACGCAAATACCGTATCTATCGCAAACGCTTTTCATAGCCTGTCTATTATGCTCTTATTTTGTCAATATAAATCTGTCAATATAAATCTGTCAATATAAATCTGTCAATATAAATCTGTTAATATAAATATGTTAGTATGTTAATATGTCTTTAGAAGTTAATATGTCTTTAGAAGTTAATCTGTCAGAGAAGACGCTGCATTTCAAGCAGCCGGCGGGGACGTCGAGGGGTGTGTATACGGAGAGAAGAGTGTGGTATGTCCGTCTGTCGGATGGTGTGAGTGAAGGGGTAGGGGAATGTGCTCCACTGCCGGATCTGAGCTGCGACGCCATGGGCGACGAGGCGTACGAGAAGATACTCCGTAAGATGTGTGAGTCGATGTGTCAGACGGGAGAGATACCGTATGATGACCTGAGAGACTATCCGTCGATGCTGTTCGGACTTGAGACGGCATGGCTGAATCTGAAGCATGGCGATAGGTTGTTCGACACGGCCTTCAGTCGCGGTGAGGTGGGGATTCCCATCAACGGACTCGTGTGGATGGGTAGCTATGAGGAGATGCTGAAGCGGATGGAGGAGAAGCTGGAGAAGGGGTTCAGGTGTGTGAAACTGAAGATCGGTGCCATCGACTTCGATCAGGAACTGGATCTGGTCAAACGGATCCGTGAGCGTTTCTCGTTCCATGAGGTGGAACTGCGTTTGGATGCCAACGGGGCCTTCAAGTACGATGAGGCCCTGTATAAGCTTGAACTCTTGTCGCAATATGCCATCCACAGCATCGAACAGCCTATCAAGGCAGGACAGTGGGCTTATATGGCGGAGCTCTGTAGGGAGTCACCCCTGCCGATAGCCCTCGACGAGGAGCTCATCGGAGTGAACGACCCAGAGATGAAGCGTCACATGCTGAACATCATCAAACCGCGGTATATCATCCTGAAACCCTCGTTGCATGGTGGGATGCTGGGTTGTAGGGAGTGGATTGAGACGGCTCGTGACATGGGCATCGGCTCGTGGATCACCTCGGCACTGGAGAGTAATGTCGGACTGAATGCCATCGCACAGTTCGCCTCAGATGTCTATGGCGATGATATCCGCATGCCACAGGGTCTGGGAACAGGACAGCTGTTTACGGATAATGTCGGCATGGGATTAGACATAAGAGGGGATATGCTTTGGAGACAGAATAACTTTTTAAAGACATAATAACATACGAACATGTTTAAAGACAGAGTAACTTTTTAAAGACATAATAACATATGAACAAGTTTAAAGACATAATAACATACGAACATGTTTAAAGACAAAATCGCTCGGACTCTGCTCGCTTGCTGTCGAAAGGACGCAAGAACATACGTGTTTATATTCTGTTATCATGATATTATCTGTTAATATGTTAATATGTCTATAAAATGATATTATGTCTATAGATGAGTTTTTAGAGGAATGGAATAGCAACTGTCCGTATGTCGAGGTGAAGACGAGCGGGAGTACTGGGGAGCCGAAGGTGATGCGGATGGAGAAACAACGGATGCTGGCATCGGCAAGGATCACCTGTGATTTCCTTGGTTTGAAGCCTGGCGATGCAGCCTTGCTATGTATGTCGCTCGACTATATCGCAGGAAAGATGATGGTCGTGCGGGCGATGGAGAGAGGACTGAGATTGGTGACCGTAGAGCCGTCAGGACATCCGTTGGCGACACAGATATGTCGAGAATGGGATTTACGCAAGAACTTAGGGGAGGAACAAGGGATCACTTTTGCGGCGATGGTGCCGATGCAAGTGTATAACTCGCTGCAGGTGCCGGTGGAGAGAGAGCGGCTGAAGATGATCAAGCACCTGATAATAGGTGGTGGGGCGATAGATGAGGCTCTGGCAAAGGAGCTGAGGACGTTTCCCAATCATGTGTGGAGTACGTATGGGATGACTGAGACGCTCTCGCATATCGCACTGAGACGGTTGTCTGGACCAGAGGCGACGGAGTGGTACACGCCCTTCCCATCTGTGAAGGTCAATCTGAATGATGAGGGGTGTCTGGTGATTGATGCGCCAGAGGTGTGCCAAGAGCGGTTGGTGACGAATGATATTGCCGAGATACAGGGGACAAGTACCACTCGCTTTCGGATTTTGGGGCGAAAGGATAATGTCATCTGTTCTGGGGGAATCAAGATCCAGGCTGAGGAGGTGGAAAGACAGCTACGGGCTCACTTGCGCGAACCTTATTTGATCAGTAAGCGGCCTGACGAGAAGTTTGGTGAGGCCGTGGTGCTGCTGACGGAAGGCGATGTGGAAGAGGTGAAAAAGGTCTGTGAGCGTGTCTTGGACAAATACCAGCAGCCTAAGGCCTATGTCCATGTAGATCGTATTCCCCTGACGGAAACAAAAAAGCCTGCCAGAAGGCAGGCAGAACTCTTGGTCAAGTGATATAAATTGTGACGTTTATTTTTTATCAAGAATTAGAGAATTAGAGAATTTCTCCTTAGCAGTTTTGTAGAATTATAGGGAATTTGAGAAGAAATGGCAAGCCATTTCCGTTTCAGTCCGCAGAGTTCCAGCCGCTTGCGGCGGGTAATTCCAAACAAATCTCTATTTTGCAATAATTAATTCTCTAATTCTCTAATTCTTGATAATATAATAATGACCCTACCAAGGAATCCAGCGGTTGAGGTCGATGTCCTTGTAACTGTCAGGAGCGATGCGGACGGTGGTGTTCTGGTTGTCCTTGCCGAGGAGGAAGCGGTCGATGTAGGCTTCTACCTCAGGGAACTGCACCTCAGGCAGCTGACAGTGTCCGTGGTTGGCGACGATAGAGTAGCCCACGCGGTCGGCAATGCCAAACTGCTCCCACACTTTCATGGCCGCATTCATTGAGACATAGGCTGAGGGGTCTGCCAACCATACGAAGTCAGGATTGCCCAGCATCAGCAGGGCTCGTGGGCAGACCATGGCTGCCAGCTCGTGGTGGTCGTGGGGCAGGTAGGCCACGTCCTCTTCACCGTAGTTCTCGCGCAGACTCTCCTTGAACCAGTTGTAGTCGGTCTTGTCGAGGTTCTCCACAGGCTCAGCGCCAGGTTGAATGTTCAGCCAGCGGGAGTAGCGCCAGTTGGCGACTCCACCCCCACCAGGCTCCTGTGCGATGGTCAAGGCCACGCGCTCGTCGAAGGCTCCACAGAAGAGCGCCATCTTGCCGGCATAGCTGCAGCCCGTCACGCCGATGTGCTTCGTGTCGATCTTCGTCACCTCAGGCCCCAGCTGCTGGAGTCCGTCGATGAGGCGGCTCAGCCCCCAGGCCCATTCGCTGTAGGCTCCATTGTCCTTGAGGTCAGGGTAGAGACGGTCGAAGTCGTAGTTACCCCGTCCGGCAGGCTTACGGCCGAAGCGTGCGCCAAACTGGCTGTAGTTGTTCACCTGCGACTCTCTGTAGGTCATGGTGGCGATGGGGCGCTTCTCGAAGATGCTCTTGGGGAGTGAGATCATGCTGGTGCCGATCATGAGCGGGTAGGGCGCCTCGCCAGTGGAAGGATAGCTGATGAGGGCGCTGAGGCTGAGTGTCTCACCGTTTACGGTGACATCGACCTTCAGCGTGTCACCATCCATACGTGCTTTCACGGCCGATGGGTCGACGACGGGCTTGGTGCCAATCTCATAGTGCTGTATCTCCTTGGCTATCTCACCACGACGGAGAGACCAGTCCTTAAAGTCCTTGATGCGGCTGCTGCCGTCAGACCACTCCAGGGGGTCGGGCAGTGTCTCTGTCTTGCGCGCCTGGTCTTTGGCGGGCAGTACTGGGTTGGCATTGGCGCCAGTGTTCTCTGTCTCGTACACAAACGGCAGGCTCTGAGCTGTCGCGCTGAGGCTGGCCATGAGCACAGCCGTCAGGGAAAGAAGTCTTTTCATCATGCGTTTTGTTAGTTGATTCTTCTGTTTGTTGTCATTACTGGGTGCAAAGATACGAATCTTTTCGCGAACGGACTTTACGTGGTGGTTCAAATACTATTCAAAATGTTTCATAGCAGAAAAAAGACAGGACTACTCTCGCGAGCAGCCCCATCCGGCTTAGTTAGTAATATGATAGGTGTACTAAGTTGATTGGTTTGGAGTCAGCACTCGCGGTAGAAGTCGAGTGCCTCGAAAATCTCATCCTTCGTGGCGGTCTGGTTGATACGGATATCTCCAATGTCGCCTAAAAGGGTGAAGTTGATCGTGCCTGCCACGTTTTTCTTATCGTGAGTCATCAGTTCCAGCAGGGTGGGATAGTCGTCGCAGGTGATGTTCATCTTCCCATAGTGCTCCTTGATGAAACTGACGGTCTGGTGCATCTTGTCGGTGGGGAATCCCGTCTTGACGGCACTGAGATAGAGCTCGCAGACGAGTCCGTAGGCCACGGCATAGCCATGAAGGATGGGTGAAATCCCACCAGAGCGACTGTCTCCGTTGTGAGACAGGGCGAAGGACTCGAAGGCGTGTCCGATGGTGTGGCCTAGGTTCAGGGCCTTGCGGATGCCCTGCTCCAAAGGGTCTTCTGTGACGATGCGCTGCTTGACGGCCACACTGTCAGCAAGCATCTGTCTGAACTGAGAACTGAGAGGTGAGAACTGAGAGGTGAGAACTGAGAAGTGAGAACTGAGAGGTGAGAACTGAGAGGTTTGATTACTTTTGTCGGCAGAATCTGGGCTTGCAGGATTATTAATATTTCCGTCAGAATCTGGGTTCGCAAGATTATTACTCTTGACTGCAGAGTCTGGGCTTGCAAGGTTATCATACCTCTCAGTTCTCAGTTCTAAGTTCTCACTTCTCACAAGTTCTGCCCACATCTTCTCGTTGGAGATGAGTCCGTGCTTGAGCATCTCGGCATAGCCAGAGCGTATGTTCTCCGTGTCGAGTGTCTTCAGGAAAGTGGTGTCGAGGATGACGGTATTGGCATTGCTGAACACACCCACCTCGTTTTTCAGGCCACGGAAGTTGATGCCCGTCTTGCCGCCAACGCTGGCGTCGACCATGGCGAGCAGGGTGGTGGGGATGTTGATGTAGTTGATACCCCGCTTGAACGTCGAGGCGGCGAAGCCTCCAAGGTCGGTCACCATGCCCCCACCTATATTTATTAATAAGGAGTGGCGCGTGGCCCCTCCCTCACCTAATGCCTGCCATACATGAGCCAGCGACTCCAGTGTCTTGTGGGTGTCGGTGGCTCCTATCACGATGACCCCTGCCCCCTTGACGCATGCCATCGCGCTGACAAGCGGCAGGCAGCAGCGCTCCGTCGTCTCGTCGACGAGGAAGAACGTGCGGTCGTGCTCACAGCTGCCGACGGCTTCTGTGAGGGCCTGTTCCAGATCTTGGGAAATGACTACCTTCTGTGGATTCATCTTCTTGGGTTTAGCCGACGTGTTGGCATAAACGGATGCAAAGGTAAGAAAAAAACAGCAAAGTGTAAAGAGAAAAGCGAAAAAAATGCAATCGCATTAAACTTTTTCCCGTTGACCGCGTCAAAAGGTCAAATATTTGTAAAAAATCAATGAAAAAAAGTTTTCTACTGATTGTCGCCTTGATGGTGACAGTTGTTTCTTTCGCCCAGCGAACAGTAAGAGGTACAGTTGTTGAACAGGATTCGCAGGAGGCCGTCATCCAGGCCACCGCTGCCCTGTTGAAAGGTGAGAAAGTCGTTGCCAACGCCGTGACCAACACCAGCGGAGCCTTCTCTATCAAGGCTCCTGAGGAAGGTTCCTACACCCTGCAGGTCACCTACGTGGGCTTCAAGACCTACACGAAGAAGATCACCCTGAAAGACGGTAAGGATCACAATGCCGGCACCATCAAGCTCGAGCCTGATGCCATCATGCTGAAGGGTGCCACTGTCACTGCCCGTGCGCAGAAGGTGACGCTCAAGGCCGACACCTTTGTCTATAATGCCAATGCCTTCCGTACCCCTGAAGGCTCAGTGGCCGAGGAACTCGTGCGCCGTCTGCCTGGTGCAGAGGTCAGCGACGACGGTACCATCAAGATCAACGGCAAGCAGGTGAAGAAGATCCTCGTCGACGGTAAGGAGTTCATGACGGGCGACACGAAGACCGCCATGAAGAACTTGCCCACGAACATCATCGACCGCATCAAGGCCTACGACCAGCAGAGCGACCTCGCCCGCGTCTCAGGTATTGAGGACGGAGAGGAGGAGACCGTGCTCGACTTCGGCATCAGAGCCGGCATGAACAGAGGCATCATGGCCAATGCCGACCTCGCCGCAGGTACCAAGCGCCGTTATGCAGGCCGTATCTTTGGTGGTGTGATGAAGGACGATATGAAGATATTCCTCATGACCAATGCCAACAACACCAACGACATGGGCTTCCCTGGAGGTGGTGGAGGCGGGCGCTTTGGAGGTGGGCGACAGGGGCTCACGGCCAATAAGATGGCAGGCTTGAACTTCAACTACGAGAATACGGGCAAGCTGAAGCTCGACGGTAGCGTGCGCTGGAACCACAGCGACGGCGACGTCTTCTCGAAGAGCTCCACGGAGAATTTCTTCAGAGAGGACCTGTCGTCATTCGGCAACAGCGTCAGCCAGCGATTCTCACGCTCTAACCAGTGGAACGCGCAGATGCGCCTGGAATGGCAGCCCGACTCGATGACCAACATCATGTTCCGTCCCAATGCTCGATATAACTCGCAGGACGGTGAGAACAGCAGTACGAACGCCACCTTCGTGGAGAACGTGAATCCCTACAACTATGTCGCCGATCCTCTGTCAGAGATGGTGCAGCTGATTGGCAAGGACGCTGTGAAGAACCTGAACATACAGGACGGCATCAGCTATAGCGATTCGAAGAACGTCGGCGGCAGGCTGCAGTTCAACCGTCGCCTGAACAACAGTGGACGTAACATCACGGTACAGTTGAATGGCAACTGGAGCGAGGGCACCAGCAAGTCGATGTCGAACAACTACATCTATTACTTCACTCCGCTGGACACGACGCAAACCAACCGTTACAACGTCACGCCAGAAGACCGTTGGAGCTACAGCGCCCGTCTCACCTACAGCGAGCCCATCTTCCGTCAGGTCTACCTGCAGTTCAGCTACACCTATCAGTACAGCTATAGCCTGAGCGACCGTAAGACCTACAGTCTGACGGGTGTGGACTACAGCAACGTCGAACCCCAGTACCGCAACTGGGACGCCTATCTCGGCCGTCTGCCCAATCCCCTCGAGAACTATGTGGATACAGCTCTCTGCCGCAAGTCGGAGTACAAGAACTACAACCACACTGGCGAGGTGATGCTACGCATCGTGCGCAAGGCCTACAACTTCAACGTAGGTTTCCAGGTGCTCCCTCAGAAGTCGCACTTCATCTACGACTACCAGAGCCAGCATTTCGACGTGACGAGGAATGTGACCAACATCACGCCTACCCTCGACTTCCGCTGGAAGAAGTCGGCCACAGGCCAGCTGCGATTCACCTATCGCGGTCGCACCCAGCAGCCCTCGATGACCGACCTGCTTCCCATCAGGGACGACAGCAACCAGCTGCGAATCACGGAAGGTAATCCAGAACTGGACCCCTCGTTCACACAGAACTTCCAGCTCTTCTACAACGACTACTTCCAGAAGCACCAGCGCGCCGTGATGACTTTCGTGAACTTCTCCACGACAAGGAACTCCGTGGCCAACAAGTCTACCTATAACTCTGCCACTGGTGGAACGATCACCCGTCCTGAGAACGTCAACGGCAACTGGAACGGCAACCTCGGCTTCATGTTCAATACTGCCGTCGACTCTGCTGCCTTCTTCAACGTCAACACGTTCACTAACCTGAGCTATGCCCATAACGTGGGTTACGTGAGTGTGAACAACCTTCAGGACTCCCAGAAGAGTGTCACCACTTCGTTCGGCGTCAGCGAGCGCCTCGCAGGCAGCTACCGCAATGAGTGGCTGGAGATCGAGCTCAACGGATCGTTGAACTACAACCGCAACCGCAGCGAGCTGCAGCCCAGCAACGACCTCGACACCTGGCAGTTCACCTATGGTGGTATGGTCGGCATCACGGCTCCCTGGGGCACGGCCCTCACCACGAACCTGAACATGCAGAGCCGTCGCGGCTATGCCGACAATTCGATGAACACCAACGAGCTCATCTGGAACGCCCAGCTCTCACAGAGCTTCCTCAAGGGCAACGCCCTCACCATCTCGCTCCAGCTCTACGACATCCTGCACGAGCAGTCAACCTTCAGCCGTACCATCACTGCCATGTCGCGCAATGATACAGAGTACAACGCCGTCACCAGCTATGGCATGGTGCACGTCATCTACCGTCTGAACCTCTTTGGAGGCCGTGGTGCCTTTGGTGGTGGCTTTGGAGGCCCTGGCGGTCGTGGTGGCCGTGGTGGTGGCTTTGGTGGAGGCCGTGGTGGCCGTGGTGGCGGCTTTGGCGGCGGCTTTGGTGGTGGAGGTGGCTTTGGAGGCCCTCGCCGCTTCTAATCAAAATGTTAGCAGAAATCAAGAATTTGTGTCATTTTGCAAAAATAATTCTGGTTTTGCTTGCAGATATGCTATAAAAGTAATACCTTTGCAGGCAAAATCAGAATAAGCTTTAACATGGGACAAATCATCAAACCCCTGCACTATGATGCGCTGCTCGATACGAAGCAGACGGAGCAGGGCATCAAACTCATCAAGGATTTCTTTCAGCAGAACCTCTCTACGGAGCTACGTCTGCGTCGTGTCACAGCACCCCTCTTCGTCCTGAAGGGACTGGGCATCAACGACGACCTGAATGGCGTGGAGCGTGCCGTCACCTTTCCCATCAAGGACTTGGGCGATGCCAAGGCTGAGGTCGTACACTCGCTAGCCAAATGGAAGCGCCTCTCGCTGGCCGAGTATCATATAGAGCCGGGCTATGGCATCTATACTGACATGAACGCCATCCGTGCCGATGAGGAGCTCGACAATCTCCATTCGCTCTATGTCGACCAGTGGGACTGGGAGGCCGTCATCCGTCGTGAAGACCGTACGCTGTCGTTCCTCAAGAACGTGGTGGAGCGCATCTATGCCGCCATCCGACGCACGGAGTACCTCACGTGCGAGACCTATTCCCAGATCAAGCCGTTCCTGCCTGAGAAGATCCATTTCATCCATGCTGAGGATTTGTTGAAGATGTATCCCGACAAGACGCCGAAGGAGCGCGAGGATGCCATCTGCGAGGCCTACGGCGCCGTGTTCATCATCGGCATCGGCGGCAGGCTCTCCAACGGTGAGAAGCACGACGGCCGTGCGCCTGACTACGACGACTGGTCGACCATTGCTGAGAACGGGAAGATGGGTCTCAACGGCGACATCCTCATCTGGTATCCCATCCTGGGCCGTTCGTTCGAGCTCTCCTCGATGGGTATCCGTGTCGACAAGGAGTCGTTGCTCCGTCAGCTGAAACTGGAGCACAAGGAGGAGCGCGAACAGCTCTACTTCCACCAGCAGCTGCTCAACGACCGTCTGCCCCTCTCCATCGGTGGTGGTATCGGTCAGAGCCGTCTCTGCATGGTATTGCTCCACAAAGGGCACATCGGCGAGATCCAGGCTTCCATCTGGCCTGACGACATGCGCCGCGAGTGCAAGGCTTTGGGCATGAACCTGATATAGAGCCTGATATAGAACCTGCTTCAGAACCGGCGTCTCGAGTCTGCTTCGGAACCGGCGTCTCGAGTCTGCTTCAGAATAAGAGGGATGAGTCACAAAGTGCTCCATCCCTCTTTTTTTTGATTTCGCTGCCGTCTGCCCGGCCAAAGGCCGTTTGCTACCAGCGGCTCGCAAGAACACTATACGTTAAGCGCTCCCATGCAACTGGTCGTTCCCAGTGCCGTCAGGAAGGCCGTGAGCGCGGCTACTAGAACCTTCACCGCTAGCTCGATGATCCTTTGCTTCTTCATAATCTCTTCCTTTCTTTTTTTTGTCACACAGATTTCACAGATTCTCACAGATTTTCTTTTTATCAAGAATTAGAGAATTATTCTGCGATGGTAAGAATTTTTGCTTCGCAATGAATTTGAGAATTGTCTCCCGCAGAAGAGTTCTTTGTCACGCAGATTCCACTGATTTCACAGATTTTCTTTTTATCAAGAATTTGAGAATTAGAGAATTGCTTTCTCTGAGCCATTCGTCGCTTGCGACGATAATAATTCTCTAATTCTTTCAATTCTTGATAAAAAAATCTGTGTCATCCTGTGTGACAATAAAATAGATGTAAAGCATTTTCGGAGTCTTCCATGGCCCCTGATATCGCCTGTTTTCCGTCCTTTTCAGCCTCCTTGACTTTCCTTAGGGGGAACTCCGACTTTCCTTTAACGAAACGCCCACTTTCCCCTAACGAAACTCTCCGTTCCCCCAAGGCTCTCTCAGCGTTCAGATCTTACGCATTCGCTCTGTAAAGACTTTTCTTTAGTACGTGCGTTCACGGTGTTACGCAGTTACGCAGTTTCATTTGCCGTCGGCGATGTTTCATTTTCTAATGGATATTATTATTATATTATTATATATAATATATTATATATAATAATATAAATTATTTCTTTCTTCCCAAAGTCACAGCCCAGTTACACCTTATGCAACTGCGTAACTGCGTAACTGTGTAACTGCGTGGCTTATTTCAGGAAGGGGTTGACGGTCTTGTCGGGGCCGAGGTAGAAGCCAGGCTCTGAGGGCTGGTTGTAGCCCACATTCTGGGCAGCGGTGGAGAGGCGGTAGGGGATGTCCTCCATGAGGCAGTT
>Ga0310691_10004778_pt1 | contig 15092 bp, 11 predicted proteins | sample 176DNAGHGlowgp2_FD_203887 | JGI IMG/M metagenome (GOLD analysis project Ga0310691, IMG submission 203887) | Sheep rumen microbial communities from Palmerston North, Manawatu-Wanganui, New Zealand - 1766 DNA GHGlow gp2 (v2) (version 2) | ecosystem: Host-associated > Mammals > Digestive system >... | reverse complement strand
TGGCCTTGGTGTCGCAAGCTCCAGAAGCGTCGCACACGTCTATCACCAGGCGGTAGCTACCCGGGGCAAGCCCGTTAATCTTGTTCTTGTTCACCTTGGGGTTGAAGGGGTCCGAAAGGTCGAAACCGCCATACTGCCAGCCAGAAGCACCCGGGTTGAGGGTGGCCTTCAGTTCGCCAGTTCGGGTGGTAATGGAGTATTTCAGGGTCTTGCCCACCTTGCTACCGATTTCGGCACCGCAAGCATGGATGGTGGCAGAACCACCACCGGCAGAACCCAGGGCCACTGCTGCGCAAGAGCCGTCGCCGCTCTGGTCAAAGCATATACCGTAGCTCACGGAACCGTCACCGTTGTCCGTAGCGTTTGTAGAAAGACCGCTGGACTGCTTGATGAACATGTTGGTCTTGATAATCACGTTACTCATGGTGGTGCGGCGGTCGCAGAAGAAAATATCCAGGGAATAATCCTTGCCCGGTTCCAGGAAGGAGGAGCCGTAAACGCTGTTCAGGTTTTTCAGCACCACGTGGCCAGGGGCCGCCAGGTGGGCACCGCCGTTGTCCAGGGCCAACTTCTTGTTGATGAACACCCAGATGTCGTCGTCACCGCGGAAGGTGAATTCCTGGTCTTCGCGGTAGGTAAAGGTGGCATGGCTTTCGAAGCAGAACTGCTGGTTATGTTGGCCTGCCCAACGGGTAGCGCCCCAGTCCCACACGCCGGGGTTATCGCCATTGTTGAATAGTCCCTCACATTCCTTACCGCCGGTCCAGCCGTAGGTATTACAGTACTTGTCAAAATTGGCAGCTTGTGCAGCTACAACAGGAACCGGCCCCTGGGAAGGCCGCTTGGCACGGCAACCAGGGCAAGGCTGGGGACTGATGCTGCTCACCACCGTTGCGTCGGTAGTATTTTCGATGGGGTGGAATCCGCTGTAACCCGCAAACAGGGAGGCCGCGGAATCGGAGTCAAAGCCCCAGCGGGGGTCATCACCGTAATGCCTAAAGGGCATGTCGTAGCACTGGACCTCGTTGACACCGGCGGTGTAGTTGAACAGGGTGTTGAACTTGGCCTCGTCGCCGGCGCATAGCGCGGCGTTGGGGTTACCCGCATTGAACACGGGCTTGTTGTTCGGGCCCAGGTCCTGCTTCACGATTCCGTGGCGAACACCGGTGCAGGCCCCGAACCCACCATTTTCACCGTCCGTAGAAAACAGCGGGTTCAAGGATTGGTCCGTATCGTAAATCACGGCGGCCAGGTTGAAGGAGCAGACACCGTCAATATTGGGGTCCGCCGTAGTCCAGCCCATGTTGGCCGCAATAAGGTCGTCCCAGACGCCGTCGTCGGTAACAAAGTAAAGGTTCGGACCCAGGTCGATAAACTTCTGCTTCAGGGGGATAACATCCAGGTCGCCCCACAGGCCGTTGATGCCGATCAAGTCTTCGCGCTTGTCGTCGGTGCTGCGGAAAATCACCACGTTGTCCAAGGGAACAGTGCCCTTGGCCCATTCAGTATAGTACCAGCCGCACATGTTCGGGGCGGGTTTCATTTCGGTTCCGGTGACACCACCGTCAGCGCTGAGCATGGGCTTGGCGGACTGCCATTCCTTGTCTTCGGGCATCAAGAAATAGAGCTTGGTGGCCTGGGACGAGGCACAGGTGCCGTTGGTACCAGGGTCCGTGTCTGTCAGGGCTCCCGTGTCACCGTCATAATAGTACTTGGGAGTAGCATCGCTCAACTTGGTAGAAAGAGGCAGAACACCGTTACCGCCAAGGGTAGAACCGTCAGCAGCACCGGAAATCACGGCATCCGCAGGCACGCTGGCCTGTTCCCACACCATCTCGTACCAGCCACAGCGGTTAGGTACAGCAGTCATGGTCTTGGACGTTCCACTGGCATTATTAATCGAGGGGGTGGACCATACCCAGGCAGCATTCTGAGGGACCTTCACGTAGAAATACTTGGCATCGGGAGGGTTCTCGCCAACGTAAGTGGTTCCAGGCTGAAGAGGATTCTCGGCGACATAAACATTTTTACCAGCACCAGGACAAGCAATGTCTCCATTTTCCCCAATTTGTGCGGTAACATTCCACCCTGTTTTCTTTACGGTTGGACCACTAGCCCAAACGTCAGAGTAATTCATCAAACCGAGGTTGTTCTTGCTTCCCCAACTTGATGCAATTGTTGAAAGATCTATGGTGTAGTAATCCCCATCCTTCATCGTTAATTGAGTTGACTTTTGTTCAAAAGCAACATAGACAGACGTCCAGTTTGAGGGCGGCTTAAAATACAGGGTTCCCGCACACTGCGCATCCGCCGTGCCGCTGAACGCACCGACGGCAACCAGCAGTGCCGGTACAACCTTTCCAAACAAACCCTTCAGACCCGAAATGGAAAACCTTTTTGACATAGATTTTTCACCTTTTTTAAATACGATTAAGGGCAGCAGGCCCAGGGCCTACCGCATAATACCCCCAAAATCTATTCTTTTATCGCCTAAAAAGCAAACGGAAATTTGAAAATTTTAGGTTAAATTCAAAAAAACGTGACTCTCAAGACCCTTTTCTACCAGGGCGCCCACAGAACCCGGGATCGCGTAAACTTTTCTTTTCAAAAATCAGGTGGCTCCCCGCCCATGTTTGCGGAAACGCTCCCGATGTGGGGGGCTTTTTTCTATATTTGTGGCCGTAATTGATATCGCAATCAAAAGAATGTGGAGTTTGGGTATGAAACGAACGTTATGGGGAGCCGCACTTGCTGCGGCCGCATGCATGTTCTTCGCCTGCGGCGAAGGTTCCATTGACGGTTTTAGCGGCGACGACGATATGGCCCTGCTCAACTACGGGCAGTTCAACCCCGACGGCATGAAGGGGCTGGTCAACACGGCCATGGCCCAATGCGAAGAAGACCCCAAGTGCAAAGAGGCCATGGAAAACGCAAAGGACGCTCCCGCCCCAGCAGACACCGCTGCGGGCAGCTCTTCGGCAACAGATTCCTCCGGCACCTCCGCAAGCTCCAGTTCGGCCGCCCCGGGCAGCAGCACCGCCAGCATAAGCAGCTCCTCTGCAACACCGGTGTCTTCTGCCACCGCCACCAGCTCCAGCAGTTCCGCACCCCGCAAAGAGGTAGTTGCCACAAAATTCGTAGGGACCTGTTCCGCAACAAGCGTGGTAAAAGGCAACCCGACCACCTGGAAATTTGTGCCGACAAAAACCTGCATAACCGAGGCGTTCTGCTCCCTGGACCCGGAATCTTACGAGTGGACCTTTGAAGGAGGAGATCCTGAAACCAGCACAGACGCAGAACCTAGCGTGGTCTACACCGAGGCCAAGCAATACACGGCAAAAGTCAGGCTGAAAAACGGAGACGTGGACACCACCATCACCTGCACACCCGTCACCATCACCGGGCCGGAGGTAACGGGATGTACCTGCGGGGAACCAGAACTCAAATCGACCTCCAATAAAATCAGTGGTTCTCAGTCAACCGTCCAATACGAATGGACTGTTTCAGGATGTTCCAGTAAAGACGGTAAAGGTAACGAGGAAACGAACTTTACCTATAGCTGGAACGGTAACGGTGTAAGCGGGAACACCGAAACTGGAACGGGCAGTTTCACAAAACTGGGTTTTTATTCGGCATCTGTCACGGTCACCAATTCAGACGGGAACAGCAAAGTTGTAACATGTGATAAAGAAGCACCCGTTGATGACGCCAGTTGGACATTTAAGTGTTCGCCGATAAACAGCACACTGCTAACAACCGAGCTAGAAGGAACCGATGAACAAGGAAAGCCGAAATCCAATAGTAACAAAGCTGACTTTAACGCCGTCGCAAACAAATGCTATTCCTACCCCATGGACAAAACCACAGTTAGTGATTATGACCCCAATATCAATATCGGGTCATGGAGTGGGGGCACCACAAAAATGTACTACATGGATTGTAACGGGGATGAAGGTTCAGCAACATCCGCAAAAGAGAACTTTGCCTCTGTCAATGTAAAGTACAAACGTGGAACTAGTTGTTCAATATATTTTTATACAGATTCTGATTTACAAAATCTCCTAATTATGACTTGGTAACTCTCGTCAAAGCAACCAAAAACATTTGCACCCCGCGGAATCGACTGCGGGGTTTTCTCATGGTAAAACTTCGTAAACAAAGGCGGTTTTTACAGCATTTCGGTCACCATATATTGCAAAGGCAGGCCCGTCCACTACAAAAAACTGGCAAAATAGTTTATATTTCATGCCAGAGGTTTATTATGAACAAGAAAATTCTTGTGGGACTGTCGGTTTTGGGTGTGTCCGTGGGTTTTTGGGCCTGCGGTGATGGTGCCATAGAAAGCATGACCGTCGACGACGACGTCGCTCTTGCCAACTATAGTGAGTTCAACCCCGAGGCCATGACCAGCCTTGTCCAGGGAGCCATGGCTGCTTGCGAGGCTGAGCCGGAATGTGCCGCCAAGATGGAAGGCAGCACCTACGTGCCCCCCGAGCAGGAACCTGCGGCAGCCGATTCCGGAGCAACTCCGGCGACCAGCAGCGATGCGACGAACACGCCTGCCAACAGCTCGCCGTCTTCGACTCCGGCCTCCAGTCCGGCCGTGGTTTCCAGCTCCAGCACTACGCCAAGCACCAACCCCACCGTGTCCAGCTCTTCTGTTCAGCAGCAGACTCCGCCGTCTTCTACCTCGCAAACGCCGTCTTCTGCCTCGCAAACGCCGTCTTCTGCCTCGCAAACGCCGTCTTCTGCCTCGCAGCAAACTTCGGCAAGTTCGGGCGGGGAAACGATTACCATAGAAAAAGGAGATGAAAAGGCTGTTACTTGTGGAAATTCGTTTATTGTGAATATGACGTGTACCAGCGCTTGCGCCAAAGTGTCATGTTCTGGCGATTTCAGCAAAACCGTCACAGGATCGGTTTCCGGAGAAAAAACGGCCGATCGGTACAACCTTATTAATTTTATCACTCCGTGGGCAAACGAATCAAATATCAATGAAACTTTTTCAACATCCTGTGGAGGATCGGAAAGTTTGTCCTGTAAAGCAGTTTGTGATTGCTAAAAAAATACTCTAGGTAGAGAACGATGCCCAACGGGTCGCTTTTTCTATACCCGCATTTTCAAATTTGCCAGCACATACAAATCCTCCAAAATGAAAAGAAGACCTCCAGGCCTTCTTTTTTGTTCGTCCTGTAAAAAGAAACTTTACAGGGCTTTTTTCTCCTCAAAAAAACGTCTTATACATAGACGGGGCCTTCCCTGTCTGCGATACGGGCGCGTTCCCGAGAAAAAGACGACAAATGGAAAACAAATGCACACCCTTTGATCAACTCACCATCACCAACAGGTTCATGTTCGCCATAGTGTCAGTAACCAATGTGAAATGTGAAGTGTGTAATGAGAAATCAGGAGTGTAAGGTGAATAATCAAAATAGGGTGCAAACACTAAGCAAATCGTTCGCTTTGCGAATAATAAGTTTATATCGCCATTTGGTATCAATTAAAAGGGAGTTCGTTCTCAGCAAGCAAGTATTACGTAGCGGCACAAGCGTTGGAGCGAACATAAAGGAGGCGCAATTTGCACAAAGCAAGGCTGACTTTATTGCCAAAATATATATAGCTTTGAAAGAGGCCGGTGAAACGGAGTATAGGTTAGATTTGCTGTATGAATCCCGATATTTAGAAGCAAAGGAATATGAAAGCATTATCACACCCTGCAGAATCATTATTCGAATACTTAACGCCATAACCAAAACCGTAAGAGGGAAATAATTCATTTCACATTTCACATCACACATTTCACATTATTATATTTTGTGGTATCAGACCGACAACAACACGAGGATACGCTACATGACTTGGCAAGAAGAAATAGACATCGCCGTTGACCAGGAACGCCAGCGTGCCGATGAAATCCAAAAGTTGGCCGATTCAGAAAAGGCCCGTGCCGACAAGGCGGAAAAGCGTGCCGACGAAGAAAAGGCTCGTGCTGACAGGTACGAAAAAATGCTCAAGGGCCTCGGAAAGCTGAAGCTATAATCTGCCCATTGGGACGAATTCTCAATCTAATGAAAACATAAAAGCCCTTGGACTCTAGTCCAGGGGCTTTGTCTTGGGAAAAAACTCCCCGCTTGGGGAGTTTTCCTTAGGAATCATTTAAAAGCAAATTAATACGAATTAAATTGCAGAGAGCCTCCTGCTTCTGATTGAATAAATACAGTGCAAGCGCCTCCCACAGAGTAAGTACTCCAACCACCACTCTTTACAGTGGTAGAATGCGGTGTCCCAGAACAATCGGTGTATGTTATTGACACATCACCAGTCCATGTTCCCATATAGAGGTTGCCTGAAGCAACAACACTGTACTTGTAACAGGCGTTTGCACTCAATGTTTGATTGCTGCTAAGTTGCGTTGAATTGCTTTCGTTACATTCTTCTCCTCCGCCCGAACTTGCCGAAGTTTGCTGCGGGATTTATGCTTAACCAGCCGCGCTAAGGCTTTTTTGTGCAAAAAAAAGGATAAGACGGGTTCGGACGGCCGTTTTTTGTTGATTTTTCGCACTTTTGGGGGCTTTTACATGTTATTTTTTGCGTTTTCTTTACAAAAAACAGGCTTTTTGTAAATTTTTAGTATATTTTTAGAGGGTATAATGAATGAGGATTGGGAATATGAAGAATATTCTGCTTATTTTGGGTATTGCCGCCACCGGCCTGTTCTGGGCCTGCGGTGACGGAACCATTGCGACAAAGACCGGCGACGACGAAATCGCCCTGCTGAACTACGGCGAATTCAACCCCGAGGGCATGAAGGGCCTGGTGGGCGACGCCCTGAAGGCCTGTCAGGAAGACCCCAAGTGCGCCGAGGCCATGGAACGTGCCGGAGTGGTCTCCAGCAGTTCCGATTCCACATCTACGGACTCCCTGACCAGCGGTTCCTCTGCTGGCGCCAACAGTGCGGGCTCCTCCGGCGCCGCAAGCGCAGGCTCGTCGGGAACCAGCGGTTCTTCTGCCGGGGCCGCAGGTTCGTCCTCTTCGGGCGCCGTCTCCAGTTCCAGCGGATCCGTGGTCAGTTCCTCGACGGTGGCGTCTTCTTCTTCCCTGGCCACAAAGATAGCGGGGACCTGCTCTGCCCCGGTCAACCCGTTCAGCGGTCTCCAGAAGAACGTGGAAACCTCCTGGAGCTTTACCAACAGTACTCCAAACCTCACCCCCGAGACCTACGACTGGACCTTTGACGAAGGAGCCTCCATCGCCTTGAGCACCGATGCCGCTCCCAAGGTAAGCTATTCCGTAGGAGGAACGCACAAGGCAACACTGATTGTGAACAAGGGCAAGGATTCCGAAAGTGCACCGATTCCCTGTACCGCCATAACTGTGGTTGGCACAAGGGCCAGCGGCTGCGAGTGCACCACGACAACTACAGGGACGATTGACGTTTCTAAAGACAATCCTCAAACTGTCACATGGACTGTCAGCGGTTGCAGCACTTCAGATGGCAGCGAACTTACCTATACCTGGGAAGAGGGGGTTACCGCCAACGGAACCTCGGCCACCAAGTCCATCAGCACAGGCGGAACGCACGCCCCCAAGGTGACGGTAACTGCAGAATCTGATACGGTTGTCACCTGCCAGGCGGTTACGGCAACTGCACCGGCAACGGCACATTGTTACCTTGCAAGCAACCACTATGACCATTATCAACAGCATTCAACAAATTCTTATAGCACGGCCCCCGGCGGATCTTTTTACTTTGGACCGGTTGACGTGGAAGGCATAGCGGGTGCGACCAGCATGACTGTGACTGTGAACGGCTCTCCCACAACGATAACCGTCAAAGAAGGCAATGGAAGTGACGCGACCAAATTGACCGCACCTTCGCAGGAGGGGACCTATCCTGTAACATTGTCGCACAACGGACGCGACGTCTGCTCAGCAACGCTGACTGTGGCGTATCCGAAGATTACGTCGACCAGTTGCACCTTGAACAACAACAAATTCTCCCCGGGTTCTTCGTTCAACGGCTGGGTTGGAGATGACAACCTTTCCATGGATTTCTACCGGGACGATACGAAGTTGACATCGTTTACTGTCAATAGGTATTACAATGGCGAAAAATATACAGTGACCATGCCTTCGGCGGCCGGCACCTATAACTTCAGACTGGTTTACCAGGGCAATGAGGTCTGCAAGATCGCAAAGACGGTGGCGTTGAATAAGCCTACCTGCTACGTGGGAGCAACCTCCAGCGCAAGCAGCACATCCTATACCGCCATACCTGGGCAAGGCGTTTACTTCAAACCGGGCGATTCCAATATCCCCAGCGCAAAGGACATGACCCTCTCGTTTAACGGGGGTACGCAATCCATAAACGTGAAACCCAGCAGTAACTCGTCAACAGCGCTGCAGGCTCCTACCGCGGTGGGAACTTATCCCATAACCCTTTCCGACAACGGGAATAACATGTGCTCTGCCACGCTGAAGGTGGATTACCCGAAACCGGCTTGTAACATAGGCGCAACCTCCAGCGCAAGCAGCAATACCTATACAGCCATACCTGGGCAGCCATTCTACTTCAAGCCCGGAGACTACAGTTTTGTTGGGGAAATCGGCATGACCTACACCTTCAACGGGAGCACGGAGGATATTACTCTCTTGCCCAGCAACAACGCGGCAATACCGTTGACCGCCCCGACAGAGTTTGGGTCGTACGATGTAGTGCTTAAATACGGCAACAACCAAGTCTGCAAGGCGACATTGACGGTAGACTACCCGAAGCCGGCCTGCAACATAGGAGCAACCTCTAGCCCAAGCAGCGAATCCTATACCGCCATACCTGGGCAAACAGTTTATTTCAAACCCGGAAACTCCGGCTTTGTAGGGGAGATGGGCATGACCTACACCTTCAACGGGAGCACAGAGGATTACACCCTATTGCCCAGCAACAACGAGGCAATACCGTTGACCGCTCCGACTGCGTTGGGATCATACGATGTAGTGCTCAAATACGGCAACAGCCAGGCCTGCAAGGGTACTTTGACCGTGGATTATCCGAAGCCTAGTTGCAATATCGGGAAGAATGCGAGCAGTGCCACCAGTAGTTCTTATACGGCCCTTGGTGGAAGATCGTTTGTATTCAAGCCCGGCAATTCCAGTTTTGTGGGAACGATAGGCATGGATTTGACATTTAATGGAAACACCCAATCCATTACGGTTAAACCGAGTGACAATACCGCAACATCATTGACGGCACCCAATACCTCAGGAAATATTCCTGTGACCCTCAAATACGGGACCAACCAGGTCTGTTCGGCAACATTGACGGTGCTGACGGATGCAGACTTTGACGAGGTGACGGCTGCGGGAACATATTCTGGCCCGAAAAAGATAAAATTTGTGAATAGTAAAACATGTGGTGTGGACGGATCGTCTAGTACATGGCCTACATGGGTTTTGGAAGGAACAGCGTCGAGTTATTGTTCAACCTGTTCTAACGGTTCATTAAGTGGAACCCTATATATGATTATTCCTAGTGGCGGTTCATTCACAATAGGTAGCTGCTGGTAATAGCAACAGCATCAAGCGCACAAAGCCCGGCTGAGCCGGGCTTTTTTTCGTTGTCATCCCCGCCCATTCGGCCTTGCTTGCTTCAGCTTTGCTCAGCACAAGCAGGGGCAGGCTCCGGCGGGGTAAACTCCGGCAGGAATTTTATCCAGCGCATTCCTCCAACCTCTTGAAATCGCAACACCAGAGGTTTGCGAAAGGGTTTTTCCCTGAAACCCTGCTCCGGTATACCCTCATCGCCTTTTCGATAATCTTGTCAGCGTTTTTTCTGATAAAAATCCACTCGTCCTTTAGGATGCCTCCACCTATTTCACAATCCATCACTACGTTTTCTTTCACCGGAATCATATTGCCATAGAGCAACACCGCCACAGCGTAGCCCCTTGGCCCGATGATATTTTCAGTAAAGGTGTTAGGTCTTTTGCGCAATCCCCTTCTCGCCCTTGCTCTGTTCGTTTGTGATGTTAAAGGGATGCAGTATAGACGCTCATTGATTGTGATTCCAAGGAACACGTAGGGTCGATTTTTCGTACTCACCTTGCTTTCAACAGACCGAAGAATGTCCAGATAGTCCTGATTCACATATACTAAACGAACTTTTGCATTTTCGTTCACAAATCCTCCAAAATAAAAAAAGACTGCAACCCCGAAAACGGGATTGCAATCTTTAAATACTGTCCACTAAGGCAGGACCACGCACCTTTTTAACTGTCCACTAAGGCAGGACCTCGCACCTGTTGGTTCCCCAACACTACTAATATATAAAAATTCTGTCTAAAAGGCAACATCTTTTCGAAAAACCATTCATTATGCAACTATAGTTGACCAGATGCAAACAACTGTTGCCCTCCCTTGTCATCCCCGCGCATTCGGCCTTGCTTGCTTCAGCTTTGCTCAGCACAAGCAGGGGCAGGCTCCGGCGAGGATCCGCTATCATTTGTAAAATCCGCCTGTAAACAAAATTTTCAGACATATTTCGCCTCAAAAAAGCGTCTATACAAGAGGAGGGCAATTCTGCGCTCCCGCACCCCGGGGCGCACCCGGATTAAGACGCTATGAAAAAAAACAAGCAAAGAAAAGCCAAACCCGTCCGCAAAAGACCAATTCCCGAATCGCTACAGGGGCAAGTCTATCTGGACCCCAAATACGACACCGGCTTCAAGGAACTCTTCGACAGCGAAGACGCCCTCAAGGATTTTTTGGACGGAGTCCTACAACTGGAAGGAGACGACAAAATCAAGAATCTCACTTTCACCTTCGACAAGACCGTAACGATGCGTTACGCCCGCAGCAAGAAGGTAATCCTGGACATTTTCGCCACCACGGGCACAGGACGCTTCATCGACATAGAGATGCAGAAGGCCGAACACGACTTCTTTACCGACAGGGCTGTCCTTTACAAGGCGTTCCTGATTATCAAGGGCAAGCAGGAGATGGAACGTTCCAAGGAGTTCCAGGCACTTCCCAAGGATATACGAGAAAGCAAGCGATACGAGCTTCCGGAGACAGTCTCCATCTGGATTTGCGACTTTGACCTGTCCGGCTCCAGAGATGACGAATACATAGACGAATGGGCTCTCTATAGTCGCAATGCGCTAAAAAAAGGCAGTGCGGCACCCGTTTCCGGAAAAAATAAGTATATTATGATTAGTCTGCCCAAGTTCAAGAAATCGGTCGGCGAGGTCAAGGACTCTGTGGACGCCTGGCTGTACCTGCTGAACCATGCCGGTGATGGCAAGGAACTGCCGCATTTTGGCAACGAGATTCTGGAGGAAGCCCTGGAACGCATCCGGGTGGACAACGCAGACGACGAACTCTTGACGAAGCAGGAGAGGGACATGGTAACACGGGAAGAGATAGATACGATAATTGCCAGCGGCATACGTCGTGGCACGGAAAAAGCCTGTGCCGAAGCCTGTGCGAAAGCTAGTGCCGATGGCCGTGCAGAAGGCCTTGCAAAAGGTCGTGCAGAAGGAATCGACATTCTGGAGTCCCTTGGTGTGCCGGCCAATCTAATCGAAAAAGCTCGGAAAATCGTAGCTGAGAAAGCCAAGGAATCTCCTAGCAAACAGTAAAGCCATTCATCTTTCGTATTCAAATCCGAAAACGAAGAACGGGGTTTGTTTCGGGACAAAGACCGTGTCAAGGGTTTTCGTTCATATAGAAAGGGGCTCCTTGCGGAAGCCCCTTAACACAATAATGGTATCTCTTACAAGGCGAGGATTTCTTCCACAGAAAGACCTGTACGCTTGGAAATGGCCTCCACAGGGAATCCATCGTCACGAAATCCCTTGGCAAGCTCACGGTTCCTAGCATTACCGCCTTCTGCGAGGCCTTCTTCGCGAGCTTCTTCCCTTTCTACTTCTAACTCGTATGCGTGGTCGGTCATGCTTTTCGCCTCCGTCAATAGATAACCCATATCAAAATCACTCAATTTGGCGGCACTTTGCAAGAGGGGGAAAAACACATTCCCTCGCAAGTCTTCTTTTTCGTCGTTGACGGCTTGTATGGCACGAAGCCAAAGAGCCAGACGACTTTCGTCTTGTACATACCTGTCAACATGTTTTTGAAATTTTTCGACCTCCACAACAGTCAATATTTCTTTTCTGTAATAAATTTCGTTGTCCTGGTTCTTCAATTGCATACAATGCCTATAAGCATGAGAATCAGGGAACGTATCAAACATTTGCAATGCGATAAAATCCATATTTTGCAGCTCGTACTGCGAACCGGGCACCCTGTTTTGCATGGTATGGCAAGCCATGTAAAACACGAGCCTGTCCTTGAACGTTTTTCCACCTTTGTGCTGCACTTCGATAACGACAGGGACGATTGACGTTTCTAAAGACAATCCACAAAGTGTCACATGGGCTGTCAGCGGTTGCAGCACTTCAGATGGCAGCGAACTTACCTATACCTGGGAAGAGGGCGTTACCGCCAACGGAGCCTCGGCCACCAAGTCCATCAGTACAGGCGGAACACACTCCCCCATGGTGACGGTGACTGCAGAGTCCGGTACCCATGTGTACCGCCTTGATTATCACGGCAACACGGTGTGCGAAGTGGAATACGTGGTAGAATAACCAATACAACCAACATTTTTACTAAGCCCGGCTTAGCCGAGCTTTTTTTCGTTCCGAACTCTGGAACGCGTGACGCAATAGGCAAAGAATCCAGCGCCGCTTATTGCTTGGACGAAATGCGAGACTGGATCCTTCCGCCTCCGGCGTCAGGATGACCCCGGGTAACCGCTTTTTGCTATTTTCTCCCACATGAGTCTCAATTCAAACCGCATGGATGCCTACCTGGCCTTTTTGGGAGTGGAACGAAACCTTTCGCCCAAGACCATACAAAGCTACCAAGAGGACCTGCGGCACTTCATTGCCTGGCTCGACGACGCCCACCTTGATTTAAAGGAGCTCACTCCCCAGAAACTGGACGAGTTCCTGACGCTTACCGCCGGACAACTGGAATACTCCCCCACCTCCGTGGCAAGGCATTTTTCCAGCCTGCGCGGGTTCCTCAAGCACATGCAAAACCAGGGCGAATACGATTTCAGTACCGAATCCATGCTGGCCACACCGAAACTTGGGCACTACCTGCCCGAATACCTGACCCGCGAAGAAGTGGATTCTGTTTTTGAAAGCGCCGCAAACGGTAAGAACCCGCTCCGGGACACGGCCCTGTTCGAGCTCATGTACAGTGCCGGGCTCCGCATTTCGGAGGCCCTGGGCATCAAGCTTTCTCAGCTGGACCTTGACAACGAATGGCTGACCCCTATCGGCAAGGGCAACAAGCAGCGCCTGATTCCGCTAGGCAGCAAGGCAAAGGAAAACCTGCGCGTCTGGATCCAAGAGGGCAGGCCACTCACCCACCCCACCACGGACAACATCATTTTGAACCCACGAGGCAAGCCCATGAGCCGCATGGGGGCCTGGAAGATTGTGCAGCAACACACCGCGCACCTGACCAAGCAGGTGTCGCCACACACCTTCCGTCATAGCTTTGCCACCCACTGTCTCGAAGCCGGGATGGACCTGCGCGTACTGCAAGAACTGCTTGGGCATGCGGACATTAGCACCACGCAGATTTATACCCACATCGACAAGGAATTTATCAAGCAGGAACACCGGGCATTCCACCCCAGAGAATCCGGGCGTAGATAAGCCGCACCTTAGGGCAAAAAAAAAGAAACCCCGCTTACGCGAGGTTCCAAATCCGTTATAAAGAGAACACTAGTCTTCGTAATCGTCGGAGCGTTTTTTCTTCTTCTTTTTCTTTTTCTTGGGCATGGCGTCTTCGGCAACCTTGTCGCCCTGCGGCTTCTTGTTCACCACCACTTCGGCAGCCTTCTCGCCGGGCTTGGTGAAGCCGAACTGGCGCGGGTCAAAGCCCTTGGGGAACTTGGTCTTGTTGTCGTAGATGACGCGCTTGGCCGTGAACTTTTCAATCTTCGCATTGCTCAGGTCGGCACCGGAGAAGTCTACGTCTTCCATCTTGGTGTCGGCGTCGATCTTGACACCCTGGAGGTTCGCGTTCAAGAAGCTCACCTTGATGAGCTTGGCACCGGCAAGGCTCGTGCCAGACATCTGGGCCAGCTGGAAGTCGGAACGTTCGATGGTGGAGTTGGCGAAGTTGCTTTTGGTGAGGTCGGCCTTGTCGAAGATGCTCTTGAAGATGTAAGCACCGTCAAACACGCTCTTCATCATTTCGGCTTCTTTGAAGATGTTCTTTTCGACAGATGCATCGTAGAAAGAGGCCTTGTCGAGCTTGGCCTTCTCGAATTCGTTCTTGGACACGGTGCTCTTGTCGAACACCACGCCAGACAAATCCTGCTTGGAGAACTTCATGTTCTTCACGGTGGCCTGGGCGAACTTGGCTCGCTGGAGCTGGGTCTTGGACAGGTCCACGTCGTTGAAGGTGGTCAGGGAGAGGTCGGCATCTTGCAGGTTCACGTTCTTGAACTCGGCACCGCTGAACTCGGCCTGGGAAAGACCAGCCTTCACAAAAATAACGTCTACCAGGTCGGTTCCCTTGAAGTTCGCCGCAATCAGGTTACATCCCGTAAAGTCGGTGTGGTTCAGGGTGGCCTTGCGGAAGTCGCTGTTAGCCATCAAGGAACGGGCGAAGTTGGTGTTGGTGAGGTTAGCCTTGGAGAAATCGGCACGGGTAAGGTCCACTTCGTTCACGGAGGCCATGGTCATGTCTGACTTGCTGAAGTCCGTTTCTTCGGAGACCTTCATCATGTCAAGACGAGCATTCTTAAGATTGGTCTTGGGGAACTGGCTGTCCAGGAGCGTTGCACGGTAGAGGTTGGCCTCTTCCATGTCGGCACCTTCGAAACTGGAGCTACGGATGTCGGCACCGCTGATGACCACACCCTTGAGGACAGCATTGTTGAAGTTCGCTTCGCTAATCACGGCGTTCTGGAAGGACACGCCGGAAAGGTTCGCGCCCTTGAAGTTCGGCTTTTCGCCTGCAGCACGCTGGAAGTCGGTAACATTCTTGATTGCCTTTGCGTTGCTGAAGTT
>Ga0310691_10004775_pt1 | contig 15098 bp, 29 predicted proteins | sample 176DNAGHGlowgp2_FD_203887 | JGI IMG/M metagenome (GOLD analysis project Ga0310691, IMG submission 203887) | Sheep rumen microbial communities from Palmerston North, Manawatu-Wanganui, New Zealand - 1766 DNA GHGlow gp2 (v2) (version 2) | ecosystem: Host-associated > Mammals > Digestive system >... | reverse complement strand
AAGAAGCAATAGAATTCTATAAAACTAAACTACCTAAAACAGCAAATGGTTTCTTTAAGAGAGTTTTTAAAAGAGGTTAATATGAATTTGAAAGAAGCTAAAAAGATTTTGAATGAAAATGGTTATAAAGTAGAACTAACCGAAGTTAAAAAATCCACCATTACAGAAGCAAGCAAGTATGACTACGAATATAATTTGTTAAAAAATGAGTATTTCCCAGATGCCAAAGACATTGACATTCATGTAAACAGAAGTATTAGAAGTCCATTATGGAAAACCTTATATGGTTGGGAATGTGAATTTAAATTGAATGGTAAAAGACACTGGTTCACATTTGGTAAAGGTGGATGTGGATTTGAACCATCATTACAAGCATACATTAGAAAATACTGCAAACTTGATAGTTTTGACGATTATAAGGAAATTAAGAAAGATTATCCTGATGCTACATTAGAAGATATTAGAAATATAGCCACAATGGGGTAAGTATGGAATTAAGAGAAGCAGAAGAAATCTTAAAGAACAATGGCTACCTTTTAGAAGCTACTAACACAACTGAGATTGACTGTAGTAATTGGCACTGGGTAAAGTCCATGTCTAGTTATAACAACAATTACTATTACGATACTTTGAGTGATGTTGAATTTTATCTTGAAGAATGTGATGAAGATTATGGAGATTATCTTTATTACGCTTGCGATAAATCAGGAAAGAAGCTAAAATACTTAGGATATACAAACCGTGAAGGCAGTGTTGAAAATTGTAATGGTAAACTTGTATTAGATACAAGTATGCCTACATAGTTTGGAGAATTTACAATGAAATTAAGCGAAGCTCAAAGAATTTTAAATAAGAATGGCTTACTAATGGAAGAATCATTAGTTGATACCAGATATATTGACAACAAAATAGAACAACTACAAAAGATTAAATCAGAGTTATTCTCATTGGGTATAAAAGTAGAATCTATTTATCGTAAACTCGGAATTACCGGAACTAAATACAACATTTATGCTAATGGTGATGAATGGTATTTGGTTACAGAATTTGAAGATGGTGGTTCATTTGATTATTATGTAAATGGTAAAGAAATTGAAATAAATTACACTATTAATGGATATGGTTCAAAGACCTGTACTTATGATAGATTGGAAATTACCATTAAACGCATATTTAGAAAACAAGATAAGGAATAATTTATGTGTAAGTAAATACTGGAGTGTAAAAATAAATGACAAAAAATTTGAATATATGGAAAATGTAAACGAAGTAGTACAAACAATTTTGGATAATGTAAAGTAATATGCAGTTAAATGAAGCTAAACAGATTTTGACAAAAGCTGGTTATCTTTGTGAAAGATATGATCTGGATTATGATTCAGTAAATTCTTCATTTGATGAAGATATGAGATTGGAAAAGTTTGGTGAGTATCTATATGAAGTAAGAGAACTATTGGTTCGCAAAGGTTTCAGTAGAGGTAAACAATCTGATAATTACGATAAATTACACGATATAGCACATAGATGCTGTAGATTAGGTAAGAGTATTGAAGACTGTGCAAAAGAAATAATTTTGACAATAAAATAAAAAAAGAGGGTTAAATTCCCTCTTTTTCTAATTTTTATTTGAATACCAATGAATTTTATTTGTTGTTAAAAATTCTGTGCAATATGTTCTTGTTTGTAAATTAAGATAATCTTTACGATTTATTTGCAAACCTGTAACTTCATCATAGTCATAAGTTCTTACATAATTATGTGACATGCAATACATAGCATGTAATGGTGTAGTGCTACGAGAATTACGCACCATTTCTAAAATGGCTAAAATATCAAATGTATTAGTTTGATATATAAAATCATTCCACATGTTTAAACATTGTTCTGTAAGTTCATCCCCAATAATACCGTTATTATGTTCATGAATATAAACTCTACAACAGAGAATAAAATCCTTTTTAAATTCTTCTGTTGTAGACTTTTCCACATAAACAGCTTCAGTCTGGCCTTTCATTTCAGGATAATAAATTTTAAAGTAATAAGTATTATTTACAAATATAATTCTAGTAATACAGTTTTCATAATTTTTACATATCCATTCTGAATTTTTTATTTGTTTACAAACATCAGCAAACACAAACTGTAATGCTATACAAATAAAAATTAGGATTTTCTTCATAATTATTTTCCTTTATTAATTGTGAATTATTAGTTTAAATTTAATAACTAGACTTAGCTTTGTCAACCCATTTAAAACATAATTTTTAAAAACTACTTATTTATGGATGAATTGATTTAGAACTTTATGTTGTTTACTTAAATTAGCATTTTAATTATTATTAATGTAGCTTTATCTGTCGGAAGTTTCCATCCACCATACAACAAGTTCATTCCATAATTAAAATTCATTCTTTTGGTGATATAAGTCTTTATATAAAGCCAATTCCTAAATTTATAAAAACATTTTACAAAATTAGGACAAATACATCTTATAAAACTTTTTCCAGTTTTTCCATAAGAATTTACTTCATATAATAATTCCTCAATTTCCTGAACACTATAAACTTCAACCGCTCTTTGCATATTCTGATTAACATAGTTATTATGCCAAGATAAAGCATCATTTATGAATATTTGATTAGGTATAGTTGAACTATCATTTTCATTTATTACAAACAGTAATTCATACAACACTAAAATGTAATTTTGATATGTTAATATAGGGCCATTAGGAGGCCCATTACCAATGTTTATATTGAATCGTTTAATCATGTTATGAATAGCAATTTTACAACATCTCAATCGTTTTCGTTTCCAACATTCTTCATCTTTGAAATAGTTAATCACATACCACATGAATGGTAATAAAATTCCACAAACTATATTTATGAACCAAGGATTTTCTAACATAAATATCCTTTTTGTTAAAAGTTTCTTTATAAAATATAATAAAAATTAGGATTCTTGTAAACCACTTTCAAACATATTTTTTTCTTGAAACTACTTATTTAGTACAAAATATTGAAAGTTAAAAATTATAAATATAATAAACAATTAGGAATGGCGGTTCTTAATTTTAACTATATTTAGAATAAATGTGCAATAATGCACTTGTCCTCTTTAGAACCGCCATTCTAAGGAGGATTTTTATATGGTTCATGATTTTAGTTTAGTATTTGATACAGAAAACCCACTTTGGAATAATGTACTTGAAATTTTTGAAAGAAATGAAAGTTATGCCAAAAAACGAGTAAGAGGAAGGGCATTACACCACAAATACCCTAGAGCATTTAGCAGAATGTTAAATGAAAGTGAAGATAATGATGAAGATAATCTAATAAGTTTATCGTATCAAGATCATTTTATGATACATTATTATTACTATCGTTTAGCAATAAATGGTGGTTGTAAACAAAGAATGGCTCTTGCTTTCAAATATATGGTTGAAGCTGACGGTATGCCTAAAGAAGCTATTACTGAAGATAATTTAGTCATTTTTAAAGAAGCGTATAATTCTGCAGTTATTAAAGCATGTGAATATTACTCAACTTTTAATAAAGGAAAAACTATAAGTGACGAACAAAAAAGAATTATATCTGAAACTATGCGTAATAGAGTTTGGTCTGAAGAAACAAAACGAAAAATGAGTGAAGCTCATAAAGGTATTAAACAAACACCTGAAACTATTGAAAAACGAAGGCAGAAACTGTTAGGACATAAAACATCTCCTGAAACTATTGAAAAAATAAGACAATCTAACCTTGGTCAAAAAAGAAGTGAAGAAACTAAAGCAAAATTAAGGGAAGCTAGAAAGACATACGTTTGTTCTGAAGAAACCAAAAAGAAAATAAGTAAATCCAATACTGGTAAAGTTATGTCAGAGGAAGCAAAAGAAAAAATTTCTAAAGCTAGAACAGGAATGAAATTTAGTGAAGAACATTGTAAAAATATAGGTTTATCAAAAAAGGGATTTAAACATTCAGAAGAAACTAAACAAAAACTAAGTAAAATGATGAAAGGAAGAAAAGAGCCATTTACACCTGAACACTTAGCAAATGTTAGAGCTGCTGCAGAAAAAAGAAAAGGAACTAAATTATCTGAAGAAACAAAAGAAAAGATGAGACAAAATAGAAGGGGTAAAAAATTTATTATAATAAATGGAAAACGTGTTAGAGAAGATAAAATTATAAATAATGTAGAGGAAAACAATGAATAGTGAGCATCCAGAATACAATAGAGATACAAATCCATACCCGTCTTTCGGCAAGAAATACAACTCAGAGAGAGCAATCATCTCGCTGACTAGCTGGAAAGCCAGAATTAACACAGTGTCAAAAACTTTATATAGCCTTCTTACACAATGCAAAAATTTTCATATCGTATTGGTATTGAGCGAAGAAGAATTTCCAAAAATGATGGACGAATTACCGGAGAACTTAAAGTTGTTCGTGGATAATGAACTTATTGAAATCTTGTGGGTGTATAAGAACTATAAATCATTTAAGAAAGTTTTGTTTACAATGGATAAATACCGTGATGTTCCTGTCATTTCGGCTGATGATGATTTAATTTATACTAGAAATTATGCTAAAGAAATATATGATAATTTAACTAAAAAAAACATAAATATTACTTCTCCAGCTACAAAAAATATGATAACTTTTTGTGGTGCTGCATGTGGCTATTCCCCTAATTGTTTTGGTAAATTAGGAATTCAATTATTAAATGATATAATAATTGAAATAAATGAAGATGATATGTATTATCAATGGTTATCTGATTTTTTAAATTTAAAACAAGAAAAAATGTTTAAAAAATTTCCATTTATAATTCATAATAAAAATTTTGCTTTATCTGATACCTATTTTCGTAAGAGAAAACCAGCACCAATAAGAAAAAAACTTTATTATAGAATTTTTGATGAACAATATAAATTAAAGTTTAGTAATTAATTGGTCTATTGTTAGATTTTTAAATTCGTCATCGTTAAATTTTGGAAAAACTTTAAACCAATTTTTATAATTATTTTCATTACATCTTATAGCAATATACATTTGCAAAGATTTTGTTTTTTTAATTGAATTCCATGTGGAAGTTGTTTGTGCTTCTTTTATTATTTTATTATTCCATTTATGTGTCATAATTTTAGTAGAAGAATTATGTATAAATGGTGTTAGCCAGCATTCATCACATTTTTTACAATATTTTTTTCTAAGATTTATATTATTATTAGATATTGCTTCTAATGGGAATGATTTTGGTAAAACTATACATTGACCACATAATTGATTATTATTTGAAGGAATATCAGGTCTTTGTGATAAAAATACTCTTTCTATACTATTATTATAATTTATAAGTGGATATAAATAATCGCCACAATTTATAATACATTTATCTATTGTATTAGCATATTTTTTTGCTGTTTTTATAAGGTCAACATCATAAAATACATCATCATCAATAGATATTACTAAATCTTCATAATGAGTTGGATAAACATACCATCTTTTATGACAATATTCATTATCTTTAATCCATTTAATATTAACATTAAATTCATTACATATTAATAAAAGTTCTAATGGTAAATTTTTTTCTTTATTTGGAAATTCTTCTTCAGCTAGCCAAAGATAAAATAAATCAGGTTTTTCTGTTTGTGTTTTAAAAAAACGATATATTGCTTTTGAAACAAATTGAATTCGTTTAGACCAACTTGTCATGGTAATTACTGTTTTCATAATTTTAACATATCTCCAATTAATTTATCTGTATTTGAATTTTTAAAAACTTGTTTACCATTTGCCGGTGTAAAGGTTAATTCTCCAAGATAAATTTTATCATCTATATCATAAAAATCAACTCTAACAAATTTGAAATCTTTAGAGAAAATTTTTGAATAATTAATCATTTCATCATAATGTTTAGGTTTTTCTAAAGTAGAGTCTGAACTATATTGTTTCCAATCATATATTGGACTATATTTCCAATTCAAATCATAGTGTGAAATTTTTTCGCCTTTCCTTCTATCAGTAATTACCTGACAGAATTTAGGTTCACCATTAAAACAAAAAAACTTATAATCTGTTAAATCAGATTTACCTAAATTTGATTTATATTCTTCAGCCAAAATTTTATGAGGTATTAACTTATAATGTAATTCACTGTGTATTGAATAATCTTCTTTTAACCATTTATCTAGTTTTTGTTTAGCTTCTTGAAAATTAAAATTATTTTTATTTTCTACTATAATATTCATTGAAGATCCATGATTACATTTAAGTACAAATGAATTAGGTAATTCTTTTAAATTAATTTCATTTACAGAATTATATGTTTTTATAAGTGGAATACAAATATCTTTACCTAAAACCATTTTACAATAATCATGTATTGTTATTTTATCTGAACAATATGCTTTTAATGGTGTTGAATCATGTATTTTTAACCATTGGATTTTTTCTGTAAAAGTTTTTGGATTTTTAATGTTCTTGTTAGGGAACATTTTTTGTATTTCTGCTTCTTTACTTAAACACCACTGTTGAAAATTCATTTTATTTATTCCATATGTTCATAAGTGTTTTATCTTCATTTATTTTATATTCTTTATATAATTTTTTATATAAATCTGGATAATTCTTTTTAAAATTTTTAGCACCAGGACTTGTTCGTTTAGTACATTTATATACCCATTCTTTATTACATCTAAATTGATAATGATAAAGTATAATATCAGCATCATCTGGTGTTGGTTTTATTTGCCAACTATTTTTAACCTCAATTTCATATAAAGTTTTTCCTGGTGCATATTTACCATTTATAAGTGGGTCATGTGTATTATGACCTAATCTATCACACCAATCATATTTTTGTGTTGTTTTTACAAAAGTTTTTACAGGACGATTTCCAGATTGCCATACTTCACTTGCTTCATTTGACCAGCCAGTAGCATTTAATACCAAATGTTCATTTATTCGTTCTTCTGTATATTCTTTTGGAAATAAATTTCTCCATCCAACACAAATTTTATTCCAATCTTTATGTTGTAAAGATACATTCATAATCATATCATTTACTTTATTATTGTATTTGTCAGATATATACAAAAATTCATCATCATCTATTGGTAATACCCACCAAGCAGGACTTTCATTATTGATATATCTGTTATACAATGCGTACTGGTTCGGCCATCCTTTAATTAATTCGTATGTGACTTTATCACCGTAAGAATTACAAACACTCTTAATGTCTACTGAGCTTTCATTATCAAACACATGACAATGGTCAAAACCAATTATATCAAGATGCCAGTGCATCCAATCTTTAAAATCCTGAAGATTATAGGATTTCGTTAATAAAACTACTTCTGTTAGATAGATTTTATTCATATTATATTTATACATATAAATGAAAATGGTTGCTAGAACCGTCATTCTAACAACCATATATTTTATATAATCCAAAGTATATCGTGATATTCTATTATATCACCATTGGCTTTTTTATCGTGTAAATTGTTGCTATAACCTGGTCCGTTAATAGCCCAATCTCCACCTAAACCAATGGTGCTGTTTTTTAAATTAATATCAACAAGTTGTCCTATCCAGCCATCATTTACATCAATCATTTGATTTATTCTGTAAATTGCTCTATCAGGAGTATCTTTAAATACTTGGAAAAATTCAGATAAAGATGCACCATAAGCACAACTGCAATGACTTTGTATAAAATCATGGAAGTCATAAGTTTTAGGAACACCATTTACTGAATAACATATTTTATGGGGTATTCGCATAAGCAAAATTCCTCTTTTCCTGAAATTTCTTACGATGATTGTGTCAGGTTCACAGTATCAAAGAGCAACAATGTTTTTGCTGCCACACTATATATTTCCGAAAATTCCAAAATTTTGTTTCTTTGAAGGAAAAGAGTTCTTCAAAAACTTCTTACAGTTCCATTTCAAACAAAAATCCAAAGCCGACTATATTCTTTTATTAGAAAAAGAACTTGAGATTTATAAAGCAAAATGTGCTGGTCAAGCCGAGCAACTAAAAGAATTAGAAGCCAAATACAATTTAATTAAAAGTAATTATAATACTTTAATGGAAGTTTTGGCGAATAATACAAATCAACCAAAGTGTAATACAGGATTTCTATAATGGCTAGAATAGTAGGTGAAGGTCCACACTAAACATATTACCATACACCAGATGGTAATTGGACTCATTTGGATGCTAATGGTAAATCGTGGAAAACATTAGAAGAAGCAAAGCAACATTATCACCAAACACATTCAAGCGAAACTGACTATGGGTGTTTGTGTTTGTTTGGGTTATTTGTTATGGCTATATTCTTTGCTCTTATATAAAAAATGGTGGTTCAAACGAACCACCTTTTATTTTTATTCATCCATTCCGAAAGGGTCATTTACATATCTTTCTTCATTATGTAAGTCATTAAGTTCATATTTGTAATTTTCCAAATCGTCAATACTCCAGTCCGCCAAAGTATAATAATCCAAATCGGAATCACACATTGGGTCATCCAAGATTTCTTCAATTAACTCATGTTTCTCTGGTGAGATTTCTTTTTTGTTGTATTCCAACAAAAAGCCTTTGGAATGTAAAAATTCTTTTGCTTCAATCAATTTCATATTGTTTTTAACCTTGTATCTATACTGGTCAATCATTTGTTTAGCAATAGCAGCGGATTTTTCACCTTTCATTCTTTCAATAGTTTTGTATTCATTCTTAAAGATTTTATTTGGTGAAGCACCTTTCAAATTGTGTTCATAGTCCAACATATATTCCAAGTCACGAAGTACTTTATCTTCAATAGAACTATTGGGGTCAAATCCTAAACCAAATCTATCTCTTACACGATTCGTAATAAAATTTAAATCTGTAATACCCAAATCTGTGTATTCTTTGATTACCATTTCAATAATCTGCTTTTTGATTTTCCCACGCATTAAGTCATGAAAATCGTCAGGGTGTAAATCATTTTGTAACTTTTTTATTACATTATCGTATAATTCTTCCATATAAACTCCTACTAAATCTTAGAATACTTGTTAATTGCTTTCAATTTCTTTTCTAGTTCTGCTTTATTCATTTGTAGTTCAATTTCAAAATTGTCTACACCTTTTCTAAATTTATCAACGAAATTACAAGTTTTAGTCCAAGATTCTTCATCATATTCAGTAACATCAACCCATTCATAAGGAATACTTAATTTTGTTACATTCTCACCGAGTAGACTTTCTACGGAAACAGGTCTATAAAGCATCAATCTACCGTGTTCAATCTTCGCAAACGGAAAACCTGTATCAAAGAAGTTTGCTTCATTACCTTGAATGTCAAATGTACCTTCAAGTGCATTTAGTCTTTTTCTTGCTACATCTTCTTCAAAGTCTTCAACAAGAAAACCAGCCTTGTTTAGTCTGACTATTGCTTCATTCAGTTCCATTAGTAGATTTCTCCCCATGTATGTTCCCAACCCATACAGTCATCTTTTTCATTCAGAAGGTATAGGAACCAAGCTTCAACCATTTTGTCAAACATTTCTTTATCTTCAGCTAAGTCAAGAAGCTCTGGCTGAGTTTTCGCTCCGACTGCTTTCATTACTACTTTAAGGAACTCAGCGAACTCAATGTCTTTGATGTTCTGTTCTTCAACCCAAGGTTCCTGTTCCCATTCGTCATACTGTGCATGTTCAAAACGATTTATAGCACCGTTCGTTACATCTCTACGAAGCACGGCGATTGGATCTCCACTGTCTTCAGCATAAGATTCAGTAATGAACCCAGCTTTCTTTAAAATTTCTTTTGCTTCATTCAATTTCATTTTAATCTCCAAATATATAATTTAAGGAAAAATATAAATTAGTATCAGTTACTTTTGTAACTCTTAAAAATCTAACAAATGTATCTATGCGATTTTCGCCAACTTTATTTAAAACAGAAGCCACAAAACCACCAAGTGTAGAATTATTAAAAGAAAATTGATTTACTTGATTTTTGTCTATTTGCCATTCAACACCAGTCATATCAAGTGCTTCATTAAATTCTTCCAAAGTCAATAATTTTTTGGATAGTTTGTTTTCATCAATACCTGTCTCTTTTTCAATTAGATAATTATTATCTTTCAAAATATGTTTAGCTTCGTCTAACTTCATATTATTTTCCTTAAAAATTTTCCAATGATTTGTAAAGCAATTCTTTCAAGTTATATAACAATAAAATCTTTTTATTTAGTTTGCTAAAATATTCTGATAAATCTTTTTTAGAAAAATCAGTAATGTTTTTAAGTTCTGATTTTACTGTAAAATTGATAAGTTCTATTTCATTTTCTTCTTCTAAAAACAATGAAGACACATCAATACCAATTGGAAGATTTATAAAATCCAAATCAAGCGCCAAAATCGGTAATTTTTCGTCATCTGGAATTTCTATGGCTTTCATTGCATGTATTCGGCCAATCCCAACTTCATCAAATGTTATATTAAAACGACTTGTTAGCCATTTTTTCAAATTTATTCTTGACATCTGTTGCCCATTTTCCACAATGAATCCAGCTTTATTTAATGTATCTAATGCTTCGTCTAATTTCATATAAAACCTCTAATCTATTTATAATTTTTGGGTTTGTAAACAAAAATTTACACAGATCTGCCCATTTTGGATTGACAGATTAACCAAAATAATCTATATTTACTTATGTAAACAATACCACATCGGAAAGGAGTTAAACTATGGATGAATACACATATATGGTGGATAATGCTACCGATGAAATTATTTGGATTCAATGTTCTTCGGAGGAATAATGTACCTTTGGTATTGTTTAGAAACGAATAAAAGGGGAAACTTGTATGTATTGTAAGCAAACTGATTGTGTAAGTCAATTTACAGGTATGTTTTGTGAAACTTGCCCATATTTTGATAGAACACCTGAAAACATTAAAAGTGTTAGAGGCGCACAAGAGTATCAAACAAAAAGAGATTTAGAAGAAATAGAAAAAGAACAGAAAATGAGAGATTATTATCAGGCAGAAACTGATAAAGTATGGAACGAATACTGTAAAAAACAAAAGAAAGAACAAGAAAAGAAATACCAATCTGCAGCTGAAGAATATGCGGAATATCTTAGACTAAAAGAAAAATTTGAAAAATAGTAATTCTTTTACAAAAGTTTACAAAATCTATAGAAAAATTACGAGATGTAAATTTATATTTACATCTTTTTTTGTTTTTTCTATTGACAAACTGCATAAATTATTCTATATTATTAGTGTAAACAAAACAATAGGTAACAAATTAAAAAACGAGAAGCAAAACTCAGCGAGGATTTTTAAATGTCAGTCTATTTGACACTAAATGAAATAAACGATATAGCGAAACGATTTAATGGCAATTTCATTCCAGGTTGGTGTCATTGTCACTTTTATATTTTGAATAATAGAAATGAACCTATAACCATAGTGAGATTTAAAAAGCAAGAAAAAGATAAGTATAAAATTTGGTGGTTTAATGATGTATTCCATCATTGGAAGTCGGCTAATTCTTGGACTGCAACTTATGAAACTTCAAATTACGGAAAGCCAAAAACCAAGGAAGAATTTTATAATCGTTTAGATATGTTATCTAAAAATTTGGTTGAAATTAAAAAGACAGTAAAAGAATGGGCAATTAAACAAAAAGTAATGAAACTTAATGAGGATTTCTAAAGGATATACAATGACAAAGAAATTTTATGTTGTTAGTTATGAAGAAAACGGTGTAACAAAATACTACACTGATAAGAAAGACACAGATTTGTTTGCTTATGAAACTTCCGACATTTTTGAAGCTAAACGATATGTGACTTATCGTAAAGCAGAAAATTATGTAAACAATACAACATCGGAAAGGAGTAAAACTATTGATGAATATTCTGATAAAGAAGTCAAAATGACTCAGTGTGAACTGACATTCATTAAAGCAACTGAATGGGATAAGGGTTGGAGTTTTGGTTTGTTCGTTGGTGGAATGTTGGTAGCAGTTTGTATTGTTGCTGCGTTCCTGTTCACAAAACTAAACATTTAACAACCTGCTAGTCATATAGAAATAAATATAATCTATATTTTTGGTATAACAAAGATTACAACTATGACATATTCAATTGATATGATTTTTGATAAAGAAGAATAAGATAAACGAATTGCCGACGTACAGAAATTATGTCTAAGTTATGGACTAAAACCTGCATTCGGTAATTATGGTCAAACAAAAACAGAAATTGATTATAGATACGATTCAAACTATATTAAATCGTGTGGAGAAATCGTAAGGCTTTGGCCTAATTTTGAAAGTGGAAACTGCTATATTGTTTTATTCAACAAATTATATAGCGAAGGTTCATGCTATTATTGGAATAGTGATTTTATATCTGAACCATTGAAAAATAAGATTAAAAAATATCATCCTGTTATTAACAATGATCTTGATTTAAAATATCTGTATGTTTATGGTATGGATTTAATCAAAGAAACTATTGAATTTGCTATAAAAGATATGAAGAAGTTTGATATGAACATTAAACTGAAAAGGATTGAAAAAGATTTTTAAATTGTAAACAAATTTTTACATAAAAACTCAGTTTATCCATTGACAAATGTCAATGGTTTTTCTATATTATGGATATAATAATGGAGGTAACAACTATGGCACAAATCCGCCGCTACATTTACGAATACTATCGTTATAATCCACAGCTCGGAACTTCTGTCCGAAAGGGAGAGGTCTACGAAACCACATTGAAGAAGGCCATTAGGACAGCCACCAGGCAATGCAACGATTACACTGCATATGGCTCTACCACATTCAAACAGATCATTCAGGTGTCCGAACCAATCGTTCTTGGTGTGGATGTTGAAGAAGTAAAGAAATCCTATGGTGAATGGCCGCACGAAAAAACTTATACTGAATACAGAAATCTCTATCCTAATCACTACTCGTCCGGTTGGGATAAACTCAAGGAGGTCTAAAAAATGTCTGCAACATATGTCCATCGCATCACAATCAAGACCAACAATGTAAATGAACCTAAGTTCAAGACTATTGTCATTGAATCTCCTGATACAAATGAGGAAATGTATGAAAAAATGAAAATTCTTACAGCATTTGAAAGGGCTGTATCTCCTGGTTTTCATTTGAACATTGAAACGAGTGCCAATACCTATAACCATCAACCACCTGAAGATATATTCCACGAATATATTGAAGCATGGTGTAAACAATTTACAAAGGACTAGAACATGAAACAGTATCTAATTGGTTTTCTGCTTGGTGTAGCATTGTGTATGTTCATGGGTGCCAAGTTGTATCATCCTGTTCGTGGGATTATGACGAATACGAAAAATGATCCTCAATATGACAACAGGTGTATGACGACTGATATTCAAACAATTATGCTCAACCAGGAATCTATTTTCAATCTAATCAAAGAACGCTGTGGTGAATAATGATTAAAAATTCCAAATGGCCTGAAAAATATAAAAAGAAACTAAATACACATTCAGTCATTGAACAAGATCCAAATGGTGGTATTTTAAAAAATGATGTATTGTGGATTATTTTTAAGTATGACAGAAATGATGGTTTTTATTCAAATCAACATGCTATTTTGGATTCTACACTTAAATTGCTTACTGGTGAATGTACACCAATTGAAGGTGGAACGAAATTTGGTGAAAAAGATTTTGAACTTGCATTGGATAGATTGAATTTGCTACAGAAGTATTGTATTGAATACAAAATATATGAAAAAATGAATAGAATTGAAAAGGATTTTGTATAATGGATAATTTTGATGATAATAAAATTCTAAATGAACCAAATAAACTAATCAACGAAATTGTTAATTGGATTAAAAAAAGGAATAAAGAAGAAACTTATCCAATTGAAGCAGTAACAATAACATTATCATTTACGGGTTCGTATTACAGGACTTCTTATATGTGTTTTGATTGGGAAAAAAGAAATCCTGAAGAAAAGGATAAATCTATCTGGGATTGGTGGAGTGACTCAAAAATCATAGCAAAGTTCAAATTTAAAGATAAAGCAGAAAGTATGGATTCAAAGAGAGTATTTAAAAGAGTTCAAAAAACCATATTTGATTTACAAAAGAAAATAAAAGAACGAAAAGTGAAACAGAAACTGAGAGGTATAGAAAATGTTTTTGCGTGATGGACAAAAAGAACTAGACGAATTGTTTACAAAACATGGTCTAACAAAAGTAGATAAAGGATTTGAGTTAGACTATTTTGTTGGAACCGCCGGTGGAAATGGTGTAATTTTCGGTGAAGTTTTCAGATTGTTTAAAGATTATGATTATGTAGATAAAGTAGTTGTATTCAACAAACTATTTAAATATAGAGAAGGTATTAATGGCGACAATGGAGAATCTTGGTTATTCAAATATATCCCAACAAAAGAAATGAAGGATTATGGTTATGAAGATAACTGTTGGTATATAACTGATAAAAAATGTAAGTATTTTTTGGAAGAAATTATCAAATCTGCCACAAAACAATATAAAGACAAAATGAACGAATTGAACTTGGAGAAGATAGAAAATGATTTTAGATAAAATTAAGTATTTTTTCAGTTGGCTAAAGGTTTCATCAATCAATCCAAATTTGGTTTGTTTTAAAAATTGTTATAAAATCTACATGAAGTATTATGTAGAACAAATTAATTTGCTCTATAGAGCAGAACAAATGATGAATAATGATGATTCCAACAAAGAATACTTAGAATTCTATCTTGAACATCTGTATAAGAACATGCTATTTTGTAGAGAAAAATTGGGAACACTAATAGATGAACAAGAACTAACAACAAAGTATTGGGTAAATCTTAAAAAATTAAGACCATTATATTACGAATTTATGGATTACAAGAAAGAATATAATTTTCTGTTTGGCTCTTCCGATACTAAGGAAGAAACATTCAAGAGAGCAAAAATCTATATGAAAAAATTAAACGCAGAGAAGGATTTTGAATGATTACTTTTCAAGATTTTTGTAAAATTGGTGAAGAATTTGGTCTGTAT
>Ga0310691_10004774_pt1 | contig 15099 bp, 26 predicted proteins | sample 176DNAGHGlowgp2_FD_203887 | JGI IMG/M metagenome (GOLD analysis project Ga0310691, IMG submission 203887) | Sheep rumen microbial communities from Palmerston North, Manawatu-Wanganui, New Zealand - 1766 DNA GHGlow gp2 (v2) (version 2) | ecosystem: Host-associated > Mammals > Digestive system >... | reverse complement strand
TTCTCCGATATTAATATCAAATACACGGAAGATGTAGTCTGTGCTTGCTGCATCGGCATACGACTTTCCAATACCACCTTGAATGCCCTTTCCATGAAGTTCACCGTAGATACGAACCAAGAATGGAATTTCTTTTCCATCTTCGTCATACTTGATTGGGAATACTGAAGCCAACTTTTCTGTAGTGAAGATTTTGTCCAAAGCATCAATCCACTCCTTCTTGATTTGCGCATTCACAGTCTTTCCGTGATATTCCTTCTTGTGGCCATCCCAATAGCAAGCAAAGTTAGTACCATCAATCTTCTCGTACCACAACCACTTGCAATCCTTGAGATACTCCACAACAGCATCTGAATAATCACCGATGATAATCTTTCCCTTGTTAGCTCCCTCAAGTACGCGCTTGTATAAGGTGTTAATTTTGGTGTAAGTCTGATGTAACAGTTCCATATTAGTCAACTTTTAAAATCAATTTCAATGCAATTATATAAATAAAAAAAGGCAATTAATAAATAATTTTTGTTAAAAAAGGTTAAATGTACATATCAATATGTTTGCAGATATGCCTAACCTCTGTAAGAACAAGCATCTCACATTGGTCATCATTAAGCATTGTTGCATCAAATGATGTCTGTGTGCCAATTACAACGTCATGTGCAATTCTGCTCTCTGCCAACTTGATGCCATACTTTTCATCGAACGTATCTCTTGGGTCGCAAATAGCCTTAGCCATTTTGAACGTTCTTAAAGTCTTTGGATAATCAACTAATACCGTAGCATTTCGTGTCTTTCCATTTTCATCTGTGACTTGTGTCTTTTCAGCAACTTGCAAAGTAACCTTTTCTTGTGTTCTCTGTCCGACAACAGTCACATAGTGCTTTGCACCGTACTTGTCGGTTGCAACACCCCATAACGAATAAGTGCGTGTTTTACTCATAACATTTTAATTTTTATATTTTATTATTTTTTATCTAACAAATGTTGGATTTTCATCAGTACATTTCTGAATATATTCTTCTGGTGTCAACCCATCTAATTTTTTATTATACCAATCATAAACTTGCTCCAACGTTATTAACTTACCTTGGGCAAAATCAGTATCAATACCAACGTTCAGTCTCAAATCACAACCAGTATTTTCCCAAGGAGAATTGTTGTGTGTATGTCCGTGCAAGCAAACGCTTCCGTGAGTTTTATCAGCCCAAGTAACTAACGGATAATGGCACATCACACACCTAAAAGTGCCATCCAAAAAAGGAAACTGTGTCTTCTTGAACTTATACTCCTTCAAAGGAGTCATCGAATTAAACAGTGTACCCAACCTTATATTTGTCTTGTCGTGATTCCCAACCACAAGATGAATATTAGCCCCCTTTCGCTTCAATTTGAGTATAACCTTTCTTGCTTCCTCAATAGGCAACAGAGCCAAATCGCCCAAGATGAATACTTCATCATTCTTTTTGACAGTTGTGTCGAACAGATTGAAAATATAGTTGTCGTGCCCTTCAATGTCATTGTAGTCCTTAAGACCCATAAATTCAATCCTATTTGGCTGATGTTTAAGGATGTTCTTGTGGCCTATATGTAAGTCTGATGTTATAAAGACTTTCTTTTCATTATTACACATTACATTATTTCATTTAAGTTGTTCATAATTACTGGTGAGTTGGGATAATATGGTAAAGACCTCAACACATTATAATCAATCCATTCAACAGCCTCTTCTTCTGTCATATTATCGACTTCGCAAAAAGCCTCTACAAGCTTGTCATAATCATATACCGCCCTATCATCACTGCTTATGCCTACGATTGCCTTATCAAGACCGATTGGGTCTAAAAGAAGTACATCTTCATAACCCATTTCTGCAAGTTGTGACCTATCAAAACTCATTTTTCTCGATTACTTGCTCGTCCAAATACTCTGCCTTGAGTTTTGGGTCAGTTACAATGTTACGCAAAATATCTGCATAAGCTGGTGTTACCATTCCACCATTGAAATAAACGAAACCGCGAAAAAGTACAATATCAGAACCTACTGGTAATGTACCCCACTCTGTTACATATGGTTTCTTGAAAATGTATTTCTTCTCCATTAATTTTATGTTTTCACATTTTTATTTATTTGTTTTGTTTCATACCATTGGATAGCAATCCATTTCGCTAATTTGGAAGTTTTAATTCCGCAACGTGTCATCTCATCCGCAGCCGCTTTCGCAATAACAGCGTTATCGATGAAACTGTCGTTGTCTTTATTGAAGTCTTTTATAAGTGCTGCGCACTCTTCGTGATACTCATAATTGCGAATTCGTCCTTTTGCTGCATAGGACATATCGCAATACTTAACATCTTTGAATATAGTGTCACCGCAAAAGTCGCATACGTGCGTCTTTCTTGCAGTCCTAATCTGTTCTGATACAATGCCCATATTATCTAACGTATTCTTTTTCAAATCTTTCACGCCTTTTCGTCTCATTGTTAAAAACTGTTCCAACAACCAATTGTCTTGTGTTTTCGTCCACAATCCAATCCTCTGAAACAATTTTAGCCAAAGTACGATATATTGGTGTTTTAGAACCATTTGCCAATACCTCTTGATGATAATGGATTTCATCGCAATGTCCAGTATTTGGGTCAACTATACACGATGAAATGCATACTTTCTTCCACTTCTGATTATTAATTGGCTTACCGTTCTTACTAATCTTTGGAGTCTTTCTGAATACACAAAAAACTATTTTCTCACCAATATATTTTGTTGGTATGAAATCAGAATGAGCTAACAGTTTTGATGCATTATTAAACGAAGATAACTTCAATTCCATTTTGTCAAATCAAATTAAACCATTCCTTAAAAATGGAAGCCCTTCTAAGCTTTGATAAAACCTCAATGTTTGGATGAAGACCGCTTGCAACTAACTCGTACCCATAGTATTCTGAAATGAATGTACCAATAGCACCACTCCTAGAAATTCCAGCTGAACAATGTACATAGAAATCCTTATCATTGTTGGCTTCAATAAAAGCTACTATTTGGCCTGCTTGGTCTGATGAAATAGCCTTATATTTATGTTCAAAAAGAACACCATCTTGTAATACATCATCGAATTCCAAATTCAACACATTCAAATGGTCTTTCTTAAAGAAATGTGAAGAATCGTCATTATCTTTAGACCCAATAATAGAAATGAATGCTGCATTTTTATTATTTTCTATGTTTGTGTCATCAAATTTGTTTGTAATGCAAAAGTCATTAAACAGATATTGAGACATTACGTATACTTTCATTGGATGCTACTTTAAATTTATCTTTTTCTATTTCGTCAATCAATCTCTTCATATATTTCAGACGAGGCTCAAACACGTTTACAATTTCGTCCCAATCAACAAATGCCCTACCGTTTTCGTCATAGTCAACCTTTACGGCACTCATATCATCGATTACAAAACCGTACTGTTTTGTACTAGAAGTCCATCTAATCTGTTGTTCGTTACCTCCTACACTTTCAAAAGGTATGCCCAACTTCAAGAACAGTCTAATAGCCTCATCCTCCTTTTCTCCTTGTCTTGTGGTGTAGATGTTTATAGCACAGTTATATTCGTAAACCCATCTTTTCAATATTTCTGGTGCATTACCGTTAATTATGAAGCTGTCTTCATCCACATCATATCCATGCTTGATAACAGTACCATCAATATCTATATTGAGAGGTATTTGAATGTGTCCATCCACATCACGAGGGAAACAGTCAATAATCTCGTCCTTAAAATTCCTCATTTATATTTTATTTATCTTTCTTTACGTATGACAACGCTTTACCATCGAATTGGTTGATTACATCAAGAAATTCTTTAGGAAGCTTCTCACATACAAAATCAACATACTTCTGCGGAATGCCATAATATGCAGCAGCCATACCACCACAAATGGCAGCAATTGTATCCGAATCACCTCCAAGTGAAACTGCGCGTCTGATTGCGTCCTCAAAGCTGTTTGACTCGTAGAATGCAATAAATGCATACGGTACTGTACCCTTGCATGTTGCTCCGTACTTCCAACCGTAATCATCCTTGATTTCATCATATTTCAAGTCGATATTGTATGATGTAATTGCTGCAAGATTTTCTTTAACTTGCTCCTTACTGCAACCCTTTCTAATCCAGAAGATTGCAGAAGCCACAAATTTTGCCCCTTCGATGCCATCTTTTGTATTATGTGTGTAATAAGCTGAAGTTTCAGCAAGACCTAATACGTCTTCAATTGTCTGCGCATAGCAACCAATTGGTGAAACCCTCATAGCAGAGCCATTCCCTTCACTGTGACACTCACTTCTTGCAGAACCTATTGCATTAAGCCATTTAATGAACCCCTTTCCATATCCGCAAGGATACTTGTGTCCGTATGTGTCATAATATGATTCAACTGAACCTCCGTGAGCAAGCCAATCTGCTGTTGCAATTGTAAGTACAGTGTCATCAGTATAATGAGTATCCCAACCACACATCTTAAAGTTATAGTTTTTGGTGTTGTTAACCTCGAATACACTGCCTACAATGTCACCGAATATTGTACCAATAATAGCATTTGTTGTCATATTTTTCATTTTTATTGTATTACTCGTGGCATTATTTCTGTTCTAACATCTACATTAATCGTCTTTGCAATGTTATCACATTCGCAAAAAATTGTAACATAATGTATTATATACACATTGTTATCGCTAATATTATATCTATAATTTGGGTAGAACTCAATTATTTTATATGGTCTACCATCATCCTTTGCAATAATAATATCGCCTATTTTGATTTTATCTATATCAATCATTGCCGCAAAGATATTATATAAATTTTAAATAACAAAGAAAAATATGTTAAAAAATCATAAAACATTTCTTAAAGTTGAAGATACATCAATCAAAGGTATCTTTTCATATGTACCATCATCCTTCAACCATATCAGCCTTCTTCCTATCACCTTCAGACCAATATCTTCCAATGGTATTTGGTATGCTGACAACTGAAGAGTATATTCTGACTTTGCTTCTTCAACCATATTAATAAAAGGTTCCAACAAGTGCTTACCGTTAGTCCTATTATACTCGCTTTCAATCTTTGAATTTGTCTTGTAATCGAATATTACAAATCCAGCCTTATTTTTATCACCATCTCCATCATAATAGTAAAGCATATCGAAAGTTCCGCAATATTTTTGTTTTGGATTCTTTGCTTCATCACTGTTCAAACCACTATATACTCTAGCTTCGTTCAGAACCAAGTGATATGACTTTGGCAAATCATTCATAAAACATATTATTGCCTCTTCTTTCTTTCTTGTTGGAATCATCCAATTCTTATTTTTAACGTATTTTATTATGCAAGACTCTGTTATAAGTTCTGGATGACCATTTATCATCCAACCATAGCTTTCACCGAATTCGTGCACAAGAGTACCAGTTGTTGTTGCCTTCAAGTTGATGAACTGCCATTTATCCAACAGCTCTTGAGCGCTGCAACCGTCTCTGATTGCCTTCTTTTCAGCTACTTCATTGAAGTCTGTTTCCTCAACAAATCTCTTTATTAGTGTAGTTACTGATATTAGCTCTTCACCGTTTAAATAATACTTGTGCCCTTCTTCTATGAAAGACAAATCCTTGAATGTCTCTAATATAAGTTTTCTAGCTTCTCTTGCCTCTATTGGTTCGTTCTGAATATCTATGTCATATCTACTTGTCTCGAATTCCATACAATCATATGTTTATTGTTAATATATACAAAAAATAGTTAAAAAATAAAAAAAAACGAGATTTTTATATAAAAATCCCGTTAAAATAATTCTTCGTTAATTAATTTAATAACATTAATTCTACTTTCCTTGTAATCAACATCAACCAAGCAATCCTTACCTTCTATCTTGGACTTCAAAGTATTGATACTTTTGATGATACCCTTGTTGTGTATTGACAACAAGAACTTTTCCCTTTTATCCAATGGTATTGAATAATAGACGAAATCATCGATACCATATATCTCGTGATTCTTCTTCCCAAGATATGACGGTATCATATCATCATCAATCCTATTATAAAGCCCAAATGTAATTGGTTTGAATTCTATATTCTTGAGTTCCTCGTATAAATCTCTGTTCATTTATTTACAATATTTTTTTAATTGTAAATAAATATTATCTAATTTTCAAAAGTTTAACTATCACTTCAATATTCTCCTTACGACTCGTCTATTGCCGTTACTTGAGATTTTAGTTGGCTTCTTGATGATTGCCCTTGATAATGATGCTGTTTTACCTTGTTTACACGCGCATGCCATATTTTTATATCTTTTTTTCTTATCAGTTACAATAAAATATGATGCATCTTTGCAAACCCATATGTTTGATTATCCCAAAGTAAATTATATAAAAATGTAGGATTATCCCGATTCAATATTGTATAGGCGAAAAATGCATCATATATATTAAATATTTTTGTCCATAAAAAAAAGACAAATCAAATTATGTTAAAATGTGGTCAGAAAGACCAAAATCAATAACCTCTTGTCCGTGCATCCAATTGTTTCTGTCACAAGCTGCAACTATTTCATCCATTGATTTACCAGTTGTTTCTGTCAAAATCTTGTATATGTCATCTCTGCATCTTTGTGACTCGCTGATTTCAATTTCCATATCCTTCAAGCTTCCGCTTGTAAAGCTTGAAACTTGATGAATCATAACTCTACTGTGAGGCAGAATATATCTCTTGTCCTTCGCTCCGCTAGTAAGAAGCACAGCACCCATAGATGCTGCCATACCAATGCAGATTGTCGCAACATCGCAATGATGCTTTGATTTAATCCAATTTATTGTGTCAATGATTGCCAATCCATCAATTACACTACCACCTTGGCTGTTAATCATAATGCTAATGTCATCGCTGTTAAGTGAAGCCAAATACATTAATTCTGCAATTACCACGTTACAAGCCTCTGGTGTAAAATTAGAGCCAAAGAATATTTGTCTGTCATACAATAGACGTGAAAACACGTCCACAGCAGTTGCTTGAAGCTTTCTTTCCTCAAGTACTACTGGTGTTAAAGAGTTGTTTATATACTTAGTGAAATCATCACATACGCTCGTTGACACACCACAACTATTTGCAAAATTTCTAAAATCCTTAGTAATATTTACCATATATCAAAAACTATTTTTATGATTTAACAATAAGTAAATTCTTCAATTTATCAATTGTTTCTTGTTTTACGCTTGCTTTATTTTTAAGCCAATAGATTATTTTTTCTTGTAGAGTATTTCCATTATAAGCATCAAGCTTCTTAAAGAATGTTCTCATCTCTCCAAATGGGAAATCATTCAAATCTTCTGTATCAATCCTCTTGAAATTGTACCAACAACAAAAACTTGTCATTTCCCAATCCTTTATTATGTTGTCTTCAGACACACCAAGCAATCCCAACAAAATAGCTGAAAATGTTCCAGTTCTATCTGCTCCAGATGTACAATGGAAAAACACACCGCCACCTTTTTCTAATTCAGTTATAATTGCTAATAAACAATTATTCAAGTTTTTTGTATTAGTTAACAATGGGGCATAACCTAGAATACCATATTTATCTGATTTAATAACCTTTGAAACCCCATATACACTTCCATAATATGTTAAACCAATGTTTTTTGGTGTATATCTGCCATTCTTGAGCCTCAAGTCAATTTCACCAGTAATACCCATATCCCTCAAAGTTTGCGCTTCTACAGATACATAGTCGGCATTATCAATTTGTATCCCTCTTATAAGCTTGTTATATGCAACATAACCTCCTTCGCAAGGATAGCCACCTATATCCCTACAGTTAACAGAATTGCCTAACTTTATCATTCTTACTGTGCCTTCAGTAGTAAAGCTTCCTTTGTCAATCTCCTTGCCACTCTTGTACATTTTCCAAGTATATGTGCGTCTTGGTATGAGGTTGTATATTTTCGCACAACCATTTTGAAGTTGATATGACAAAGTTTTATTATCGTTTGTCAGTTTAACAGTATCACCATCACCAAATAATAAAACTGGTCTTGTTATTTCCGTCCAACTTGAACTACTACTTTCGTTTACAAATCTACAATATGGTCTTATTAACGATGGTTTGCCACTCTTACCATATCCATCAGGATAACTTACATTCTTCATATATAAACGAACAATGTCATTTTCCAAATTGTAGGAGACTTGCTTTCCGTTAACTACAGATATAAAAGGATGCACCTTACCGTTTCTAACTATTATGTTCATCTTCTACAATATATATTTGATTTGGAATATAAGTTTTTTTTGAAATTAAGTCTGACATTGATTTTAAGTCTATTGATATAAACGATTCGTCTTGTGGTATGGGTGAATCTTCACTGCCTTTTGCAAAACCTTCTCTATATGCATCATCTAAAAGTGTTAAAATTTTAAGCTCTTTATCGTTCATATTAAAGTAAGTTTTTAGATTGATTAATTATAGTTCAACAAAGACTCTAGTTGATAAATTTTTTGTCTTTAAATTTGATTGTGGTTGTGCATCACCTTCTTTCATATAGCGCACTGCCCAAACATAGCTCTTATTCTTACAAGTTGATGAATGCATTACTTGTGCTCCACTCTGTGTCTTCAACTTGTTACCTCCAACACCTTCCAACAGTTTATCAACTTCTGGAAAATATTTACAGAAAATCCTCAACTCACCACAAGATGGCATATATCCATTCTTTCCGTTTGCAAATACAATATTGTGGCACTTTTCAGCTAAACTGTCAGTACAACATTCAATTATGCCTTCTGTATTTGATAAACCACTATAATCATCAAATGCGGCAGTTTCTTTAGTAGATGAATTAGGCCATTGTTTTGTTGTCGTACATACCTTTGAATTAAAACTGTTTCCATCGCCACCAAATACAGATGGGCCAACCTTGTTTATGCCCATACACATTTGTCTATTTGAGCTGCAATAGGCAATACCCAAGACATCTTTGCTTCCTCCGTTTTTCCAATCGTCAACTGTAGCATATGCATTGCCAAACTTATCCATAATAGCAAATACATAAGAACCGACTCTCAATGCTTTCAAGTTAGCAATTGCCTTTTCACTATTGTATTCTTCTGCTGGCGGAGTAATTGGTTCTATTTCTGGAACGTCTGGTTCTGTTGGCTCTACTTGAGATTTACCGTCTTTATATCCTTCTTTATACCCATTTGTATAACCACTTTCATATCCGCTTGGTTTGCCTTCTGAAATACCATTAGAATAACCCTTGGTGTATCCACTGTTGAATCCGTTTACTTGTCCTTCTGCCAAGCCAATACTATAACCTTTTGTATAACCGCTATTATAACCTATTGCTTTTCCTTCGCTATCGGTTTCTGCAATAACGCCTTTCAAGAAATCAAGTGCCTCTTGTTTTAATTTTTCACTAATCATATTTATTGTATTTTACATATAAATACTTTTATGAAAGAATAAAACTTAAAGATGGTGTTCATTTTTTCTTTTTTTTACGTTATTCTTTAATAAACCTTCCAACAAAGAATTAACCTCTTCTTCTGACATGAAATCAAAATAAGGAACTTTCATCTTGTGTGACTTCTTGAATACAAGAAAGAAACTGTGAAATGACCTTGCGTGTTGCTGCTTCTTAATTTTACCGCTAATTAATCTGTTTTTTGCCAATAAGACAAATTCGTCAAGCATATCAAAACCAACACTGTCAGCAATCAGTTTGCTGTAGTAAGGCGTCCCCAAAAACTTGCTTGCAGTAATAACATTCTGGCACTTGAATACACATATACCACCTTCTTTCAAGACTCTATAAGACTCTGTTATCCAATGCTTATAGCTTTCCAATAGAGCAGAAAGAGGATAATAATATGCAAATCTTCTATGCATAAGATTATTCCTCTTCTTGTTCTCGTCCATATTCTTTACAGACTCTCCGCATCCAAGTAGAAACGGTAAATCAATGCAAATGCTTGATATTGAATTGTCTTCCAATGGAAGCTGTCCAAGAGGTTCAATCTGTACTACGCCATCCACTTGCGGATATACATCAAATTTATGTATTGGTTGCGGAACCTCTATAACCATTTCCCTACCGTCTGACTTTGTTACAGTAAAAGTACCATAAAAGTTTCCTTTTGAATACGTTGGGTCGCAATCGAACGGTTGCCCATTGTTGTGTAAGTTGATTATATTGTATAATATTTCGTGCTGGTTATAACTGATGCTTTTGATTACTTCATCATATTCCATTCCATCATATTTTTTAATCATTTGACAACTTACGTCCCAACTTCTTCTCGTAATTCTTCGTCCTATTAGTTGAATCCATTGCAAGACTTGTGTTCAGTGCGGCTGTACTCTCTTCCAATGAGCAATCACACATTGCACTGCAATAATAAGCTTCAGTCGCGTTATTTACAATGTTATAATTCTCAAAGAACGTTCCTCTATCACCGAAAGCCTTATGCTTAAATCCAAGTTGGTCTGCTGCCTTTGTAGTTGTAATATCTGTACCAAGATAAATGAATTCCCAAGAATACTTTTCTGTCTGTTCCTTGATTTTGTCCCTTACTTGATTGATTGTAAAATTCTTTGAAGCATTTTCCATGCCATCTGTCATAACAACAAACAATGTTTTACCTGGAAGTTCTTCTCCCTTTTGGTCTAAATCGTAAAGCCACTTTCCAACATTGTCGATTGCTGTAGCTATACCGTCATTCATTGCAGTAAGTCCATCTGGATTATATTCCAAATTTTTAACATCCTTGATGTCAATTCCAAGATATTCCTCTGTAACTTTTTCATTAAACGTATAAAGAGACACCGTTACCTTAAAGTCTTTCTTATTTTTCTGCTCATCCATTGTCTTGATAAAACCGCCAATAACATCTTCTCTTGAAGTATACATACTTCCGCTCTTGTCAATTACAAAGCAAAGATTAAACCATTTTTGATTTAATTTTCCCATAAATTAATTTAAATTAAATATTTTTATTTTTCTTATTCTGTTTTTCCATTTCCTTTTGTTCCTTCTTCTCTTCTTCAATCTGTCTTATAATGAAATAAGAAGACTCAAGTGTGTGCAAGAATTCTTCACCATACTTTTTTGTCATTTGGAATATCTGCATATATGGGTTTGTTTCAACATTAAGTTTATCTTTTTCAATGTCATATGAAACGTTTGATAATACCATATCTATCAGCATTCGCTGTGATGTTTCTGGAAGTTTTTCAAATGCTTCCTCATAAATAAACAATGTCAAGTCAACCTTGTTCTTTGTAAGATAATTTGTCGTTGCGCTTGCTCGTGAAATCTTTACTACATCCCTTGCTTTTGTCAAGGATAGAACTTTTAAACCCAAACCATAATTGGATAAACCAGCGTTGGTGAATATTTCTTCAACCATTTCCACAATATTTTCTGCTGTTTCAAAAATTTTAGCCATAAACAATATTTTTTTGTTATTATATAAAATATATTAAATAATTAAAAATAAATTTTAACTTTTTTTATATTTTTATTTTTTAATATTTTAAAATTTATATATATCTTTGCAAAAGATTAATAAACAAAAATAATAAATAATATGGAACTCCAACACATTTTAAAGTCAATTGTTTTTTACATCATTGCTTTCTTGTATCTAAAGATTGGTTATTTTTGTGCAATATGGTGTTCTTAACAGTTCTTATATCGGTTTTATATTTTATATTTTCACATATTATTTCATAATTATGGCTGAAGATTATTTTAATTTAATATGATATAAAAAATGCCAAATACATCGATGTATTTGGCATTTTTATGTAGTATTCCTTTGTATCTTTTTTCTGCTCCAATGTGTCAGTGCCTCTATCTTGTCAATTGTTCTTGCTGATGAAATTCTGTTCCTAGCATCATTTCCACTGAACATTATTTGTTTTATCTTGAAATTCTTGCAATATTCATCCAACAGACAATATAACCTAATAGCATCACTTCCATTCTTGCATATAATCATATCTGTATGGCTGTATGATTCAATGATAACCTTGTTCTTGTAGAAATGTATGTTGAGGAATTCATACTTATTATTAGCATATTTCAATATAAGCTCCTTAAAAATGAACGAGAATGTCTTTCTGAAGAAATGAGGATTATATCCATATACCCAAAAAGTCTCTTCAAAGTTGTATTCCTCCTTTTCTATCATTAGCCAATTATCATTGTCAATTATGATGTGGTCAACATATTGGCCGTATTCGTTCTTTAGTTTTGTGAATTCATTACCTTTTTCGTTTCTTCTCTCAAGCAATGCAATATAATACTTCACTTCAACAATCTTTTCAACATTTAGGTATTGTATTGGAAACAAGACCGATTTGTTATCTTCAAGCATCTTGTCATATTTTAATTTTGCCCTTGCATAGCTGAAATGACTGCTTATTGTCTTTACGCAATCATTACCCTTCAGTAGAATCAACTGATAACTAGTCTGTCCAGTCATTCTTTAATTGTTATTTTCAAATTGTCGAACTTTATATCCAATTCACCATCAGTAGGAACATAGTCTTTACCATCTGGAAAGTTTCTATAATAAAAATCCTCATCCAATTTCTGTAGATTATCCTTACCTATACTTATTGACATTACACATTCTTTGTCTATACGTAAAGACTTCAGTTCTTGGCTTATTTTTGTTCCTAATTTGATTATATCAAAACTAGTAATCATATCGTTTTTAGAATTTTTTCGACATAATAAGTTATTTTATACTTCAATCTTGATAAGAATGGTTCAGTGACCTTTTTCTTACCAGACATAACATCCATCATATCACTGCCCATCTCACCTTTGAGCATCTCTGCAATATGTTCTTGGTTTTTCTTAAGCATAAGCCCATACAGTTTACGCTCATTCTGTAATTCATTATGTTCTCTTTGTAGCTCTATATTACTCATCTTCTTCCTCATTTTCACCTTCAAACCAGCATTGAACTGTATCTATAAGATAGACTACAGATGCTGTAAATGCGCCATCAAAAATTACTGATATATACCAATATGATTCAGTTGGGTAGCAATACAATGATGGTGCTGGAAATGCATTATCAAGCAAGAAATAGTTTATCAAGCTAAACAGCAACCCCAACTGAAATGGTGTACAGAACATACATTTGACAGAATCACCCAAATTTGAAGGAAACTTGCTTTCTGCTATTTCTCTGTATTTTGTAAATATATTGAAAGGACCAGCTGCATATACAATGCAATAGCTAAGTCCATAAAATATCAATGAATAAATCAAAATGTCCATTATTGTCCTTCTTTGTCTGTTTCATTATTTTCGTTTTGTGTGCTCTCTTCAGACTTTTTCTTTCGTCTGCCGCCTCTCTTTGAGGAAGGCTTCTTTTCATCAAATACAAATTGCAATGTCTCTAACTTGTCATAAGATGTATTTCCAAATATCTGTTTAAGCTCGTCACACTTTGCCTTATATAGCGCAGCCTTCTTCTTTGCCTCTTCATATACATATACCGTTGTCTTAATCCAATCAAATATGTCTTCAATTTCAATATTGTTCTTGTCACCGAAATAGTACCACAAGCCATCATCAGACTGTGCAACCTTGATACCCTTTTCCTCGTTTCCTATTACATTTAGTTGCGGAGGGAATGCAGCCTTGACAATCAAAGCATCATTGAAATATTCAATGCCTCTGAAATAATCCGAAATCTCATTTATCTTTTCTTTCAATCCCATATTAAATGCAAACAATTAAAAAAGTTATTATATATGAAATAGCAAGCCCCAATGACACTTGGTTGAATGTTGTTGTGTCAACCTTTCCTTGCTTCAGTACAGAAATCTTTATAACACCGTATACGTTCTTGATGACTACAAGGATAGCGTACACGAATATGAAAATCCAAATTGCATTAAAATTAAACGTCATCATAATATCAGTTTTAATATATTAAAATATATAAAAAAAATATATAACAATCAATAAAATTGCTATATATTTTTTCAATTATTTTAAATCATAAGTTACTCCAAATCCTACATAAAAGTCGAATTCCTTTTTAACCAAACCATAGCCAAAACCGAAGTTTGGACCATATCCGAATCTCTTCCAAAAACTGTTCTGCTTCTTGTTTATAACAGTGACTTCCTCGATAAGACCATTGTTTCCACTGTCTATAATTGTCTGGTTTGTATCGCCATCCTTCTTGTTTATGATTGTGAACTTGTCACCCACAGTCATATCCAACTTGTACCAATTTGGCTCTGCTATACTGCCTATAGACAGCTTATAGTTCAATGAGTCATTCTCTTTCTTGTTCTGATAAACAAATGTCTTTACAGTATCGTTTGGTTGTGGCTTGTTGACATATACAGTATCTGTGATATATATCTTCTTGTATTTGAACTGTGTAACAAACGTAACCTTATCCTTATATGACTTTATGGAATCATATAATTCCTTGTTTTCCTTTTTAAGGTTATTGATTGTCTCGTCTGCCTTTTCAATCACATACGTTCCATTCTTGTAACCTTCCTCATACGCTCTTTCTGCCGCATTATGTGTATTGTACAACAATATACCAAGAACTGATATTGCCAATGCCATAAGCAACATTATTATGTGCGTTTTACCTATTTTCATAACTAATTACATTTTATTCCTCATCTTGGTTATCCCAACTTCTAGCCCATGAGCCTTCATATTTCCTTGGTAAATAACCTTTCTTTTGCCAGTATTTTTCTAGACTATCACGCATTTTGCCTTTTACTTTATTTGCTTTACCTTTCAAAGTATCTAAAATACTTTATCTGGCGATTTTTGTAATCCTTTGCTCGCTAATAATGTTTTTGCGCCTCATACTTTTTATTCGTTAATTGTTCTTATTTTTTAAATCACATTTTGCCAAATCAAGATAATTTGAAATATCTTGTGCATATATAGCCATCTTTGCTTGTATTTCCTCCTTGCTTATCTTTGGTGTTTCACGATACGAAATACCCAACATTCCAATCATTATACCTTCACTCTTAAGCAAGATTATAGAAC
>Ga0310691_10004773_pt1 | contig 15101 bp, 12 predicted proteins | sample 176DNAGHGlowgp2_FD_203887 | JGI IMG/M metagenome (GOLD analysis project Ga0310691, IMG submission 203887) | Sheep rumen microbial communities from Palmerston North, Manawatu-Wanganui, New Zealand - 1766 DNA GHGlow gp2 (v2) (version 2) | ecosystem: Host-associated > Mammals > Digestive system >... | reverse complement strand
GTTATTGCTATGGTTATTTCTGACTCGACCTTCAAAAAAGTGAGGAAAAACAAGGGTTTTTGAATGCTTGGATAGCGTCCTGCAAAACCGTCATTCGCCGGTTCAAATCCGGCCGTCACCTCCAAAAAACCCGGTGAAACTGATGTTTTACCGGGTTTTTTGTACGTTTTTTAGAGTTTTTCCTCCACTTTGATGCCAAATCGTGATGGACGATGATGCACAATTCCCCTCCAATTCCCCTCCTATTCCCCTCCTGCGCCTTCAATTCCCCTCCAATTCCCCTCCTATATCCCTCCTTTTTTCTGCCTAAAAATGTACATGTATCTGAAAATTATTTCTATTTGAAATGCCAGATAGTTTTTCCTTCGTTCTTTATTGTACAGCTGTTTATGGGGAAAGCATGCAGAATCACGGGAAAAATCGAGAGCACCTTTTGCTTGCGGAAGAATTACTGTTTTTTCACAGAAAGGAGCCCTATATGGCAAAAAAAGCTGGAAGAAAATCAAACGGCGAAGGTTCGATCTATTATGACGCAAAACGAAAGCGGTGGGTAGCTGAGCTTCTATGGTACGACAGAGGCGGAAAGGAACACGTCAAAAAGTTTTCAGGCGGCAAACAAAGCGTTGTTAAAACAAAACTGAACGATTTTAAGCGTCAACTTTTAATCAATCAGGGAAATGTCGATGAGGCGGAAGTCACTTTTGAGGAATTTGCCAAGCTATGGATCGAGAACAAAAAGAAAAACCGTGTCAAACCTACTAGCCTTCTACGAAAAGAATGCACCCTGCGCAATCAGGTGTATCCGCATCTGGGAAGCATTCCAATCAGCGAAATAACGGGAGAGGATGTTGAGGACATGATTCGAGCTTTGGAAAAGGACGGCCTATCGTACTCTTCTATCAAGAAGGCATACGAAGCTGTTAATGGTTGTTTCCGTTATTATCGAGAAAAATCGAAAAAATCGACAAATCCCTGTGAGGGTATTTCGCTCCCCGCCCAAAAGAAAAAGGCGGATTCTGATATCGTCTTCTTTGAAGCGGAAAAACGAAAGCTGATCAAAGCGGAAGCGCTTCGGCAGTACAGCAGCAGAACTTATGTTTACCGCCTTGGATGGGCAATCGTTGCGCTTATGTATACGGGCATGCGTTTAGGAGAGCTGCTGGCTTTGACATGGTCTGATATTGATTTCGAACATAAGATGATTTCCATTTCCAAAAACCTCGTCTATGCGGAAGAAAACGGCAAGAGGAGAATTATCATTCAGGATTCCACCAAGACGACAGATTTCTCAGGTCGTGTAATTCCAATGACGCAATATGCTGTGGAAGCTTTTTCAGAACTGAAAAAGATTACAGGGAAGTATCCCTATGTGATAGCGTCCAAAAACGGGAATCTGCTTTATCCATGGAATCTGGAACGCCCCTTTCAGTCGATTCTTGAACACGCAGGGATCGACACCCCAAAGGGCACTGGCCCTCATGCGCTGCGCCACACTTTTGCTTCGATGCTATTTGAAAATGGCTGCGCGGTCAAGGTGGTATCTGAGCTTTTGGGCCATAAGGATACCAAAGTCACAGAGAACATCTATATTCATCTGATTCAGCGGCAGAAAATTAAGGCCATTCAGGATATTGATCAGTTTTGCATCTGAAAATAGCAACAACCAAAAGAATCATATATTGCAAAGCGCCCTTCGGTTCCATGATCATGAAACCGAAGGGCTTTATTAATCAGTTTTACAGAATAAGTGCTTTTTTCCGTCTTGTTTATTTGCCAAAAGCGCTTTTAGATCCTCTATAGTAATCCCATCGTTCGCGTGAAGCACCATGTGGCAATTGGGGCAAACGGGGATCAAGTCTTTTGTTGGGTCCAACAAACACTTACTTTCCCGCTTGCTGACTGGCTCAATATGATGAATATGAATCTTATTGGCATAGTTTTCCCCGTAGAACTTTCCAAAATCAAAACCGCAAATCTGGCAAGTCAGTTTCCCGTATTTGTTTAGATAGTGTTGCTTGCATTTCATGACAGCCTGTGGGTTCCGTTCATATGCGTTCACCGTGATTTGCTTGGTGCCTCCTTCTTGTATCTGTTCTCCGGTTTCTGAGGGAAAGAGCGGGAGATTGCAGGGGCTCTCTTCCGGGAGGGGCTCAAATTGCGCCGCCTCTAATTGTGGTAGAATCCAGAGGAAGGAATGGGCATCAAGAAGTTCGATTGTTTGCTGCAGCGCTGTCTCCAGCGCTGTCTGGATTTCTTTCAAATACTCGATAAAGGTTTGGTAATCCTGCCAAGTACAATGCCCTGCGAAGTTGGTCGAGACTCCAAGCATGCGAAAACGAATGTCAAACAGGCGCGATCGGATCGGCAAGAAGCGCTTGCGATCTTTCAGGAAAAACAGAAAAGCCAAAATGTCAAATCTGGCTCCAATGATCTGCACGATCTCATGAAACACAGCTGCCTCATACTCCGGAGGAAGAGCAAACAAATGTGATAGGGCTATCTCAAATTTCAGTTTTGTGGTCTGATCTTCGAGAGCATTTCTCAAAAATATGATCTGCTGATAGTGAACCAGATTGTAGTTCGACATGATTTCAAGCACTTTTTCTGTGTAATGCCCATCAGCATCTGGCAGGCGCTCATCACGACCACTTATACCTTTTTTGTCGTCTGTGTTTTCTTGCCCGAATTTATATCCTTCCTCGTTGTAGATCCTCAACAGCGTTCCATCAAGGCTTTTTCGTGCATCGACGTCATGAATCGCTTTCTCGTATGCGAGAAACAGTTGAACATAATGATTAAAGAGACCTTCGTTACAGATCATAGGGCGCCTCCATGCAATTACCATTTATACAAGCTTATAATAATGAATGCTCAATTGAAAAGATTGGACGCAATTAGTGACAGGGTTTTCATCTTTGTTATTTGCTTATTTCATAAATGACCATGCTCCCTCTATGACGACAGTGTCTTTTCCAGTCTCACATAGAGGGAGCATACAAAGCCAAATGAGTGTTTCAATACGTGTGCTCTATATAACCTTCCGTCGCGTTCTCCTTTGGCTTTATTATACAGGGATTGCCAAAAACCACAGAATGACTTGGTATGTTACAGTTAACAAACGCATTCGGAGCAATCAAAACATCATCACCAATCGTGATTCCTCCAACAATTGCTGCATTTATTCCTATCCATACGGAATTTCCGATTGTTGGCACTCCCTTCTTAGGCCCTCTGTTGGTCTGTCCTATGACAATGCCTTTATGGATATTACAGTTTTCTCCAATAACAGCATCAGAATTGATGGTAATGTTATATGCATGTCCAATATAAAGCCCTTTTCCGATAGCGGTATTCGACGGAATTTCAATACCACGTTTTCTGCAAAGCGTCCGATATCTAGCCCGATAATAGAAACGAAGGTATTTGTTATGGCAAGTTTGGACTTTTCTAAAATATTTTAACAAATGTCGAACATATTTTGGAGGAGTTGCATTCATGCCATATCTCACTAAGTCGGAATAAAAAAGTTCTTTGAATGATAACATAGTTGAAATCCTCTTTTAGCCAGTTGTTTTATTTCTAGTCGATTGTTTTTACAGCGAATGGCCCATAGTTACGGATAAACTAAATCGCTATCTACTACGAAGCAATTATACATCCACAAACGAAGCTGTGTCAAGGCTGCTGTCGGAAACACGATATAGATTAGTTTGTATTGCAAACAGCAATAGTTCAAAATCAAAGAAAGGATGCAATCCCACAATAATGAAATGTCTTTTGAAATATCCCTGGGTCAAGCTGCCGCGGGATCGGGTTCCCAACAGCAAAGGACTCATGGGAGCCTGGATGCGACTGGCGGGGCGGGCGGCCTTTCGCAAGGGCGAGGGGCATTACTGTGGATACGACAATCCCATTGAGCCCGGAATGTGGGTCGGCGGGATCGTTGGCATCAAGGCCATCCTAAGCGTCAGGCGCAGAGGTGAAGCACTGGATACGCTGCAACAGCTGGAAAAGCTGGGCTTCCTTTCCTGGTCCCTGGATCCGTCTACGAAAAAGTTGACCTACACGCTGTCAGACTGGTTTGCGCGCTTCTCCGGCATGGAATGCCCGGACGGTGCCGTCTATACAACCGATGGCTACGGCTTTGTGTGTGTTTCACGGGAAATCACAAAACGACTCGTTGATTACAATTACAAATTTGAGGAATCCGACGCATGGCTGGATCTGTGGTGCCACACCACGGTAAATGATCCCGGCAATGCGTTTTCTTTTTTGGCGCCGGCTGTGCAGTACGGCAAGTACGGCGCGATCCTGACTTTGGAAACCCTGGGACGCCGCTGGGGCTGGGAGAAGACGAAGGTTTGGAGATTCTTCCAAGCGCATGGGGATGTGTTCGCCCTTCGCCGCCTTCCCGGCAGCCTCGGCTGTCTCGTTTTCAACCTCGGCTATCCCTGTGATACCGAGATACAAGCTCCCGCCGCAAAGGAGATCACCACGCTCATGGGCGAACTGCGCCGTTTGGGACGAGCAGCGCAGCTTGACCGCGTCACAATAAACCGGGTCATTGCCTGGTACAGCAGGCACACCGGCATCGTAAACCGGCCAAAACCTCGCGTTGCACTTTCCTACAATATATATCGCGCGTATCTTTCTCCTCTGGAAGCTGGTGGGAGCTATCGTTATGACTGCGGAGGTGTCAGTATAAGACTGCCTCCCGGTTTTTACAACATTGAACAGATCCGCGGGCCGTGTGGGTTCGCGGGTTTTGTTTGGCTCACCAAGGAGGATATCACCCATGGGAAACTCGCAATCTAAGCAGGAAAAGGCTCCGCTGGAGCAATTCGACGTAATTCTACAGCTGCTGGCAAAGCGAGGCGTGCTGCCGGACACGAAAGTCACCGACGACGCCCGCCGCGCGGCCATGCAAAAACGGCTGAGGGACAGCTATCACAACACCGAGCTGCTGCTCAAGAACTATCGGACCATCGCCTGGATGCTGGAATGCTTTCCGGAGGCTCTGGCAGAGGAATTGGATCGGCCTTTTGAGACTGTGGATCAGCTGCTGGACGGAATCGATATTGCTTCGACCTTCGGCGACCGCAAGATGGAACATCGCACGGCCGCTGTGGAGCAGACCCGCCTGCTGATGGAGCGGATCAACGACGCACTGACGGTTTTGAAACGAAGACCGGAGAACGGTCAGCTGATGTATGATCTGATTTATCAGGCGTATCTTGCGCCGGAAAAGCTGACCGGCGACGAACTGCGATACCGCCTGGCTCTCTCAACCCGGCACTTCTATCGGATTCGGAAGGAAGCAATCACGATTCTCTCCCTGCGCCTTTGGAGCACGCCGGATTCGGCGAGCAGTCTGTGGATTGAGCTTTTAGAGCTTCTGGAAGAAAAAGGAAAACGCCCAAAAAAAATTTAGTGGAATGAGCATTCAGACGCTTGACACGCCGAACCCGGATTTTTCCTTGTTTTTCAAGGCTTTTTCGTGCAGAGAGAAGAAATCCGATGGCACAGAATTGGCAGAGCCGCGCTAAAGACACGTAAAAGCAGATGTGTTAGAATTGTAGCGTCCAAAATTGGGACGAGCGATGCGCCGCTTCTTCGGAGGCGGCGTTTCGCATTGCCATTACTCGGGAAGGAGGTATTGAAAATGGTGAAACAGTTAGAAAAAAAGCGGAACCTGCAGACGGCGTACTGGTCGCTGGTCGCGGCGGCTTCGGCGGCGTTGGTTTCCATCTCGCCAGTGTTTGCCGACACGATCTGGCAGCGGTTCTCCAGCATCATGAAGGACATTTACGGCCAGATCGTGGGGATCTCGACCATTGTGGCGGTGACCGTGGCGGCTATCGCCCTGGTCGTCCGCATGGTTTCCCGCAACCAGCGCGCCGTGGACGAGGCAACGGCCTGGCTCAAACGGATCGTCATCACCTGGCTGATCCTCAACATGCTGGGCTTCATCGTGGCCTATCTGCAACCGCTCATCGCCGGCGGCAACTACAACCCGTAAGGGACAGGAGGAGGTGATTTCTTTTGCTTGATTGGATTTTTGAGGGGATCGTCGAATGGATCAGCAACACGGTGTCCAGTCTCATGGATGCGATATCCGCGCTCTTCCTCGACGCCCTCGGAACAAGCATGGTGGCGATGGAGGAATACTTCCCCTTCGTCAGCAAGGCGTTCACCATCTTCCAGTACACAGCCTGGGCCATGCTTTTTCTGATCACGGTCTGGCAGCTCTTCCGGGTTTTCGGCGGGCCGGTCACGGAGGCCGAAAACCCCTGGATGCTGCTGGCAAGGAGTGCGATCTTTGCCCTGCTGATCGGATACGCAAAGCCCATTTTTCTGCTGGCTCTGCAGATCGCACGAGCGCCCTATACCGCCTTGATGGATGTGACCATGACGGCAGAGGATTTCACCTTCGCCGGCGTTGGGCAGGCCCTGGCCAACGGGCTTGTCACCACGGTATCCGTCATGAGCGGCGTCGGGCTGATTCTGCTGATCATCCTGGAGATCGCCCTGGGCTGGAACTACTTCAAGCTCCTGCTGGAAACGGTGGAACGCTACATCGTGGTGGGCGTGCTCTGCTACACCTCGCCGCTGGCCTTCTGCATGGGGGCCTCGAAATCAACCAGCAACGTGTTCCGCTCCTGGTGCCGGATGGTGGGCTCGCAGCTTCTGCTGCTGGTCATGAACGTCTGGTTCCTGCGGGCCTTTAACACGGCGGTTGGCGCGTTTATCGGCAACGGCGGTGCGCTCTCGACCGGCATGGGCAATGTATTCCTGTGGCTGTTCTGCGTGCTGGCCTTCCTGAAGACCGCCCAGAAGTTCGATTCCTATCTGGCAGCCATGGGGCTGAACGTAGCCCAGACCGGCTCCAGCATGGGCATGGAGCTTCTGCTCGCTGCCAGGGCTGTCTCCGGCCTTGCCGGCGGTCACGGTGGTACGGCAGGAAGCATCTTCAAGGGAACGAGTTCCGCCGCGGGCGGTGCGGCAGGCGTCGCGGGCTCGGCTGCCGGAGGCGGTTTCCTCGGAGGCTTCGCAAACAAGTTCAAGGGCAATTCCTACGTGCGTGACGCGGTGGTCACCGGCGGTACGCGAATGGGCGCCGGCGGGCCCACGGGCTTTGTAGCCCGGGCTTTCGGCGGCATGGCGGCGAGAAACGGCGCTGTGCTGAACAGCAACTCCATTTCCTCGGTCGCGGCCCGGTCTCCGGTCAACTCCGGAACCATCGGCGGCGACATCGCGGATCGGAGCCTGCACAACTACATGCCGCAGCTCGGCGACCAAAAGCTCAGCGGCACGCAGATCACCGGCGGTCACATCAGCACCAATGTGGTCGGAGAAGACGGCAAGTCCACTGCCGTGGAGATGTACTCCGCGGATCAGTATGACAGACCGGACACGCCCCATACCGTGGTCACCGCCGCAGACGGCAGCCAGTGGTATCAGATGGCGAACGGTCCCGCGGTCGGCAGCTTCTTCGAGACGCCGAACTTCACCGGGAGCCCCGCGGAAGCCGAACAGGTCTCCGCCAATTTCCCGGACGCGCCCGAGGGCACGACCCTCCGGACCGTCGGGGAAGGCGTCGTGGAGGCGACCAACGACCAGGGCAGCTCGCTTTGGTACAACAGCGCCTTCTACGACGAGCCCGACGCGCCGCACGCGATCATGCAGTCCGCCAGCGGCACCGACTGGTACGCTATGCAGCCGAATGCCAGCACGCCCGACTTTGAGCCGGTCAACGGTTCTCCCGGGATTCCCGGAGGCAGCGATTCCGGCGGCGGGATCCCCGGCGCGGGAGCTCCCGACGGAAGCGGAACGCCCGGCGGATATTCGGATCCCGGCGCTTCTTCCAGCGGGTATTCAGACGCTGGGGCTTCGTCCGGCGCATTTGCCTACAACCAGGCGCAGTTCCAGAGCTTCATGCCCGGATACGAAGAGCGCGTGACCTCGGTGGACGGCAGCAGCCGATCCGAGGGCCGCATCGAGGTGCGGCATGAGAACGGCTCCGGCACCATGTTCTACGACACGACCCAGTACGCCGCGCCTCGCGGGGACTACAAGGTCTACGAGGATCGGAACGGCAGTCAGTGGTACGCCGTGTGCGGAGACGCCGCGGTGGATCGCAAGCCGGTCTATGAGCACGGCAAGCCCGTCTATGACGGCGACACGCTCCGGACGGTCAATGTGGAAACAGTCCGCTACCACAACACACCCTCACGCTTCGCTGCGCCTGCGAAACGGAAGCCGGAGATCAAGACACCAAAGCGCAAACGGTAACATGAGGCCGTCGGAGGAGAAATCCCCCGGCGGCCATTTTCAAGGGAGGTGATATCTTGGCCGAACCGGATAAACAGCAGCTGGGCGACGGCCATGACAATTATGCACAGGCGGCACAGCAGGCTGCAAAGGCCGCCAAGCAGGCCACCAAGGCCGCGACAGCCAAAGGGGCGGCAGCGGCAGCAAAGGGAGCCGAGGCAACCACGAAGGCTGCTGCCGCTGTGGTAGCTTCCGGGGCGAAAACCGGCTCCGCTGTGGCGGAGGTTGCCTCCGGCACAGCCGCCGGCGGCCCCTGGGGCGCGATCATCGCGGCGGCCTGGGCCATGCGAAAGACGCTCTTCAAGGTGTTGGTCTGCATCTGCCTGGTGCTGGTCATCTTCATTGTCATCATCGTATCGCTGCCCAGCCTGATCTGGGATTATCTCTTTGGGACAGACGATTCGCCTCCTGCCCAGAGAAGCATCACGGACGTCTACAACGAAATGGCCGGCGCGGTGTCGGATGTGGTCAACGAGGGCCTGGACAGCGCGATGGCGCAGGTGGAAAACACCATCGAGGAAAACGGCTATGATCACGACCTGTGTATGGAGAGGCTGGTCAACTACGCCCAGAGCTCCGCGGGCTTCGACACCTGCTACATCCTCGCGGCTTACTCCGCCTCCATGGGGCAGCAGAACACCTCCAAGGACGATATGATCGACAAGCTGTCCGGGACCGCAGATCGGATGTTCCCGGTCACCTATGTGGAGTACGAACAGGATGTCACTGTCCCGGCGACCTATACCACCTACGCGCCTGTCATGGTGACCCACATCACCCGTCAGACCCAGACCGGCGAGGTCAACGGCGAGCCCCAGTACGAATACGAAACATCTCTGGATCAGTATTACCGTCCAAGCGGAGAGGCAAGCACCGAAACCGAGATCACGGTAGACGCTTACAGCGCCGTGGAGCTGATCCTGCCGATCTATGAGCATGGCCATATCATCGGAACACGGACCGAGACTTATTATGAGCCAAACGGCACCGAGACCGTGACGCCGGGGACGGAGACAGTCAAATACGCGGAATTCACCATTCATCCCTTTGACAGCTCCGTGATCAACGACGCCTTCGACATCGATCCGGACGAGCAGTATATGAACTTCACCATTACCTATGGCGAAGCGATCCAGCGGATGGCGGATTCGCTGAAAATGACCCTGTACGGCGCGCTGGGCGACGGCTCCATGGTCCCGCTGACGGACGCCGAGCTGATTGCCTTTGTCTCCCGGCAGAACTGCTCGCCGGTCCGGAAGCACCTGCTGGAAACAGCCCTGTCTCTGGTAGGCAGGGTGCCCTATTTCTGGGGCGGAAAGTCCGGCCCGGGCTGGAACAGCGAGTGGAACACGCCGAAGGTGGTCACCTCCGCCGGCTCCAGCACCACCGGCACGATCCGACCTTATGGCTTGGATTGCTCGGGCTTCTCCCACTGGACCTACAACACCGCTTTGGGCGTGAATATTACCCACGGCGTCTCCGGCCAGTATGCCAACAGCACGCCGATCACCGAGGAGGAGCTGCTGCCCGGTGACCTGGGCTGTCTGAAGGATGAAGACGGGAGCTGGAACCATGTGCTGATCTTCGCCGGGTATTCCGAGGACGGCACGAAGATGTGGGTCCACTGCACCAGCGGCAGCGGCGTCGTGCTGAACACGCCCAGCTACGCGGACCGGCTCTACTATTGCCGGCCCAACGGCGTGGACTACGACGCGCCGCTCTCAGACTATGTGAATTGACAAAGATTGGAGGAAACAATGACAAAGAAGGTATTTTTCTGCATTATGATCGCGCTCCTGCTCGCGGCTCTTTTTGCGGGTTGTCAGAAAGACGGTGCCCAGGGAACGAGCCCGGTAGCCGAGATTTCCACGGAGGTATACGAGGACAGCCCGGAAGACATTCATACCGATCCGCAGAAGGCGGAGGCATCCGAACCGATCGTACTGGAACCCATCGACAAGCCCAGTCTGGAGGACCGCTTCGCGCAGGTCAAGGTGGAGGTGCTGGCCAAGACCGTCGTCCCCTATGAGGACGGCGCGATCAACGGCTATCTCGCCTATGGAGAGGGCTACGAAAAGGCGACGATCCTTACGCTTGGCCTGACCTTCCCGGACTGGGATACCAGCTATGAGTGCGGCGGCGTCTCGATCGTCGGGGAGACCGCGACGGCTTCCGATGGGAAGCCGGTCCCGCAAACGGCCTATGGAACAAGTTGGATGAACTCCATGCTTGAACAGCCCTACGCCATCATGATCCGACGGGTGGCCGGAGAGATCGACGCCTCCAAAGTCAAGCTCAGGCTCAAGGAGAGCTACGGGGATGTCACGGCCGAAGTCCCGATTCAAAACAGCGGCGAGCCCGTCGGATTCGCTGCTGTAACGGAAGCCTTTCCAACCCAGGTAAAGACGCTGCAGGGCCGGACCTACATGGTCGTGCGCTGCTACTGGTCCAGCTATTCCGCCTCCGGGGACACGCTGACAGATACAGTCTCCTTTGTTCTGGTTCCCCTGGAGGGCGGGCTGAACAAGACGCTGGATCCCGCAGGCATGAGGCTGTTCACTCCCAACAATATCCAAGCTACCACCGGTGAGCTGCTTGTCAATGTGAATTCCGCTATCGACGCGTCTACCATTGACCTGCAGAGCACCATTGAGCTTGCAATCACCCGGGACCTCTACGAGGCGCGCGGCGCGGACGGGCATTACCCCGACGAGGTCTTCAAGCAGGCCAACGCGGATATGATCAGCTTCGCTGACGCGTCCTACGTGGAGATCGACGACGGCAGCGGAAACACCGTGACCCTGCACTTCGGCGATTGATCCTGACGGAAGGAGCGCTTCATGGAAGACCAGGAATACAACAACGTATACGCCATTCCGGCAAACTTTACCGACTCCGGAAAAATCCTCGGCGGCATGATCGAGCCCAGGAACGCCATTGAGGCGTTGCTGCTCGTGCTGGCCGTCGGCTATCCGGAGCTCATGCTGATCCCCATGCCCACCATGGTGCGGATCGTGGTCATGGTCGTGACTCTGATCCCCCTCGGCGTCATCGCCGTGATGGGCGTGGACGGCGACTCTCTGTTCCGATATCTCGGACACATTTTCCGCCATCTTCTCCACCGGCGGACACTCCATTGCAGAAGGGTGGGATACCGCTATGGGCAAGAAACGCCCGCCAAACACAAGAAACGCAAGTGAAGAGCGGCTGGAATTCACCCAGGACTTCATTCCGGTCAAGGACATCCGTCACGGGATCATTGAAACGACGGATCACCGCTTCATCAAGATCCTGGAGATCGAGCCCATCAACTTTATGCTGCGCTCGGAGGAAGAGCAGTTCGGCATTATTTCGTCCTTTGCCTCCTGGCTGAAGATCTCACCGGCGCGCCTGCAGTTCAAAAGCATCACGCGCAAGGCCGATTCCGACCGGCACATCAACATGGTCCGGCAGGAGCTGGAGCAGGAGGAAAACCCGGCCTGCAAGCGGCAGGGCGAGGAGTACATCCGATTCATCAAGGAGATCGGCAGCAGAGAGGCGCTTACCCGGCGCTTCTTTTTGATCTTCCAGTATGAGGAGCTGCGCAAGGGAGACAGCTCCGACTATGCCCAGGTCCTCGGCACCATGCAGACCGTGGAGCAGAACGCCCGCGCCTACTTCCTGCAGTGCGGCAACACCATCGTGCAGCCCACAGACCCGGACGAGGCCGCAGCGGAGATCCTCTACCAGTTCTTCAATCGGAGATCCTGCGTGGACGAGCCCTTCTCCAGCCGGGTGGACCGGGTGGTCCTGGATACCATGGCAGCCAAGAAGCTGGTGCTGGGCGTCGATCCCGTACCGCATATCCGTATGGCGCACTTCATCGCCCCGCGGGGCATTGACCTGCGGCGCAGCGGCTATGTGGTCATGGACGGGCTCTATTACGCCTTCCTCTACATCAAGGGCAGCGGGTACCCGGGCCGGGTCCGGGGCGGCTGGATGTCCTCCCTGGTCAACGCCGGCGAGGGCGTGGACATTGACGTCTTCCTCCGGCGGGAGAACCGCAGCAAGGCCATCGACAAGGTGGCCCAGCGTATCCGGCTCAACCGGACCAAGCTCAAGGGCATGCAGGACACCAGCACCGATTACGAGGAGCTGGCCAACTCCATTCAGTCCGGCTATTTCATCAAGAACGGCATTGCCAACTACAACGAGGATCTGTTCTATCTCTCCGTGTTCATCACGATCTCCGCCCGCAGCTATGACGAGCTGATGTGGCGCAAGGGGCAGATGTCGGACATGCTCAAGTCCATGGACATGTACGTCTCCGACTGCCGCTTCCAGCAGGAAAAGGCACTCAAAACCGTGATGCCCTTCCTCTGCATTGATCCCGGGCTGGAGAAAAAGAGCCAGCGCAACGTGCTGACCAGCGGGGCGGCGTCCACCTATATGTTCACGAGCTTCGAGATGTCCGACGACACCGGCGTCCTGCTTGGCGTCAACCGCCACAACAATTCGCTCTGCATTGTGGACCTGTTCAACACGAAGAAGAACAAGAACGCCAATCTGAACCTGATCGGCACCAGCGGCGCCGGCAAGACCTTTACCCTTCAGCTGCTGGCCTTGCGGATGCGGATGCGAGGCATTCAATGCTTCATCCTGGCCCCCATCAAGGGCCATGAGTTCCGCCGGGCCTGCAATCAGATCGGCGGATCCTTCATCCGGATTGCCCCGGGCTCGCCCCACTGCATCAACGTGATGGAGATCCGGCACACCCTGGCCCCGGAGATGGAACTGATCGACGCCATGGACTACCTGGAGCAGGGCTCCATGCTGGCCGGCAAGATCCAGCAGCTCATGACCTTCTTCTACCTGCTGATTCCCGACATGACCAATGAGGAGACCAGCTATGAAAAGTCAAGGGGGTAACAGAAGAAAAATTTAAATGCAGGCCGTAATATGGAAAAGGGGTAAACGAAACAAGCCCCAGGAAGGAGGAACTTTCTGGGGAAGAGTACCACCGTCATCCAAGCCAGTCAAGGATAAACGGCTGCGCCGCGCTACGCGTCCTTGACAGGCATGTCTGCCGGTGGTGTGAGGCAGACAAGAGGTGCCAAGGCACCTTTTGCACAAGTCTGTGCCTCGACTGCAGACAACCGGGGAAAATCACAAGCGCTGTGGATCAAAAGGGATGTCTTCGGACAGCAGCTTGTAGAGAATGCGGACGAGTTTACCTGCACAGTGACCAAGAGCGGCATAGTGCCCGAGGCCCTGGGAGCACTTCAGATTATAGTAATTCAGAAAGGTCTCATTATTCTTTACGACATTGTGCGCTGAGTAGATCAGCGCATAGCGAAGGACTCTGGAACCGCGTTTGGACATTCTGGTTTTTCTGGCGGAGAACTTGCCTGACTGACGAACAGTAGGATCGAGGCCGGCAAATGCCAGAAGCTTGCTATGGTTGGGGAAACGGTGGACGTCGCCAATCTCCCCGAGGATCATACCTGCTTCCACATAGCGGATACCGGGGACGGTCATAATGACAGAATCGAGAGCCTTCACGATCTGTTCGATTTTGGCCTCGTCGTCATCAATCTGTCTATCCAGTAACTCGATTTGTTCAATGGTCTGGGTTATCTGAATAGAGATAGAGCTGTCGTTGGATCCGACAGACTTCTGTGCGAGAACTCTTAGTTTCTGAGCCTTGTCTTTCTTAAAATGACCGTGGGAGGCAGTTTCAAGAAGATGGGTCAGATGAGTCATATGCATGGAGGCAATCTTCTCTGGCGTTTGTGCTTCCTTCAGAAGGGCGTAGACCGATTTGTGGTGGACGCCGTTGAAGAAATACTGCAGTTCAGGGAACGCCTGGTCCACATATGAAGTCAGCTTGATTTTAGCTGCGGTACGCTTCTTGACGAGGTCCTGACGCGACCGTCCCAGGTTCTTGAGATGCAGGATGTCAAGATCCTGTTTCTCAAACAAGCGGTAATCTCCCTGCATGAGCGTCCTGGCAATCACAAAGGTGTCCACCTTATCCGTCTTGACATTGCGGATGTTTCTTCTGCGCGTGTCAGAGGTCACGATAGGGTTGAGGACACAGAACCGATATCCCTTTGCGACAAGGAATTCGACAAGGTTATTACCATAATGAGCCGTTGATTCAAGACCAATGAGGAGTCCCTCCCGATCATACTTGTCCAGTATCAGGGAGAGGCTACGGAAGCCCTCAAAGTCGTTTGAGAACTCGAACGGTTCCACCAGAACTTCTCCATCCGACGAGAGGACGGAGGCATAGTGGTTTAGTTTGGCAATATCAATGCCGACATAGATCACGGGAATCTCTCCTTCCTTTTTGTTTGACGCTGCGACATCCGCGTACGCTCATCGTCGTAACCTTGATGGACATCAGTGCTCTGGAACCTCTTCGAGCTTCTCTGGCAACATCCAGCTATGAACGCTCCTGATGGTGTAGCGGCTACACTCTCCCCAAAGTAGTCGGGCTACAGGTAAAATCAGTAGTCCGCAGCATCTGGAGTTATTCTAATCGCTGGTCAACAAAAATGAAAGGATAGTATGATTTCCGCTTCCGTAATTATCATACAAGAAAAAATATGTGAATTATCAAGGAAACCATGGGTATCGGGCCCAAGTCTGTTAATTCTATTAGATGGCTTCAATGAAATACCAGGTGCAAAACGGTGGACCGTCCTTTCAATGCTGCAAAAATGGCAGATAAGGAACCCCGGCGCTCAAATGATTGCTGTTTCTCGGCCTATGGATAATCTCGATTT
>Ga0310691_10004772_pt1 | contig 15103 bp, 23 predicted proteins | sample 176DNAGHGlowgp2_FD_203887 | JGI IMG/M metagenome (GOLD analysis project Ga0310691, IMG submission 203887) | Sheep rumen microbial communities from Palmerston North, Manawatu-Wanganui, New Zealand - 1766 DNA GHGlow gp2 (v2) (version 2) | ecosystem: Host-associated > Mammals > Digestive system >... | reverse complement strand
CTAAAATTTTGATTAGTTTTTAATAAATATTTGTTGTGATGATAAACTGCTATTAGTTACTATATCAACATCAGTTATAAGATTTGAATGATTAAAACTTGCCATATCAAACTTCACTCTACCTGCTTGGCCACTAGGTTTTAACATTGTAACAATGCTTGTCCATCCACTTGACCATCCTTGACCTATTGCAAATACTGGTGTAGGTTCAGTTAAGTTGTCAATCCAAGATATAAAACTGTTAACATCAGTAAATTTGAATGGTAAATATAAATCAAATACAACATGTAAGCTTCTACTTTCACCAGCTACCCAAGTTAAATTACTTACACCTACTATATTATGATATAGTTGTTTACCTTGTGAGAAGTCACATACTTTAGCAACTGGAACATCATAATTTTCATCTCTGTCATTTGTGACACTATATAAAGCACTAGCTTTTAAATCTCCATCAACATAAACAATTAAATCTCCTTTTTTAATTTTAGGATCTCCATTGCTAGAAGCTGATGCTTGAGAACTACCTATAATTATATTTTCTAAAGCCATTTTGCCATCTGAAGGGAGAATTGTTGTCCATGCAATTCCTGAACTGTGCCATAAATCAACTAAATATGCTGAATAAGTTTTTGAATCTGAAGCTGCAGCTGAAGGATTAGTTTTTATAATTAATCCATCGGCATAAGTTTTTGTTTTTTGTGAACTCCAAACTTTTGTTAAGCTAGTTTCAGAATCATCTATATTCAAGGCTGCACCATCTTCTCCTTGTGGGCCTTTTAAATCAGCATAGAATTCTAATAATAGATTAGTTCCATCTCCACCAGTAATCTTGAATTTAAGACCATCATGTGTTAATAACCAACCTTTAGTAGTTCCTACTGGTGCGTTTGTATCAGTTAAAACTACACTAACACTTGTATCAGTTAAAACAGCATCTGTTGTATATTCAGGCTTGATTGCTTCTTGAAGTTTATCTATATCTTCCATGTTCTTCCATACTTGTTCAGATTCAGTTCTAATTTCTTTTCCATCAATTTTTATCATATATATTTTCCTCCTTAAATTGATTTTTTATTGATTTTTCGAGTTTTTGAGTGAAATCAGTATTATTTTCCATCTCTTTTTCAAAAGCCTTTTCTTGGGCTTTTCTTTTATCTTCTTCATCAAGTGTCTTTTCTACATATAATTCCCATTCCAACCATCCTTCAGTGAACATTCTTTCTACATCACCCATATGGACTAAACCGAATGAAATTGACATGACAATTGAAATACATGAACTTATGAATTGACTATTGTTCCAAACAAGAACAGCAAGTCCAAAACCTAAAAGGCCTAAAAAGATACTTAATGTTTGGAAAATACCTTTTTTCATTTTTTGTTTCTTCTCCCATTTAAAAGGGTCTACTGGAATTATTTCTTTTCCATTCATACGCTTGAAATTCTTTAGATGAAGTTCTTTAGCTTGAATATATTCTTCTTCATCCTTAACATTCAATTTGCCTTGATTATGTAATGCAAGATATATAAACAAACAACATAAGGAAACGGCAACTGCTGATGTAAAATATATAATCCATCCAATAGTCGTTGTTGGCATTAAGGCTTGGCCTGTTGCGTAAGACCCTAATAATGGAACAAGTAACATTGATACCAAAGATAATATTACAACTGCAATACCATTCTTTGAATCACTTATAAACTTTCTAGTTTTTTTACCTCTTTCTTTGTTATAAATCATTAGTTATCACTCATCCTTTTATCTATTTCTTTATTGATAGATGCTTTTTGTCTGTAGTATTTAGCTAAAGGATTGACTGCAAATTCTTCCAATATACAACATATACCACTAACAAGAACTACTATTTCAATTCTTTTTACTACGAAATAGCATCCAAATAATAACACAAATGTTATAGATCTACATTTGAATCTACTCTTAACACCATATACAGTTAGTGCTAATGCTGAAACAAAACATAAGCCTAATTTTAATTTATTAGTTAGTTCTATTGTTCCATCAAGACATCCCTTAATACCAAATATAATTAAGGGAAGAAATAATAATAATACACTTAACACTGTAAATATAAATGCAAGTCTTTTATATCTTCTTGTAATATCAGACATAATCATTCCTCGCTTTCATTTTCAGTTTTTTTATTAGCTTCTTCTACTAATGTTTTTAAATTATTCTTAATTGTTTCTTTTAATTCTTGGTTCTCGGCTAAAACTTGAGTGATATTATTCTTAAGCTCTAGGTTTTGTTTTACAACATTCTTTAGATCCTTTTCTAATTGTGATATGCTAGATAAATCATTAGATTCTTTCCAATCTTTTAAATTAGCAATAAGTTTGAATGAAGTAAAAATACATGTAAGTGCTGCAATAATAGCTGGTAAACAATTAACTAATAATTCTAATGCTTTTTCATTCATATTCTATTCCTCCTCTTCTTCATCTACATATAATGGACCAGGTACAAATCCTACCATACCCACGAAACACACTTTAAATCGTTGTATAAACGTTTCTGTAACATTCTTGTGTAATAATAGCATAAGTTCATTAAAAGCGTTTAATTTCGATTTTTTGTAGTTTTGTGTATTTTGTTCATTAATATATGCAATTTCTTCTAATGAACCAGTAGAAGGTGCTGTTGCATCGTTAAATGCGTGATTATATACTGTCTTGCCACCTTGTATTAGTTCATCTATTGATAGACTACGAAGTTCATCCTGAACTTGTAATTCTTTTTGCCATGTAGGGCCATATTGGAAAATGATAGAGAAAACTTTAAGCTTAAATTGTTCTCTACTTGAATTTGCTACGGTATTGTTCCCATATTTTGCAACCAATAAAGCAAATAATAATTTAATGTTATCATCAGTTAAAGAGTTATGATAATTAGTTGTACCTCCGACTGTCTTTGCATCGTAGAATGTTGATGTCTTATAATCGTTTTGGAACTTAACTAAATCATCCCATACATCACTAAACTTCATTGTCTTCACCTCCATATGTATCTCCAGCATCATAACCAGATGTATCTCCATCATTTCTATCATACATTACACCATCACCATTCATATCAGCTTTTGTGATTGTTTCACTTGGTTCATACCATAAACCTAAACCCCATATTGAATTGGCTATTGTACATGCATTTTGTCTAATAGAGATATAATCTTGTTGAACTAAACCAACTGGACCACCATTGACATCAGCTTCACTTTGAAGTGTATGTGCTTTCTTTTCAAATAGTCCACCATTATCAATACCATACATTGATAAACGGAAATTGTCTAAACTTTGTAGAGCTAACATATAATCTTCAATTTTGCCTGTTGCTGTTTGTGTTAGTTCTTGAAATTCTATGGATGATGTAATTGGAATCCATCCTATACCAGTAAGTGCTGCATTCATAATTTGATATGATCCTGCAATTACTTCAGCTTTTTGGTCTTCATCGTTGACTCTTACACCCTTTATTCCAGTGCTTAACATCATGCTTGTTCTCATCATAGGAATAATTTCAGACATTACATCTATAATACAATCATTAATACTAAATCTAGGTTCTCCATTCTTATTATCTAATTGTGGAGTATAATCTTGAATGATAACTGCACATTCATATAAATCTTCTGGTTTAACTTCAACAAGTGGAGCATAAACAACTCTTAATCTTAAATTTGATAAATAAGCTTCAATCGGTGTTGGATTATGTTTCTTTTCACCTTTCTTCTCTTCAGTTGCTGAACCAACCCAAGGAATAGGCTTAATGTATTTATATCTTCCATATAAATCTAATGCACCATCATCTTTAGATGCTAATGTAAATGGAAGAATATACCATTCTTGAAGTTCTTTAGCATAGAATAGACAAAGTTGATATTTATAATATAGCATTCTTTCCAAATCTTGCGAAGTAATATTTGTTGGTATATTGTACCACTTACCCTTATTTACAGCATCTTGTTCATCCATTATTCTTAAGGCTCTTTTGATATTAGTCTTAAGTTGAACAGGGTCGGATGTTCCGTATTTAACTGGTAACATTGTTTTTGGGTCAAGACCAATTGCAAGTGCAATTCTTGGATCTAATAATTTTGGTTCTCCTTTTCTTCCCATTACTTTCTACTCCTTTCTAACGCTTTATCAATAAGCTGTTTTCTAATTTCGAAATTCTTTTTTTGTATGTCAAGCATTTTAGCCTTTTTAGTCATTTCAGACATCGCTTTGTCATACATTTCAGCATCTCTACTGATTTGGCTATCAAGCTTGTTTACTGTATCATCTACGAATTTGTCTTGAAAGCCCATTTTTGCAAGTCTTTCTTGCGACCCCTTCAATTTATCATACTTGTCTTGAAAGCCTTGAATTTCGGCTTGTTGCTTTGCTAGGTCTTTATTTCCTTGCTCGATAGCTGCTTCTGATTCAACTATTTTTTGTTCATCTTCTCCAAGTTGTTTTACTTGACCAGCTAGTGCAACATCATTTTTTTGATTAGCCACGCTACTTGCATGAACTAATCCAGCAACTGCACCACCAATTTTGGCGATGTCAGTTATTTCAGTTGCTGCTATGTTTTGTCCTGCATTAGAATAAAATCCCATATTATACCTCCTTTGTTATATATATTCCTTTATTCAATTCAGTATTAATTTCTTGAACTGCTGTAAAGTCATTTTCAATTTCTATAAAATGATTGTATCTTAATAATGTTGCTTGTATAAATGTTTCAGTTCCACTTTCAAGATATTCTTCTATCATACCAACACACATTATAGTCATACCATTCCATTTGATATTATTTCTAAAATTCTTAATATCAGTATCACTACCAGTAAAGATTTCAACAAATGGGAAAATTCTAAAATCAGTATTGATAGATGTAAGTTTAGAAATAGTTGTTGGCTGACTTTGTATGTTGTCAAGTTGATATTCAAATAATTTTCTTTGTGCTTCCAATTGAACATTTTGAATTGACTCTTGCATTTCTTGTTCTTTAATATTATAGTAAGTCTTCATGGCTGGACCTACAAATCCCCAACCGATAGACCTTGCTGTTAAAGTGTCCCAAGCTGCTTTATTTTGAATATCATATTGTTTAATTTGAGATCCTATTTGTGTATCAAATATTGCTTGATAGTTTTTGTTATTTGCTACATAATTACTCCAAGCATCACTTAATTGTGTAATACTATATGCACCATTAAATATTAGACCACGCATATCGGATTCAGTAGTTCCATATAAGTAATCCCATTCAGGTTGTACTTTAACATAAGAACTAAATGGTCTATAATCAAATGCTACATTCCATTTTTTGATACCATTATTCATACAAGGATTAAATTCCCATTGTGCAGCTTTGTCTGGCGAACATAATATAAACTGCTTTAATTGAGTAATCTCTTTATATGTTAGTTCACTTCCTACAAGTGTTAAATCACTTCTACTTTCAACAATACTAAATGTGTCGGAAGATTTTTCAGCCCACATATACACACCTACAACTGTATCTGTTGCATCGTGATTTGTACCATTGTATATAAGTTCACAATTACATAATGAGAAATCTATTGTGTCTCCAATTGTTCCTTCATTCCTTATTGGACAGTACGGAACTATTTGTATATCATAAGATACACCAGTTCCAAGAGCTCTACACATTTCAATTGCTAAATTTATTGCCATGTTTTTATTTGGGTGATAAGTTTCATTCATGTATGTATATTCCAATGAATCATCACCATAAGGAATAACAAACATATCATAAGGTGCATCTATTAAATGTGATCTAGAAGATTTGGCTGTTAGTTCAGTCCATATATTTACATTTTGTTGAACTAATCTTAAATGTATATCTTCAGTTTTATAATAGATTGTAAAATCACTTGCTTCCGTATCATAAGGACCATGTTCTTCTACATACATTGGATTTGATACTCCAGCACTCATTCCATATACTTCAGCTGCTGTTGGTAGTGTTGCTTTCAAAGAATTTGCAAAAGCTGTTGCATAAGGTGAAGATGTTGCAACCATTGATTTATTATAATCACCATCATGTGCAATTTCTACTTTATAATATACACCACTAATTTCACATACTTTTCCAACATATGCATTTAGAATGTTTAATGTTGTCATATCTAAATTTAAGTATGTAGTCCATAAATCAAGGCTAAATCCATTATTAATTTTGCTTCTCCATACACTAGAATATTGAGACATAAAAGCTTTTGTATCTTCTGGTATATTATTAGATGGACCATAATATGCTTCAACTCCACAATTTGTGCTTAAAGTTGAACCTGTTGAAGTAGTCAATGTACAATAATTAGATACTATATCACCAGTAGAAGGTGCTGATGGGAAATTAGCTCTATTTCTTCCATATACCTTTCCACTATTTCTAACTGGAATATTTGGTGTGTAGAATGTCTTCCATACTATACCAAAGTCTAACGATGGACAAACATTGATTTTATTTTGATTTTTAATTATTTCTAATTTTTGATTAGGTGTTGCACTTCCTATAGCCATATAATCCTTTATGCTTGTTGGAAGTGATGTATAGTCAAATTCTACTTGTAATGCACCTTTATATGTTGCATCAATTACTCCACTATGTTCAGCATCTCTATCAATAAATCCTACTACATACCCCATATTAGTATTATCTTTAATTAAAAGTTCTTTATCTTTTATTTTATTATATTGTTGTTGTTCTTTATTGAACGCAAGAACGGAACTGTTTCCAACGTACCCTTTTTGAATGATACAAGGGCTTTCTTTTATAACACTATAAAATTCGGCTAATACATCACGTTTTAAAATTGCCTTATGTTGTAATCCTCTTGTTTGCTTACATTCAATAACAAACCATCTAGTGAAAGTATCTTCAAACTCCACAATAGCATAATCAGGTGTTGGATTTGCAGCAGTATAATTGAATATTGCTTCAGTTAGTAGACCATCTTTAATATCGAAATTCATTGGTCTTTCATCAGTTCCTATACTTGTTATATATATATCATCATCATCGATGTAATCTTCTAATGTTTCTCTTATCTTTAATTGTCTATTATAATAATTATTAAAATTTTTTAGTAAATGCAGTATTGCCATTTTAATCCCTCCTTAAAGGAAAAAGAGAGTAGTCTCCCACTCTCTTTTATTAAATACCTACTTCTTTTCAATTGTTAAGAATGGTCTATTATATAAATAACATGGTGTAGAGAATCCCCAAATTAGATATTGGTTCTCTGATAAGTTTCTAGCATTCCAGAAACTAGTTTGAATAGAGAAAGCACTCATGAATGGAACTGCTTGCTTATGCATAATCTTACAAATGCAAGTAGATTCTTCAAGATATACTTGACTGTATAAGAAATCAGTTGAAGATGCACCAACAGTTACAGCTGCAGCATCAGTAGTTCCTTGGCCTGCAGTTCTCTTATTACCAATTGAAGTAATAGTTGCAACGATATCATCACCAGGGAATAAATGATAATCGTGTGAATTTACAGTAACAGTGATTTCTACATCGCTTCTTAATGTTCCCTTTGTTGTGTCGATAGTTCCATCAGTTTTAATTACTTTACCACTTCCAGCATCTGAAGAAGTTACTGGTCTACCAAAGTATCTAGCTGGTAAAGTATATTCATCTAAATTATCAACTACACCCTGTTGGTGAAATAACGAAGGCAAATCTACCTTACGAATTTTATTTACCCAAGCAGCATTCCAAACGAACATTAAATCTTCTAATGCATAAGAACGCATGAATCCATAATCGTTGAAATCTCTAGTTGTATCTTTTAAATCTACCATTAAATCAGCTAATGCTTGACCGATTAAAGAAGCTTCCATTCTGTTCTTCTCTTCTCCAGTAATACCATATAATGGATCTCCATTAGTTGTATCATCTAGATTTACCTTAATAACACCTCTATCAGCAGCTGATTTAGTTTTACCAATATAACAATTGATTAATCTTGATTCATATACTTTTCTAGTATCTTCTAACCAAGCTAAAGTTTGAGATGTGAATTGTTGGAAAACACCAGCATTTGACCAAGCAGCTTTACTTCTGTATGAATCTACTGTAATCCATACTTTTCTAAATTGGTCAATTTGAACATATTGACATTTAGGACTATCAGGTCTCTTAATTGCTAATACATTTAATTCACCGGCATCATCTTGAATCCAGTCTTCACTTTCTAAAATATCGCTAGCATACCAAAGTTTAGTATCACCATATAAGCTACCATCTAATCTAAACTTATCAACTAATTCATGATATGTTCCTTTAATATTGTCAGTGTATACAGTTTGCGAGATTATCATATTAAAGACTGACCCTAGAATATGATTCGGATTAAGTAATGGACTTCTCGCATTTCCATAGTTAAAATTTCCAGTTACTGCCATAATAATTTCCTCCTATTTTTTTAATTTCTACTTCTTGCTTTTTGAATAGGACTATCATCTTTTGTTCTACGCATTAACTCTTGCATAAACAAGTTATTATCACCATTAGCATATTCAACACATTCAGCGTATGTTTGTGCAATAAAATTAGCTGTATCGATGTCTTGTTGAGTTATATTATAGTTTTCATCATTTGGTAAGAATGGGTCTTTTTCACCTTGATCTATAAGCTTTTTTCTTAACTTTAACATTTTGTCTACATATTCGACATCCTTCATAGGCTTGTCAAGGTTCACAAATAAATCCTTCCTTAATTCATCGATAGACTCTTCTTCTTGTTCTTCGACTAGATTTACCTGATTCCCACTCTTAAGTGCTTCGATAAGTCCTTCCTTTTCTTTTTCTAGTTGTTTGTACTTCTCTTTTGGAACAGTGTTCCTTTTAAGGTCATTGATAGTATCAATATATTGTTGATACTCATTCCCTTGCTCGCTTTCGTTTACATCTTGACCGTTGTCAATAATTTCTTTTTCTTCCATAGTCTTATACCTCCTATTTTTATGATTACATAAAAAATAAAAAAAATCAATAGATTAGTTGAAAACGTTTTTTTCATTTTCATTTCATTTTCATATAGACAAAACTAAAAATGAATGTTAATATTTTTATAGGAAAGGCGAAAAATAAGACCATAAAGGCATTTTCGAAAGGTACAAACTATATGAAAAAATATGATGTAATTAAAACAATTGATTTAAAAGAAAACCAAAGAATTGAAATCACTTTTGACAATGTAATAGGTGATTGTGAAGGCTGGATTCTTTTCACAAAAACTCCAGGACTAAAAACTAGGTTTGTTTTGTATGTAAAGGAATTTGCTGATGGAACTATTAGGCATGAAGTAGAAATGCATACATCTATGGATGGTATCAATTATTACTATAATTGTTTCTTTGACAAAGTAAAAAGTATTTGTATACAAAACTACGGATGTGAGAAAAAGGAGGTGTGGAGAAATGAATAACTATGAAAAGAATTTTGTTGATTGGGAAAAAAGAAGAGATGAAGCAGCTTGGAATGGATTTAAGTATAAGGACTTTAAAAAAATGTATGATTTTCTCGTTGCTCAAAACGGACAACAAGAAGCTTCTTATTTTCTACTAAATTTAGGTAGATACGAAAAAAGATGCTTTTGCTGTATCAATGTAATAAAATACCATCAAGAACAAGAAAAGCGAAAAAAAGCTTTAAAATGGTGGAAGAAGAAGGGAATGGATGGATTTGACACAATTGGGAGATAGAATAAGATCTATGAATTATGGATGTAAAATAAAAATAACTGTCAACAATAAATTCCATATATGTAATATTATAAAAAGTTCATTGACATCCAAAGAACACAAATACATTAAAGATTATTTTAATCTAATTATTGATAGAGAAGTAATAGAAGAAGATAGCACAGTACATTTTTATGTAACATCTGATGCACTAGAAAAATATGTTTTAGAAAAAGAAAATGAATGGTATAACTCAAAAGATAGTAGATTATTATGGTGGAGGTATAGAAATGATAATAAAATTTAAACCAGTATACAATTTTCAATCAGTAGAGTTTGAAGCTGAAATAAATAGTCCTGAAGATTTAGACAAAGCTTTTAACTCTTATAAGATATGTTTAGAGAAACTACAACAAATAGCACCAGAACAACCAGCACAACCAAAGGCAGCACCAAAAGAGCCTATGGCAACCGAAAAACAAAAGGCTTTACTTATTAAATTAGGTTTAGATGAAAAAGAAGTAAATAAAATGACTACTAAACAGGCATATATGAAAATTAAGGAGTTGACTGAATAATGAATGAGTTGGTCCAAGAAGCCGAAATGATAATCGGTAGAATGGTAAGTCCTAAAGAATATACAATTCTAATGGATCTAGCAAAAAGTTATACAACTGTAGATATTCTACACTTTATTGAATGGTCCAAATTCGAAAATAGACCTATTGATTATGCTAGAAAAATGATTATTGATAAATGTACAAAAAAAGATGCTGATAGTGGCAGCAAATGGCTTGATAAATTTAAAGAAAGCTTATAGGTGATTATATGTTCAAAAGCAAGAAAATTAAATATATTACTCTTGAAGAATTTAATGAACATCTTGCTTATTGTAAAAAATATAAAAATATTGTTTATAGTGAGAGAAAACAATTTGATAGTCCTATAACTGCAAATTTAGTAGTTAAAACAATAAATGTATATCTTACATATCGTAAGGGAATGCATACATGTACATATGCGTTAAGGCTTGATGGTGAAGGTGCTATGCAAAAGACATCTGGTGTTACTGCTTATGCTACATTAAATAAATATTATAAAGTTCCTGATATGTCAAAAATAAAATGTTTTGGAAAAGAAACGGAAATAATAAATGGACATAGTGTAGTATCATGGAAGATAGAATCAGCTATTCCACTTTTATATAGTAATCCTAACTATCAACATATGGAAGTAGAAGGATGTTATGAATATGATCTAGTAAGTGCTTATGGTTGGGCTTTAACTCAACCCATACCAGATACAACACAAAAACCACGATTTAATGATAGAGTTCATGAAGGAGAAATTGGTTTTCTTGCTGATGGAACTATTACATTTAACAGTATTGCCAATGTCATATTTCCGTTGATGGAATCACCATTCAAAAGATTTGTTGCAAAGTGGTTTGCTGAAAAGAAATCGGATGATATAGAAAGAAGCACAAAAGGGAAACAAATGTTAAATTTTGCAGTTGGTTATATGCAACGCAAAAATCCTTTTATTCGAAACACAATAGTAAATCGCTGCACTATGTATATAAACTCTTTAATCGATGAAAATACGATTTATTGTAACACTGATAGTCTAATTTCCAAAGTTGAAAGAAAAGACTTAAATATTGGCGATAATTTAGGTCAATTCCAAATCAAGCATCATGGCCAATTTAGAGTTGTCGGCTTTAATTACCAATGGAATGGTGAACTACCAGTCTATCGTGGAGTATCAAAAAGATGGTTCGATGAATTTGAAAAGAAAAATAAAAGAGAATGGAATATATTATTAGATACTATTCCAGATGATGCATTTAACGTTTATTATTATGATGATAAAAAAATAAAAATAATTAAAAAGGAGTACTAATATGGCTAGAAAATATCAAAGGCTTACAGGCCAAAAGAAATTAAGAGCAAAAAAAGGAAAATCTAAATACAAAACTTTAGATGGTTACTTAAATCAAGTTTACAACAATAATAAGGGTTATTTAGATATTCATATTGAAGAATTTGAGAGCTCTAAAAAGAAAAGAGAAATATTTAAGAACCAAGTTAAAGAGCTCTTGAATGAAGTAAATCCTGAAACTGGTAAGAAGTACACAGTCAATCAAGCAATAGACCAAGTTCAGAGATCTACATTTATTCGTAAGAGTGGAGAACGTGGTTTTGAAACAGCTTTGACTACAATGCGTGAAAGTGATCCTGAAACATTTAAGAATTTGCGAAAAGCTTTAGGATGGAAAAATAAAATCATTTCCGAAAATAGTTCTTATGTTGGAACTGAAGACAATTATCAAATATATAAATATCGTAAGGGCAATGGTGAAGTAGTATATATTAAAATTAAATTAAGTCCACCAAACGCTGAAGGAAGTTGGGATGTTCAAGTTGTAGAACAATCTAAATATTTAAGTAAATTGAAGATGCCAAAGTATTTACAAGACCAATATACTAATGCAAAAGACCAAGAACAACAAGAAGTAGTAAATCACGCTTCAGATGTAGTAGAAGAAATATTGAAAAAATACGGAAAGAGGTAAAATAATATGAACCAAAAAGAAAGAGTTATAAACTATATGAATCTATATCATAGCATTACACCGATTGAAACTTTTAGAGATTTAGGTATCACTAAACTTGCAACAGTTATCGGCTTAATTAAAAGAGATGGTAAATCAATATATCAATATTATCAAAAAGGAAAAAATAGATTTGGTGAAACTTGTTATTTCATGCGTTATTGGATTAATTACCAACAATATTTACACGATTTACAAGATATTATCGGATTAGAGGAGATGAACGAAAAATGTTATTAAAAGATTTTATTGATGAAATAAAACATAATTCAACCAACTTAATTATTATTGACCAAAAGCCTGAAGAAGATGTTGATTGGTTTATTGGAACAAAAGGTGTGATTGTCAATAATATTAAATATCTTAACACATATAAAGATTATAAAATAGTTTCTATTGAACCAGCTGATGATATGTTCCCAGGATTTAAAACTTTTGAGGTATGTATTACAGAAGAAGAAGATACAAAGCCTAAAAAAGAATATGATCCTATGGATGAACTATTCTATAAGGAGAAATAAATAATGACAAATAAAGAATTTATAGAGAGATTAAAAGGCAATGATTGGATATATGAAACGGATGAAAATGGGAATGTTGTTATAACAAAAACAGCAGGGGAAATATTTAAAAACCATTTTAAGAAACTTGAAAAAGATTTAGAAATATTAGAAATATTTAAAAACAATCACCATTTGGTAATACATAAAGATGATAATACTTTTATATTATCTTTCAATGTTAATGTTAATGAAATAGATGATTTTAAGGAGTGGTTAGAAAATGACAAGTAATGCAAAAAAGACACTAGACCAAGCTATAAATGAAATAGAAAACGAGTGGGGATATGAGGGCATAAAAGAGAAAATGTACGAAATAATGAAGCCTATTTTAAAAGATTTAGAAATATTAGAAATATTAAAAATGTTAATTATTGTAGAAGAAAATAAAAGATGCACTTTAGGATATGGAAGATATCATATTCGCATAAGAAACGATATACTTTATGATGATGGATTTGCTAAAGGGTTAAAGGAGAGATTAGAAAATGACAAGTAGAGAATGGGAAGATATTTGTATAGCCTTTGATGAATATGGAATGCAACCTGCAACACTATGTGATAGTCTAGAAGTAATAGAAAATTTTAAAAAAGCTTTTAAAAATGTATTGCAAGATTTAAGAAAATTAGAGTATTACGAATCGGAAAAATATAAACATTGGAACATTTTTTTCCATGGTGCTAATTTAGAATATCTTTTATATTTAGAAAAGAAAGGCAAAGAGCCTATGCTTATATCTATATCACACGAATTATATAATCAAATAAAAAGAAAATTTTCAGAATAAGGTGATTAAATGAAAAATAGAGCCGAAAAAATGAAGAAACTAAATGAAAGAGAGTTCTACCTTGGTAGATCTCTTTTAGGTAATGATTGGGCGATGCTGTACTTTATGTTAGGCGGCAGGGAAACAGGTAAATCGTACTATGTAACAAAAACATATGTAAACCAATTTGTAAAATATGGTAGACCATTCTATTGGATCAGATTGACTGATAAATCCAAGAAAAAGCTGTTGAATGATAATGCAAAAAAACTTATTGATCCAGACATTAGAAGAGATTATAAATTAAATCTAATGACAAATGGCGATGCTGTATATGTGATAGAACGTAATGAAAAAGGAAAAATAATAAAAAAGGAGTTGATGTGTCGAGTAATGGATTTGAGTACATTCTATGATGATAAAGGCTCTGGATTATTCGATAAGAATTTTCTAGATGACCCTCATATGTACTACAACATCTGTCTCCGGTCGATAGATGAAATGAATAGAGAGAAGGGAGAAAAAAAATCGTTTGATATCGTGTATTCCTTCGTAAACCAAATAGAAAATTTAATTAGATCTACAAAAAAGCGTGTAAGAATAATATGTATTGGAAATTTACTAGATGAAGCTTCCGATTTATTATGTTGCATGAATTTTATACCTGATAAATTTGGTAGATACAAATTAAAGAAAAAACGTGCTATAATAGAATATATAGAAGAGAATGAAGCATATAAAAAGAGAAGAGAAGGAACTATCTCTGATATCATGATGCCTAATGCTTCAACCTTCACAAATGAAATAAAAGTAGATTCTAGTCTTGTTAATAAAAATAGATGTGTTCATCCAACAATGATAATCAAGTTCTCAAAGAGTGAAGATGATTGGTTCACTGTATGGGATGGTCATGTAGTACACAGGTACAACAAAGAGAGAACAAAGACAGTAGTTGCTATGAGACCATATTTGGATGAAGTATATAACAAGGATCTAATGAATAAGATAATTGAATGTTTTGATGCCAGAGCATTTTTATACAAGGATTTAATTACATTCAAGTTGTTTCAATCGCGTACAGCTGATTTGAGACCAAGAAAGTAATTAATCACTTATGCACGAGGAACTAGCTAATATCTCATATAATTCAGCAAGCCGAGATTGACCGAAGAGGTACGGATGTTGGAGGACCTAATCATTCCAATATGTCTAGTTAGAGAACCCCAAGTATAAGTTATACATTAAAATTGATTTTAAGGGTGTTTTTAGCCAAATATAGACACTTTTACACTAATATGCTATAATTAGTATAGACTTGTATAGTCTGTACCTCTTTCAAAAGTTATTGATACCATCTTTGAAAGCAACCTGAACATGTTGTAAAACTGTTCTATTATATGGGTATTTGCCCACCATCTCCAATCTATCAAAAAT
>Ga0310691_10004771_pt1 | contig 15105 bp, 14 predicted proteins | sample 176DNAGHGlowgp2_FD_203887 | JGI IMG/M metagenome (GOLD analysis project Ga0310691, IMG submission 203887) | Sheep rumen microbial communities from Palmerston North, Manawatu-Wanganui, New Zealand - 1766 DNA GHGlow gp2 (v2) (version 2) | ecosystem: Host-associated > Mammals > Digestive system >... | reverse complement strand
TAACCACTAAAGCGCCCTGAGTATCCCCAATTCTTATGGTACCACCGGTCAAACCGCCTTCCGGCACTTCAGAAAAATCAGTGACAACTAAATCTTCACCATAAACTTTAATCGTGTTATTTAACATCTTATCAATCCTTTCAAAAAAGATTAAGCCAAAGAAACAGCACTTTCTGTGCCGTTCTTAAAGTTATAAGAGGTAATAAAGCGAATACCGTTCCATGCCATAAACGAGCGATTGAGGTTCCAATCATCTTCGGCAGTATGGAGAATATTCCCCTTATAGGTGTTCAAAAATGACAACACTTTCGGATGGCAGAAAATAAATGTTGAATAAGGTGTTGCTTTGGCATCAATCAACATATTATCAATTTGCGCTGCTGTCGGAATATTTGAACCGTTGATGTTAACAATGGCCGAAACCGCATCAGGGTTAGCCAGTTGCACCCCGATATAACCTTTAATACGCACACCATATCCCAATACACCGTTGGCATTTTTATAGAGTGTGCCACCGTTGATATGGGTGGTATCCAAAAGCGCATCTGATTGAAGGGCGCGATCCGAATAAAGTCCGGCAACTTCACCTTCCACAAAACGCACCGCCACCATAGAATAGCAACTGCTTGCGCCGCCGGCACTAACCGCTTTGCCGTTACCGATAGCATACGGCAAGAAATTATCATAAATAATTTTTTGCTCAGCCGTTTGTCCGGCTTGTTTTAAGAGGATAGGAACTTTCTTGGCAAAATATTCACCGACCCCCAAAACGGAAGCCTTATCTTCCGGCAAAAAGATTTCACCGCCCAAAATAGAGAGGTCAACCTTTTTTAAGTTAGAATCAATTTGCATCTCCGGTAACGGTTGGTTCATATCCACAAAGCCTGCGCCCGAGATAGAAGAAACTTCTTCGTAAGCATTCCAAAGTCCGTGCGAAGAACGTTCAAAACGCATATTGTCCAAAATCGGAGATTCTTCGGTTAAGCTGTTGACCAAATGCTCTTGCTTTTGGGATAAGCCAACCGCAACTTCTTTTAATGTGCTAAACATTATCAATCCTTTCAAAAATTAAACCAATCAAAAATTTTCAAGAAAACACCTACTTCTTAAACAGGCTGTCAAAATATGCGACCGCATCAAATTCTTTCGGATTTGATTTTGCCCCGAAACTAATCGGATTATCTTCCGAAACCGCCTCACCCAAACGGCAAAACACATTCATCATCCGTTTGGTTCCGAGCGCCTTTTCAAGGGCATTAACACTTTCATCATCCCCTTCTTCGGCAAAAACTCGGATACCGCGTTTCATCAACTCCAGATTTTTATCAGCATCCCCACCCCAAAGATTGATTTGTGCTTCTGCTTCACGTGACGAATTTTCAAGCCAAGATGTTTCCTCTTGCTTCATTTCTTCATCACGATTTGTAACAAACCAATCATAGAGCGCCTGCGCTGATTTCGGTAAAATATGATTATCAAAACAAACCTGCTTAAACGCCTCTTTTAACGGCTCATCGGCATCGTTAAATTTGACTTCATATTGTTCGGTGTTATCAGGCATTCCCAAATGGGAATAAAATTTAGTTAACGCCTTTTCATCGCCGTCCTTAGGAAGACTGATTTTCGCCGAATAAGATTTCTCCAATTCGCGATACGATTTAAGCAAATCGGCAGGAGTTTTCATACCCTTTTTGCCAATATATTGCCTATCATCAAAATTTAATTCTCCCCAATCGGATTGTGGTTCAGAACCGACATTATTTTGATTATCAGACAAAGAAAAGTTATCGGAAGTTGTCTGCCCTTCCGGCTTTATAGAATGATCCATTTTCATCTCCAAAAATAATGATAAATTAATATAGCAATGGGCTCGGAGAATGCTATCACCGACTATCAAACAAATAAGCAACGGGTGGAATAAAGTGCGGCGCTTTAGCACCACCAATTTAAACTTAAAAATCGTCTGAAAAGACGATTTTTGCAATGGGCTCGGAGAATGCTATCACCGACTATCAAACAAATAAGCAATGGGTGGGATAAAGTGCGGTGCTATCGCTGTGAGCCTACCGAGGCGCACGAGCGTAGTTAGACCTACGTGACGCGCCGATGAGTGGCTTCCTCACAATTATGCAGGTGGCGCTGCCACTGACCGTGCTTTAGCACGCCCCCAAAAGCCACCTAGACAGATATTTGGTCAGTCAAATCATCTTTCCCCAATTTAAACACCTCCCGCTCATCAAGAGAAAGATATTTAATGAGCAAATCAAACATCCGCCTCTTACCTAAGAGAAACGCCGCCGCTGAAGCATCAAAACGATTGTTCGCATCATAAAAATAGGGAATACCGTTACGCCCCAGTTCGCCACGCGCTCCGGCTTCATCACGCCAAAATGAAAGAACGATTTTTGCCTCTTCGGTAAGTTCACCTTTAGGACAAAACACTTTTTGAAACGCTTTGGCTAATCGCGCCTCACGTTTAAGATTATCTAACAACATCAACACCTCCAAAAAACGCTTTCTACTTTTCCTCAATATTCATCATCGCATTTAACGGATACGGAGCGCTTGCCGATAATGCTTGCGCATTTTCTAATGTCGCCCGAACTTGAAGTGCTTCCATATCTTCTTGAGTTCGCACCACATCAGAGGAAACGCCGTTATAATCAGCAATCTTTCTGAGAGCTTTTTCCGTATCAAAAATATCCAAAATTTTAGGATTGATTTGTGCCATAGAAGTCGCCGCTTGCATGGTTTGATAAAGTCCCACAATCGCCGTTGATTGTTGCATATGCACTTGCGGCCCTTCAAACTCAATCAGGATTGAACCCTTTTTCATCAACGCTTCCGGCACTTCATCCAAAAGACCGTATTGAGCAAGAATATCCAATTCACGCTCCACATTACCGGCCAGCCATTCTGATGAAATACGCTCACACATCGGCGCCAACAACATAGATTTTTCCATCTCGCGCTTTTCCACTTCAGTTGCCGTCATCTGCTTAGTCTGCGTCAAAGATTGGAATAGCGGCACCAAAAACGCACGCTCAATAGCCGCCCTGACTTCACGTTGCATTTCAACGCTGATAGCAAGATTATTTCCATATTGCATAGACATCGCCGCCGGTCGTCCTTGGCTATCAAGACCGCCGCGAATAATGGCTCCGGCCGCACCGAGTTTATTAGCATCAACAAGCCCCATCGCCGTCAAAATAGGTGGGTTAGCTTGAAGCTGACCGGTGCGGAGAATTGTTTTGCCCATTTCATTTGCCGTCAGCATATCATAAAACGCCTGCAACGCCGGACTGTCACCATAAGATGAACCGGCAATGCCGTTAAACCTCGGCGCCATATACGGACAAACACGGTAGCCTCCTTCACGCAAAACTTTTTTGGATTTAAGGTCAAGATGCACACTGGCAAACTTCATCCCCTTAAAGTCCTTTTTAAGCGCCATATAATTATCTTTTAAAAACACCGCATGCAAAAACTTAAATGTGCGATCCGGTGTGCGCTCTGCAGCCTGTCTGATTTCCAAAGGCAAATCCTCACCGAATTTAGAACGTGCTTCCGCGGCACCTAATTCATATTCTCTGAATACGGCCTCAAGCTGTCCGCGGTCATTCCGTTTAATATAGGCTTCACGCGCCGGAATAGTGCGATAAACAATCCCCTTTCCGATATCGTCATCTACCATCCACACCGCATGCCCGTAAAGACCTAATTGTTGAAACAGCATATCACTTTCCAATGCAAAATTAGACTGTGAACTGTAACGGGTGCGAAACAAAATATCGGTTGCATATTCCAAATATTTTTTGACTTCACCGTCATCATCTAATTTAGCATCCGCAGGTTTTAAGCGGTGCCAGCGTGAAGTCGTCGGAATAATCACCGATTTCATACTGGCACAAAAGTTAGCAAGCGCATAACGTGCCGTTGAATCAAAAACCGCCTGTTTGACCCGTCCGTGATTATCAACTTGAAATAAATCGGAATTGATGGAACAAAGTTCTGCCGCCTTATTCCACATCGGCTCATATTTGGCACGTTCTTGCTTCATCAATGCCCATTTTTTGAGTATAACTTCCGCCAATTTCTCTTTACTTTTTTCATCTACCTTTTTCATATCTCTTTATTCTCCCAAAGTACGTTTACCGCCGGAATCGTTTAAGAAACCGCCGTATGTATTATCATGAGAAAGCAGTTGCGAAACCGCCCCCATTTTTTTCTTACGCTTTTTCTCTAGCTCATAAACAACCTCCGAATTATCAACCACTTCAGGAACAACTTCGGTCGGTTGAATATTCACCACTTTAGGTGATTTAAACACAGAACTCATTAAAACCTCCTATAAAAAATTACACAACGGGCACAAGTGCCCAGCCCCCGCGGCTTGAGCGGCACCGTGCGTTAAGCCACGCGACGCAGTCGCATAAGTGTCGCGCCATAAGCACAAAAAATTTTTTTGTAAAACAAAAAATTTTTGCGCGACACTTTTATCTTCCTCAAAAACACTCACACAAACACATCATCGCAGACAAATTCACGACGCCTTTGCGCTAATGAATTTTTCAGCAAATACTCTTCGTGTAACAACGCAAAAGTGAGCGCCAACGCATCACCAAAGTCCGTTGAACGCCCGATACGTTTTTTAATCTCCGCCTTTGCTTCAAGTTGCAAACGCCCAAGACTGTCAAACGAAAATTTCGGCGCGGTTAAGTCTTCCGCCAAGCCATCAAGTAAAGGGAGCTTAACCGGTAGCGGCGAAACCAACCAATCTTTAAGTCTTCCCCACATTTCCGCTCTGCGGTTCACAAACCGTTCGCTATTTTCCGCCCGTTCACCGAAATTAACCGGCACCAAAATTTCTCTAAACCCGTCCGATGAAAGCACATCATAAACACCGGCCCCTAATCCCCCGACATCAATAGCCACACGCACCGGCTGATATTTAGCAATCCATCCGACAATTAAATGCGCCACCTGAACAACATCAAATTTAGAATACGTTTCAAGCATTTTCACTTCACGTCCGGCACGCAGACAGATTGCGGTTTTATCATCACCGAAACGCGCCACATCAACCCCCATTATCAGCGGGGAGGTTCCGGAAACAACCACATCAACAGTATTCATTGCCCGATAGACATCAGCTCTGGCAATAAGATTATCCGCACTTTCCGCCCGCGGCTCACCTTCCCAAATATGCAAATACTCATTAAAATTTTCCGCTTTTGTTTTAAGTGCCAATTTTTTCATCTCTAAAGGGCAATACGGATTATCATAAAAATTCACCTTACGAACAAGGGTATCTTCATCAGGTTTAAGAGCCAGTGCCTTCCACACCGGATCCATATCTTCCTCGCGGTTCATAGAGAGCCAAATTTCCGAACCGGTATGCCGAATAGTCGGGTTTAAGATTTCCCACGCGTGTGCGGAAAGTTTTTGAGCCTCTTCCACCCAACAAATATTCACGCCTTCAAGCGATTTGATATTTTGCGCATTATGTTCCATAATTCCTTTAAAGATAAACTTTGAACCGTTTGCAAGGTTCACAATTTTATCATCATAGAGGCGATAAGTTGCATTCAAATTATGGTAGGCAATACGATCGGCAATGAGTTTATAGACCGAATCTTTAATTGAGTTTTGCACCTCGCGCACACAAGCGATTAAAAGCTTACGTGATGTCGCGAGGGTTAAAAGTGCATCGGCAAACGCAAAAGATTTACCGCCGGCACGCCCGCCATAAAAGAGTTTATAGCGTTTATGAACCGTCAGTAACTCACGAAACGGCTCAGCGATATTTATCTCCAACTTTTGCATATAATCTCCTCAAGTGTGCCCGTGCGGCTCGCACCGCTCCACGCGTAGTGGCGCCCGACCGCGCAGGTCGGCGACGCAGTCGCTTTTATGCCGCGTTTAGAAACTAAAAATTTTTGTAAAACAAAAATTTTTACGCGGCATAACTTATTCCCTACAAAAAAGTTACCCACAAGCGGTTTTGGCATTTTAATGTACCAACCGCTTGATGAATAACTTTCCCCCTCACGACACAAACTTCACCACAATTTCCGAGAGCTTTTCAGCCTCATCATCGGCAAACGAAGAAATCGGCTCCGGACAAGCTTTTTGCGCCAACCATTTAATCGTTTCAATCAACAGCTTTGCCGTGGAATTATCAATTTCTCCGGCTTTAAGACTTTCTGCCAATGCTTTAATATCATCGGTGCATCGGTCCGCATAATCAGAAAGCGCCAACATAAAATCTTCCTTAATTTTCGGACATTCCGTCATCAGTTGATAAAACTCGCGCGACGTCAACCCCACCGATGAAAGAGAACCATAAAGCGAACAACCGGCTCGTATTTTATCAAACACTTTATTTAACACCGCCACATCTTTTTTCCGCAAACTTTGCGCTTTAGTCATCTCTTCCCCCTTTTGCCAAACGCCCATAAAAAAACCACACCGACATTGAAGGACCAGAATCAACATCGGTGTGGGAATTTTTGACATTCAACAAAATTTTAAACCTAAAAGATATCATCGTAGAAAATTCAATTTTTCTTATACATTTTTCCACGATACACAAATTTATAACACCCCATGTCACAGAAGTCAATAGATTTGGAAAAAATCCTGTTTAAAAATATTTAATGTAAAAACAAACACTTAAACAAATTGTGCATAGATTTTTTGCACCGTTGACTTGAAAGCCGCCGGATATTAGCCTCAAAATATGAAAGATTTATACCAAAAAATATCAAAATTTGACCTTGAGGCAATTCTCCGCCGCCGCTTAAACAAAGCTGACAGCGTCTTCTGGAGTGCATTTTTTGCCGCATTTATCGCCCTAAACCTGATTTTCTTATATCACGGTATCGCATTTTTATTCGGCGACCACGATTGGCGTTATTTAAAAGACGGCGTCCCGTTAAACGCCGGCTTATTTGAAGGACGTTTTACCCAGTTCATCGCCATAAACCTGTTAAGCCAAGGCGAAATCTTGCCTGTCATCAATAACGTCTTAGGTTTTGCCGGCTTTAGCTTCGGTATCGCCCTGTTAGCACGCTATTGGCAGATTCCGCATAAAAAGACTCCATATATATTGTTTGCCCTGTTCTTAAGTATCACCCCATACATATTATCCTTTATGTATTTTGCATTTCTAATCATGCCGGTCTTGAGTTGGAACGCTTTTATCATCGGCGCATTGATTATCTCTGAAAAAGAAAAGACTTTTTCCATACGCCGGAGCATTGTTGCCATATTGCTTATTACAGCGGCCTTAGGCGGCTATCCGCCGGTCATAAACCTTATTGTCACAGCTTTTATGGCGCGCCTTTTAATAGCTGTTGTGTATGAAAAGAAAACCATAAAAAAACTGTGGTTTGATTATCGCTGGACGGTCACCAACATCATCACCGCCGTCATTTTATACAAACTTTGTTTAATCATTTTAAGCCTAACCGGCGCCTTAAATGCCAACTACTACAATTTGCAAACCGCTCCGATAAATACATGGGGGGAAAAGTCTCTGCTTGTCTTAAAAGATTTATTCTTAGAGTTCACCGCCACCCTCCCCTTTATCACCGCACCATATAAGTCAGCCCTTATTATAATCGCCCTCATCGGTATAGCCGTTATCTTAAGGAGCAAAAACAAACCGCTTAGCATTTTATTATATATTGCCACTTTTGCCGGTGGCTTAATCACACTGTTTTTATCTACCTCAATAAAAGAAACCGAGTTTTCCCCACGCATAGATTTCTTCGGATTTATGTATGGCACGGCCTGCGCTTATGCTCTAGTATTAAAGAGCAAACAGAAATCCCTTAAAAACATCGCAACCCTTGCAGCAATCTTTTGTATATGGGTTAACACCAACAGCTTATTTGAAGGGCAAAAGGTGTGGAAATTGGGATTTGAGAGCGAATTAAGGATATATAAGCGCATTATCAAACGATTTGAGCAAGCCCCGTTATTTAATCGGATGAACCGGTATATTGTGGTGCAAGGTGGTGCCATGGCAACCCGAGAAAGGTATTATCACGATGATTACCGGTATAAGAGCGATGACTTATTAAGCGTTGCCTATATTCCGGGGATGGCAAGCGGCGTGATGTGGAATTACTATGCGCCGAGAGATTATACGGATAACACATCGTATGTTTATACCTTTAGCCCGAGAGATGATTTCAAACAAGCCTTAAGAAGTGCGACCGTATGGCCGAGAGAGGGAAGCGTGACGGTCGGAAGTTACTGGATTCTGTTAAGCTTGACCCAAGACGGGTTAAACTACCTCAAAGAGAACTATAACAAATAGTTATGCAGGTGGCGTTGCCCCCCATGCACGGGCCGTTATGCAGGTGGCGCTGCCACCCCCGCACGGGTAGTGCCGCCCCGCGCGTAGCGGCGCACGACGCGCAGTCGGCGACGAAGTCGCTTAAATGCCGAGCCATAAGCAATAAAAATTTTTTGTAGAACAAAAAATTTTTGCGCGGCATTTTTTTTATATTCTTCCTTAAAAAAGTTACCCACAAGGTTTGTTAGTGTGTAACGGCACACAAACCTTATGGATAACTTTTGTATCTTACTCCCTCTCTTGAAATCCCCACAAAAACAACTATATCCCTCCCTATCGGAGGAATATCACCATGGAAACATATCTCTTTATCGCGCTCTTTTTTATATACGCCCTAACCGCCTGGCTCTTACCCCATTTCATATTAAAGCGCGTATGGACAACCGCCTACATCCTTTCCTGCATCATCACCGCCACGGCCATTGTCTTCATCAAACTTTACGCCGCCGATACCTTGATGAAAGTGGGCGAACTCAATTGGTATTACATCTTATACGTCTTCGGCTCTTTAAGCATCATCTTAGGCATCATCAATTTATGGATGTATAAAAAGGGCTTAATCGAAATCTTCTCCGAAACCGACGAAGAAGATTAACCGCCTCGCAACACCCTATTCACAAACCGCCTGACCGTACTTCTCTGCACACCGAGTTTAAGCGCAATTTCGGTCTGCGACACACCTTTTTCCAACATTTTTTCAATCCGCTGTTGATTACGCGCCAATTTAAGCTTTTTCGATTCGGCATTAAGTGGTCGTCCTAATTTTTTTCCACTTGCTTTAAGATTGGCAAGTGAGGCTTTCGTGCGATCCGAAATCAACTTCCGCTCAATTTCGGCGGCAAGTCCGAAAGCAAAAGCCAAGACTTTACTTTGAATATCATTACCCAGACGATAGTTTTCTTTTAAGGTCCACACCTTGCAATTTTTATTCAAACACGTTTCTAAAATCCGCATCACTTCCAAAAGCGACCGCCCGAGCCTGGAAATCTCGCAGGCAACCAATACATCTCCATCTTTTACCTCATCCAAAAGCGCACCCAATTTTCGATATTTGAGCGCACGTCGGGATGATATTTTCTCTTCCACCCAATAATCAATATTAATCTTTTCATTCTTTGCAAAATTTTCTATTTCAAAACGTTGATGAGCAAGCGTTTGCTTGTTAGAACTCACTCTGATATACCCGATAACAGACATATTTCTCTCCATTAAAATTAAATAAGAGAAATATTTTACCACTTTTGACCGATTAAAAAAATTGATTTTTACAGCGGCTCTTAAAACACGACAAACTTACCTTTATGCGCCTTTTCCCTTTACAAACAAACATAAGTGAGGCGAGCATCTAGAAGCAAGAGTATTTATGTTATACACAACTTTTCTTACCATTCCAAAAAATCGGTTGATTTTAGCGCTTATTTATGTCACAGTTCATTTGTTTTAATAACACATAAAAGCCTGTAAAAATGCCTGAGATTTCTCCAAATAAACATTTATCGCTTGCCGTTCACTTACATATTTACTATGTCGATATGTGGGAGGAAATCAAAGAATACTTAAAAAATATCGGAGATTACCCCTACGATTTATTTGTCACAATGGTTGAGGATAATCAAGAACTTAGAGATAAAATCACCACCTTTCATAAGGCGTCAAAAATATGGGTGGTAGAAAATCGCGGTTATGACATCGGTCCGTTTATAGACTTTCTGCATCACATAGATTTAGATAAATATGACCTGATTTTAAAATTACACACCAAAAACAAAACCGCCGAGCGCGGTAACGGCTTATCCTTTAGAGGCTTATTACTCAACCGTGGCCAATGGCGCGATATTCTCTATCAAGGTCTCCTCGGCACCCCGAAAAATTTTGCTTATAACCTGAATTGCTTGCAAAAAGAGCATATCGGCATGCTGGGAGCGCCGATACTTATTGCACCAGAGAGCAAAAAGACAGTCATTTCTTTTAATACCGTGCAACATATTTTAACTGAGATGGGGTTTTCCACCTGCAAGAAAACACCATTTGTTGCCGGCACAATGTTTATATGCCGCGCCACATTATTACAACCGATAAAAGACAAATTTACCCTTAAAGACTTTCCCCTATCCGACCAAACATTTTCCGAAGAGACCTTTGCTCATGCCGTTGAACGTTTGTTTGGCGCAATCATCGTGGCTCAAGGCTATAAGCTCGCATCCGCAAAAGTTGATAACCGCATCATGTTAAAAGCCCTCATCAACACAATCTCTCATTTTCTTTATCAGGAAAAAGTAACTAAACACAATCACAAACTGATAAAAATCTGCAAACTCCCCGTATATAAAAAGGAATTGAACAGCAAATGACAAGAACCGTAATTTTTGCATTTTATGATAAATCTGGCATAATACACGACTATGTCTTAAATTATTTACGTTATTTGAAAGAAGTTTCGGAAAACATCATATTTATTGCCGATAACCGCGCCTCAAAAACAGAGCAAGATAAATTACAGGGCTTGGTTGAATATGCCGAATTTAACAAACACGGAGAATATGATTTCGGCTCATATAAACGTGGCTTTCAATATGCCCTGAATTCCGGCATACTAAAACACACAGACGAATTGATTTTTGCCAATGACAGCTGTTTTTGTATTGATAGTTTATTACCGATTTTTGAAAAGATGGCACAATCAAATTGTGATTTTTGGGGCATAACCGAGTCAAAAGCTCCCGTGCACCATTTACAAAGCTACTTTTTAGTATTTAAGAAACCCGTATTCACCTCTCCTGCATTTACGGACTTCGTTAACGGCATAACCAAGCAAGCGTCCGTAAAAGATGTTATCAAAAATTATGAATTAAAACTAACCGCTTTGCTAGAAGAAAATGGCTTTAAGCCTGATGCCTTTATTAAAGCATTTAATAAAGATAACCCGACATCTAGCGCATTAAAATTATTTGATATGGGCGATATCCTGATTAAAAGAAAAATTTTTACCGAAAAAGACGCCTGTATAGACAGCCCCAGAGTTATCTTAAAAAAGATAAAAGACAAACATCCTCAGGCATATAATGATATATGCCGCTACTATAAAAAAACTTTTTCCTCTTTATTTCCCCTCATCATGCCTGCTGATATAGAAAAAATTAAGCACTTTTTGTTCCAAAAGAAAATCACAAAATCAGGCAAGTTATATATCAAGATCTGCAAACTCCCCGTGTATAGGAGAAAAATTAAAAACAACAACAGTAGATTATCACTAGGGCGGCATAGTTATGCCGAAAAAGGATATATACAATTTTGTCCGCAAACAACTATCGGAGCTTTCTGTTCATTCGGTCTTAATGTTGTAATCGGACCGTCACAACACCCACTTCACTTATTGTCAACCTCAACTTTTCAGTATATGCCGGAAAGAGCATTAAATGGGCAGACAAATTTTTTAGATTTCAACGAACATTCTCGTTGTATCCCTTGTCATATTGGTAATGATGTTTGGATTGGAACCAATGTTGTAGTCATGGACGGAATCAACATCGGCGATGGTGCAATTATCGGAGCTAATGCAGTTGTAACAAAAGATATCCCCCCTTATGCAGTTGCAGTTGGTGTCCCAGCACGTGTTATAAAATATCGTTTTTCTCCGGAAATTATTGAAAAGTTATTGTTTTTGAAATGGTGGAATTTATCTGATGAAGTAATTGCATTATTACCTTTTGATGATATTAAAAAATGTATTCAAATTTTAGAAGAAAGGGAAAAACATCATGTCTGTTCTGAAGAAGATATATTCAAAAAAGAAATTGTCTGATGGGCGCATCAAGTTAAGACTTTTGGGAATTAGCCTTAAATATCGTCCCCTAAATGCACCTTATCCGCCGGTAAAACAGCCCAAACTAGGCATATCTTACAGTGTATGGGATGGCGAGGAATTACTAGAGGGTTCAATTCATGCAATCAAACCGGCAGTTGATTATGTTAATGTAGTATGGCAACGTTTATCATGGCATGGCAAAGAATGTAATCCAAACTTAGAAAATCAACTATTATCATTAAAAGAAAAAGGCTTAATTGATGAAATTATCTTTTTTGATTGTGACCCTAAAATCCACCCTAACGTCAATGAATGTACTAAACGCAATCTAGGCTTAACAGCAGCACAACGAGCTGGCTGCACACATTTTATTCCTTTAGATGTAGATGAATATTATGAATTAGAACAATTTAAGAAAGCATATCAATACATTTTAGAACAAAATATATCTCATTCTGCATGTGTTCAATTTGCATACCGAACCGCAACTGTCCGAGATACTAATCCATTAAACTTTTTTGCTCCCTTTATTTATCGCATCGATCATGGTGAAAAGCTAGAACTAGATGCTTTTGGCGGATTTCTACCATGGCTACTGGATCCAACCAAACAAATCGCCATCAAAAAACGTAGTCGTATTAGCTTTTTACATCAAATTTATCTACACCATTTTTCATTTACCAGAAATGATTTGGAAAAAAAGTTACAAAACTCTTCAGCCAATAAAAGCGAGAACTGGGTACAAGAATATAAAAAATCCGTAGGTCTTATTGATGACGATATAGAAAAAAAATTAAAACAAGGAATTTATGTAAAAGTGCCTAATATCTTTAATGTAAACATTGATTAACGTAAAGATTAAATACTCAGGCACTTTTTCCTTTTTCACGAATGAGAGGCTATCAATAACAATAGAGAATGAAAACTAAAACAATGTGTGCCCTCCTCCGCATTTTTTTCTTGATTCTATAAAAATGTTGTATATACTTCGGGAAAACTGTTTTTAACCGCGGATATGGTGAAATTGGTAGACACGCCAGACTTAGGATCTGGTGCCGCAAGGTGTAAGAGTTCGAGTCTCTTTATCCGCACCATCTTTTTTAAGGTGGATTTTTAAAGAAGAGATTGAGCAAATGAAAATTAAAGAAACAAAATCAGAAAAATTAACCCGTGAGTATAATGTCACCGTCAGTGCCAAAGACTTTGCCGAGATGGTTGAAAAGAAGTTGCACCAAATTGCCCAAACCGTCAGCATGGCAGGCTTCAGAGCCGGTAAAGTTCCGTTTGCCATGGTTGAAAAGAAGTATAAAGCAAACGCCACGTCCGAGGCATTGGATGACATGCTCCGTGACGGCGTTAATGAGGTATTAAAAGAAAAAGACCTCCGTCCGGTGTTCACCCCTGATGTGAAGATTGAGAAGTTTGAAGAAGGCAAAGACATAGAGTTCAGCGTTTCAATGGACATTATGCCCGAGATTAAGTTGCAAGACTTTTCTAAGATAAAGATTGAGAAGATAATCGCCGATGTTCCGGAAGAAGAAGTCACCAAAGCTTTGAATTACATGGCAGAAAGCCGCCGCGATTCGGTTAAGGTTGAAGAAGACCGCAAAACCCAAAAAGGCGATATTGCCGTAATAGATTTTGTCGGCTCCATAGACGGCGTTGAATTTCAAGGGGGCAAAGGCGAGGCCTATCCGTTAGAGCTTGGCTCCAATTCTTTCATCCCCGGATACGAAGATCAGTTAATCGGCAAAAAAGCTGGCGAAGTTGTAAACGTCAAAGCAACTTTCCCTGAAAACTATCACGCCAAAGATTTAGCCGGTAAAGAGGCTTTGTTTGTCACCACCATTAAAGAGATTCGCGAAGTTAAGAAAGCTGAGATAAATGACGAATTTGCAAAATCAATGGGCGCTGAAAATCTTGATAAATTAAAAGAAAACGTCAAGACTCACATTGCCAAAGATTATGAGAATGCCTCTAAGATGAAAGCCAAACGTGCGTTGTTAGACGCATTAGACAAGGCCTATAAGTTTGACGTTCCGGAGAAATTGGTTAATATGGAATACGACGGGATTGTCAAGCAATATGAGAATGCTAAGAAGAATAACCAGTTAGACGAAGACGAGAAAAAGAAGAAAGAGTCTGATTTATTAAAAGAATATAAAGAGATTGCCGTTCGCCGCGTCAAATTAGGTTTGTTGTTGGCAGAGGTCGGGAAGGACGCCAAGATTGAGGTAACTCAAGAAGACATCAATCAGGCGATTATGAACGAAGCACAAAAGTATCCGATGCAAGCCAAGGCTATTTTTGATTTTTATATCAAGAACAAGAAAGCGGTTGAGAACTTGAGAACACAGGTTTATGAAGAAAAGGTTATGGATCATGTGTTAGGACAAGTTCAGAGCACGGAAAAGAAAGTAAGTGTTGAGGAGTTGTATAACTTCGACGAAAAAGCGGCCTAAGGCGTGCAACCACAAAATAAAAAATTAAGGACAGGTGAAAGCCTGTCCTTAATTTTTATGTGCACCTTAATTATTCTCTTATCCCCCAAAGTTACCCACAAGCTCGCCAGCGTGCAAATGCGCGCTCGCATATGGATAACTTTTCCCCACCTCCCGACAGAATCAAATCATGCAGATGCAGTGTCATAAACCGTCACCCCTTGAGCAACTAAAAGGAGCGAAATCAGGGGTCTTCAAATTAATTATTCAGAAGATCCCTCATCCTCGCTTATCGCTCGGAGGGATGACGTAATGAGAATAACACAACAATTAAATTACGCAGGTGCCGCTGGCACTTTTAAGGTGGAAAATTCTGAGTGAATAAAAGCTCAACGTGACTCACCTCCCGACAGAATTAAGGAGAAAATTTTGCGAGAGGACCGTGGATGTCCCCCAAGGAGCACGAGCATACATAGAAGTATGTGACGCGA
>Ga0310691_10004768_pt1 | contig 15113 bp, 9 predicted proteins | sample 176DNAGHGlowgp2_FD_203887 | JGI IMG/M metagenome (GOLD analysis project Ga0310691, IMG submission 203887) | Sheep rumen microbial communities from Palmerston North, Manawatu-Wanganui, New Zealand - 1766 DNA GHGlow gp2 (v2) (version 2) | ecosystem: Host-associated > Mammals > Digestive system >... | reverse complement strand
TATCGGTAATTTTTTCTCCGCTTATCACGGGTATCGATTGCTTTGCCACAGTAATATTATCGCAAATCTATCTCTGTCCGTCAATACGGATTTCTTCGTTTATAAAAATTTTATAGTGTCAGGCACCAAAATTTTCTCAAAATTTTCTCAATTTTCTCCGCTTATCACGGGTATCGATTGATTGTCTGCAGTAATATTATCGCAAATCTATCTCTTTACGTCAATACGGATTACTTCGTTTATAAAAAATTTATAGTGTCAGGCACCAATGTGCATTAAAGTCAATGGTGTCATGATCAAGTATCTTTAACAGACCTTCCGATTCCATCTTTGAGAGCTTACTGGTTGCGGAGAACATGACCGACTTTACCGACTGCTCCGCGCCGTTCATTGACTGAAAGAACTTCTTCGGTGCGGGATGTTTTGGGTTGTCCTTATAAAGCTGAGTCATCTTCTTTTTCATTTCCTTCAGGCCCAGCCCCTTGTCCTCCATGGACAGCTCGGTCAGCAGTTCCAGCAGCTTTCTGATCGTCCTGTCCTTCTCCTCCATCTCGTAGTAGATGTAAAACATGAGGCTCTCTACGAGTGCCTTAGCCGAATCTTCCCATACTGCCTCTCCTTTCTGTGCTTTTGGGTCCTCCATTGAGGCCCAGATGGTCTCGACAACCTCGGTGAGCTTGTCGTCACTTTCGATGTGTTTCAGTGGGTTGTAGCAGTCCGACAGCTCGAAGTCGATTAGGTCGATGACCCGCACATCATAACCGTTTACCTTCAGATAGTTGCCGTATATTCTAAGCAGCTCCTTCTTTGGATCTGTCAGGATAATGCTTCCGTTACACTGAAGGATGTTCGGGCCGATGACACGGAATGTCTTGCCTCGTCCGGGGCCTGCCACAAGAAGGATGTTGTTATTGAGGTCAGTGATCTTATCGCTCATGTTCATGCGCATGTTGCCGGAGAGTATTCTCTCGTAGGGTGCGTCCTCACGCTTCATATCCTTTGGAAGAGTCGTCATCTTCTTCGTGATGCGCTTTGCATTGCCCCATCTGGCTGAGCCGTGTTCTTTTCCATACATCCAGGTCTTCCGGCTGAAATAAAAATAGGTGCCGAAGAAGGCGCCCAGGAAAAGTCCTGCCAATATACCCGTGGCGGTGTATTTGGTTACATATAACCCGAAAGGGTGTGACAGCTTATCCGGCAGATGATCTATGATGGATATAAGTGACAGAGTGCCGGACTCATCCACGCAACCTGCAAATATATAACCCATATAAGTTATGATCAGTGTGATGATCACGGCTGCGGTAAGGTTCTTTTTGTCGTCCGTCATAGGATCGGAGGAATGTATGAATCCTCAATAGAGCGTTCTTTTATGGAGCTTTTCTTATGTTCAGACTGCTCTTTGGGCTGAACTTTATAGCCCCTTTCGCTATGACTCATATGAGCCATAGTCTCGGCCGCGTTAGTACTCATTTGAGCATCAACTTCTGTTACCTTTGAACTCTCATATTCCTGGGCCTTAGACTTCACATCCTTCGGATCTGCGTTCTCAAAATACTGCTTCATCGACAGGATCTTCGCATCCACAAGTCGCTCCATAGTCTTTTGAATCAGCTCCCTCTGCGATGCCGGAAAGGCGATCTCGCTCTGGCCGTCACCTAAGTTCAGATCAGGCAACACGGCATATTTAAGACCCGACTTATTCATTACCGGAAGAACCTCTTCAAGGGATTTCTCCGGAAACTGATACACCATCAGCTGTGGACCGTCCTGTTCCTGAAGGAGTTCCAGGCTGACCTCCCCTGACGTGATATATTTCGGAACGCTGTTTTCCCTGACAATGCTCCCCCTCCCGCCGAAGTTCTGAATGACAGCCGCCATGCGGTCTGTGTAGCTGTTACCAAAGGTGACGGACGTGTAATGCAGGCCGTTCACCTCCGAATCCGGCATGACAACATACGGAATACCGTATGAGTCAAGGACCGGTTTCAGTTCATCCATACTGATCTCTTCAAACCGTGCCGCAGATAGCTTGCTGCCTTCAAAGCGTACCAGCTGTTCAAGGCTCACCTCACCGGAGAGTTTTTCATGCATTCGCTTTTCCGTGTGCGCTACGATGGCTTTCATAGCTGCTATGCCTAACTCTGTCAGCTTGTAAAAGCCTTTCGCACCTGTTGCCATCATGTTCATGGAGAGCGCCACGATCTGAGTGGCCTCTGTTAATTCCGACATGTGTTTACCTCCCCTCCTCGTTTATCTTATGCTCTGTCAGGCAGTCGCCGCCACTGGTTTGAAGTTCTCGATAAAGAGTGCTCCGAAGATGTTGATATAGTTGTAGATCTGCGATGCGCTGGCTCCGCGCTGAGCGAACTTCTTAAGGGTCTCCGGATCCACCCCTGCTCTTGCACCGACACTTAAAGCTTTCAGCTTATCTTCCTCCAGACCAAGCGCCACGATCTTGTTGATAGTCTTTCTCTTATCCGTCTCGGATGCAACCACTCCCACTCGGTCTTCATTGGTTTTTCTGAATATACCAAGGATGCCTCGTTTATTTGTTTCGGGCAGTGGCTCGTTGCTGATGACCACGCCATCATTTGTTACATAATCCATTGGCTTTGATACATCTCCCGCAGCACCCTCGGCTTCCTTTGCGCTCGGGTATGCCATCTGCCTCTGATACCCTTCCATGCGTGCCGTAAATGCCTTGGGATCATTCTCTACCTTCTCTGCTTTGACACCAACCACTGTCCCACTCACAGCGCCATTTTTTGCAGTCTTACTGTCTGCTTTCTTCTCATCTGCCATACTCACCTGGCCTCCTTTCAGTTTTTCATCGATACTCTCCACGCACCCACGAACCGAAGTGATCTCCGACTTAAGCTCCCTTATGGACTTGCTCAGCTTATCCTGCCCGGTGCTGTTCGTCGCCACCTTTTCGATGACCTCCTTCAGATCAAGTATCTGCTCCGTCATCATCTGCAGCATGTAGTCACCCCGACTCATAAGTCGAAGCGCTCGCATACTGTCCGCCGGCGTTTTCCCCTCCGCAAATGTCTCGAGAGTCGTGTCCGGCAGCCCGTCCATGATGGAGACCATCATCTCGATCAGCTGGTCTGCATTCAGATCCGTGGTCATGTACTTTTCCACCTTTTCCTCCGGAAGATCTGCCGACAGCGCCGTGAGCACTATCACTACCTCCTCCTTTAAGTCCTTGTCCAGAAACTTCTTCTTAAGTCTCTGTGCTGTTTCTTCTCTGCTCATAAAAGCTCCTTTCTGTTTTTTATTGACTTTGTGCAGATTCTGCACAAAGTTACTCTCTCCAGCTCTTCTCTTCCCCGTATATCTCCTCGGCATACTCAGTGAGGCTGAGCACCTCTTTTAAATGCCCCTCCACAACAAAATCCTTATATCTGCTACTCTGACCATCCACCAGGAAATTGTCCCTTCCACAGGTGATGATGTAACAGACATCAGGGGAAATGCTCATGTCATCAACATAGTATTTTGACACGCTGCTTCGCCAGTCCGCAAATATCCTTGTGACCTCATATCGATAAACGCCATCAACGCTATAGAGTGTAAATTCATCGCCGACCGATGCCACACGCAGGTTATTGAAGGAAAGATCCTGTGCGGTATGATTGTGGCCATATATCGCCATGTGGGTCTTACCAAGCTCATAGTCCGGTCTTGCGCTGGTCGCCATCCACAGATCCAGATCATAGTAGATATCCGCCCAGTCTCCGGAATACACGCCGCGGCGAATGCCTGCCTTGGGATACTCCAGAACGCAAAACAAATAGCCAACCGCGTAATCCGGGGTGTAGGTCACACCGTTTCGCTGGTAGTAATTTGGATCCTCGTAGGTCTTTGCCTGCTTTACCACGTATTCATCATCTCCGTAATCGCTGGCCCAAATGTCACGCTTATAGGTGGCATATTCAGAACGTTCATCCCTCCATTGGTTTATGCTCTGAGTGCCAGCCTCCTTCTCCTGTCTTTTTTCTATGTTCAGGTCTATCCTGATCGTATTTGTGTCATCATCTTCCTCATCTTCCTTTCCGTTTTTTTCAACTGCACTTTTGATCAGATCCGCTATGAAATCATCGGCAATGGACTCCTCAATGTCCTGCCGTTCATAGGCATCCTTGTTATAAAAAATAAGCAGATAGACGGCTGCCACGCCGCACACCAGTGCAGCGATGGCCAGGGCTACTGCTCGAAACTTTTGCGTATTCTGTTTTTGAGTTTTCAACATGGCTCCTTTCTAAAAAAATCCGGAGAGCACAGGGCTCTCCGGATATATCTATATTGTATATTCCACTTATATCAAACGCTTTTTCCAGGTTGTTACTATATATGCAGGAAATCGCAAACTGACTTTATTCTTTCATTAATAGTTTCAAACAGTATTCCTCTTTCATCTAATTCAATAACCTCAGAAATAGGCCAAGAAAAAATAAAACCAATTTCAGGAACAACAAATGGTCCCATTTTAGGGTTATTCCTAAGCAATCTTATCGCTTGTTGCGCAAGTTCAGTATCACATATTCCATTATCATTCATACATCTCAGTATTTCTACTTTTTCATCAACATTGTCTTTTTCACGCAAATAATTAGTATGCTTGTGCCAAAAATCCAAATATCTTTTTATATCGTCAAAATTTGTATGGTCATTCCAACAACAATACGTATTTATTTCCCTTCCTTCTTCAACTATGGTGGCTTTCTGAGAAGTAATACGATGTCCAAAGTGAAAACTCAATACACATTTGCAACCCAGTGGAAAACTATTTTCACTTATGTTTCTTTCATTATATACATTTGAAAAATAAGTATTCCCTAAACTCTGACGCGGAAAGGCATAGACTGATAATTCGAGTTTGCTCGATTGAGAGTCATAGTAAATAATTATTTCCGGAATAAACTCATTCCTATTTGTTCCATTATACTTTACTCTATTTTTATCTTTTGGCTTAACCTCACCAAATTTATTTTTTAAAGCTGAACAGCAACTATCATAATCTTTTTGCTGAATATTATCTAATCCTTTTAGTTGTTCAAAACTTTCAATCCTTATATAATTCAACAGGAATAAATAACGAACAAATTCATCTGCCAAAAATTCACCTGTATCAATAAAAACATTAACGATTTCCTTATACTTCTTAAAAATAGTTTTACATTTGTCGAAATCGTTTTCCTTAATCTGAAGAGCTTTTTCCTTATGATTTTTTATTTGAAAGGGATCCAAATCATGAAGCTTGTTTTCCAGTATTATACAATACTTTATTTCATCTTTATCTGAAATGATAATCCAACCATCAGGCTCAGAATCCCAATCATGAGTTGAATCTATACTATTCTTTATATCCTCAAGCCACCCCTTCGCTGCAGTACTCAAATCAGACTCAGAAAGTTGAGGATTATCCTCAAATAGTCTTATTTCAAGTTGTTCTCTTATCTTTTTGTAGTCGCGTCTTGCAATCAAATCCCCATCTATAATATAATCCCATGTTTTTCCACTAGGGCAAAACGAAAACATTATTCTATTTTCAAGAGGTAAACCGCTTATATCCTCACTTATCCCCATTGTTTGGAGGTAATATTTTAATGTCATAGAAGAAAAATCGGGAATATCAATATCAAACAATTCTTTAAACACTGTTTTTTTATTTGCGTTTGATAGAGAATCAAGTACGTTAATGAATGCTTTTGTAATATTGTTTTCAAAATGAACCCTTGTTTCATCTTGCTTTCCATATTTCCAAAATGTATTCAAGTACTTATCATGTGAATTCTTATGCAACACTTCAATGAAATTTCTCATACTCAACACCTCACATTCATTATTATCAAATACTCATCTATAACACAAACTCCTATACGTACATATTGTAAATTATTGCCTCAATCGTGTCAATTAACAACTATTTTCATAAATCGCTCTGGCCAAAGTATAAACTCTACTCTCTCCTTCGTGACTTCGCTGTTGTAATACTTCGTCCTAAGCCATTCTTCCAGCATCTCCCAGCTGTCTACCGAGAGTTTCCGTCCGTCGGAATAGAATACCAGTTTACCGCCTCGGCTATGGTATTTATCTTGGCGAAAGCCAAGGATCAGTAGCGCTGTCAATAAGTCATTCCTTCTTTTATGATCCATATGCTCCTCGTTTCTTTTAATTGCGGGCAGCCCCGAAGGGCCGCCCTATGGTTTATTTTCTTTTACGTTCTTTTCTTCTTTCTAAGACTCATAATGGTTCCAAATAACCCAAGTCCTGCCAGTCCTAAGAAAATCATTCCCAGCATTGTTGAATGGTCCTCTATGCCCAGGATAGGCGGTGTGGACGGAGGCGTTGATGGAGGTGGCGTGGTAGGCTTGTCATACATTGTGACTGTCTGTACTTCCATGCTGTCCTTAACCACGAAAGTTATGCTCTTCGCTACGTCATAGCCATCCGGTGCGGTGATTTCGGTCAGGGTGTATTCTTCAAGAGGAATAAGGCCTGTTACCACATGCTCCTCTGTTGTAGATGTCCAGCTGTCGATCTCGTTGCCATCTTTATCGGTGAGGATCAGCTTGGCTCCGGGGAGTTCCTTCTGATCGGTCACATCCTTCTTGCTGATGGATACTGTGGTCTTCTTATCCTTCATCTCTACCTTTTGGATCTCACCAATATCCTCTACTGTGAACTTTACGCTTTCAGCTGTGGTATAGCCCTGCTCATAAGGTGGCATGGTCTCGATCAGCACATAATCGCCGGTCGGCATGTATTCGATCACATAGTCGCTTCCGTCTGTGGTCCAGCCATATAGCTTGTCGCCTGTGGGTGCTCCGTTTTCATCGGCTGCATAGATGGCCAGCTCTGCGCCCTCTACTTCTTCACCGGTGGTGATATCGGTCTTTGATATATGAACCTCTGTATGCTCATCCTTCATCTCAACGACTTCCTGAACAGCGTGTTCATCTGTCACTGTGAAGTGTATATCATTTGCGGTTACATATCCGTGCTCTGACGGAGCTGTGACCTCTGCCAGAATATATTCTCCGGCTGGAATCTTACGAATCACATGCTCTTCTTCTGCAGATATCCAGGTGATCTCCTCTTCGTCAATGACAAGTATCTCACCTCTGATCCACTCACTATCTTCGGTTTCAAGTGCGTGATAAACGGAAAGCTTTGCTCCGATCACTTCCTTGCCGGTAACCGCATCGGTTTTTTTGATTGGCTGAATGATCTCGGCATCCTTCATGTCTACGTACTGAACTTCTGCCGTTTCTTTTACATCAAACTCTACTGGTTCTGCGAGAGCATAGCCCTCCGGTGCAGCCTCCTCCACAAGAACATAGCTACCGACTGCAAGCTGTATTTCGGTATGCGTCTCTGTTCCGGTGATCCATGTCTTGACCGGCTCTGCTTCTCTTTCGCCATCTTTGATGCGGTAGATGCTGAGTGTAGCGCCTTCGATAAAGGCGCTGTCGTCATCTATCAGTGTCTTGCTGATAGATACTCTGGTGATCTCATCGACCATCTGCACCTGCTGCAGCACGCCCGTATCAGCGACTGTAAATACCACATCGCTGACCTTTACATAGCCGTCCTCGGTAGGCGCAGTCACTTCATGAAGGATGTAGGTTCCGACCTCCATGTACTTTATCACATGTCTTTCATGGGTGGATGTCCAGCTGCAAGTCTCACCCTTGGGTGTTACATATACCTCTCCAGTGCTGACCATATTTCCGGATTCGTCGGGTACTGCTCTGTAGATTGCAAGCTCAGCGCCTTCTATCTCTTCGGATCCTGCTACGCTGATCTTTGATATTTCGAGGCTGATTGGCTTATCTACCATGGCTTCGTAAGTCTGTACTTCACCGGTCTCTGTGACTACGATAGTGATATCATCTGCGGTCACATATCCGGCAGGGGTAACATCCTCATGCATGATATAGGTTCCGACAGGGACATAATCAAGCTTTAAGAGCTGTGATGTATCGGTAAATGTTGCGGGGATCTGACTTCCATCCGGCAGTGTCACGATCAGCTTGTTATCTGTTCTTCTACCAGCCTCATCGGTCAGATAAAGAGAAATGACTGCTCCCGGTACAAAGTTACCGTCTTCATCGACCTTTGCCAGCTCGATCTTTGTATGATCATCTTCCATCGAGAAGTACTGAGGATCCTTGATGGCCTCGATCACTATACTTACATCATTTGCTTTAACGTATCCGAGTGCTGTGGGTGCCTCGATCTCTCTGAGCGTATATCTTCCGGCAGGAACTCTGTTGATTACCATAGGCTGGCCCGCAACGCTTATCCATGCATACCTTACGCTTCCGTCCTCTGAAACGAGCTCCATATGAGCTCCGGGGATAAGGGTGCCTTCATACGCCGGATTGTCATCACGTTTCGAGATGACCACAGTTGAATAATCATTGGCTTTCTCTGCTTTAATCGATATGACCGGAGTATTCTGGTCCTTGTAGGTGTAAGTTACGTTTACGGGCTCGCTGTCCAGTACATATCCGGGTGTAACTTCTGTTTCTATGAAGGCATACGTGCCATAAGGGATCTTAAGCTCTGCGGGAACTGCTGCGCGGCCGGTTTCATCGGTCACAAGGCCTGATGCCAGAACGGTGCCTTCAGTCACGATCACATCACCCTTGTAGTTCTTGATATCTGCGTTGGTCTTAAAAGCGAAAGTGGTTCCTGCAAGAGGCTTTTCGTATACCGTATTGCCCTCTGCATCCTTCTCATACTTATAAACGCTGATGTCATATGTCGGTCTGTCGTTGTGGAAATGGTTCTCCACTCCGTCCGAGTCAAAGACTACCTTTTCATTCTGACCATCATATGTAAGGACTGCATAGTGTACTGCTGCTTCATCCTTGCCGATCAGGTATCCGTCCGGTGCCTTGACCTCTATGATCTTGTATCTGCTTAAGTAGTTGCCTTCTTCGTCCACCTCATTAAGAGGAAGGTTTGAAAGCGAGCCCTTTCCGCTCTTTCCAGTGGTTATCTTTCCTACCAGGTCGCCGTCATTAAAAGCAACATCTCTGTTTCCTTCTTCATCTTTGTGATGGTCTGCGGTATAGATGGTTCCTTCCGCATAGACCTCATAGACAGCACCCTTAAGGCCTCTGTTTATGTATTCAAAAACTCCCGTCTCTGCGTTATATCCGCTTAATACCTCACCGGACTTGGTGACTTCGATGGAACCCTTGACTGCCGTATCGTAATACTCTACCGGCAGGGTGTAGACTTCATTTTCCTCGTCGTAGAAGTCGGCTACGTTGCTGCCACCGAATACAAAGCCCATATCCACCTTGATTTCGAAGGTTGACTGAATACCCTCTGCTGTCTCGCTGTTGTAATAGCCGTTCGGCGCCGTCTGTTCTTCGATACGGTATGAGCCTACAGGGAGAGCAATGTCTGTTATTACATAGCCCTGATCGTTTGTGGTAAAGATGTCTTTTACCACTTCCTCCCCGGTCTCAGAATCCGTTGTCTTATAGGTGACATATTCATTAGTCGTGAGGTTACAGATCTTAAACTCAGTTCCTGCAAGAGCGATCTGGTTACCGGTCTCCGCATCGATTTTGATGATACGAAGCTTTGCCTTAAACTGTCCGTTCTCAAAGGTATGTGTAAATCTTATAATGTCGCTTTCGTAGCGGTCATTGCCTGCATAGGTAAATGTCAGTTCATAGGCCTCGTTTGAAAGGCTATAGTTCTCTAACGTCTTCAGCTCCTTAACATGATACTTTCCGTAGGGAATATCTATGTTGAAGGTCCCCTCACCCTTGCTGTCAGTGCTCAAAACAGCCACCATCTGGCCTTTGGAGACGATTTTGGCGTTATCTGCGTTAAAGATATCATCCGTAGAGAAAAGCCCGAAATACGTGCCCTCAAGCGGGCTGCCGTTGTCTGCGTCGACCTTGATGACGCTTACCTTTGCGTTTGCCAGCTTATTTCCTACTGTCTTTGAAGCTGATACAACGCCAGCTTCTGAATTATCGTATGTGAGTGTTACTGTCCACTCATGAACATCCGGAATGGTCTGACCGGAAGGTGCTGCGGTCTCAATTATCTTATAGGTTCCCATGGGAAGCTTATGATCTGTTCCAAAGACTGCGATGCCGTCTACACCGGAGGTCTTGGTATCGATCAGCTGATCTGCAGCGTAAACTACGGTACCGGCCTTATTGCTTATAGCCTGTGCAGCACGAAGTTCAAATGTCGCACCTGCCATGGCTCTCTGCTCGTAGCTGAAGGTTCCGTTTGTGTACTCTTCCACAGCTCCTTCGGTATTTCCGGGAGTAAAGCCTGTCAGGACTTCACCGGTCTTTTTTACCGTTATCCTTCCATACTTTTCGGTGTTATCCTGATGGTAAAGGCATATCTTTGTTCCGTCATCGTTGTATGATACGCTGACATTTTCAGGGCTTGTGACCTTTACCCAGCTGTGCGCCTTATCGACAGCGCTTCCTGTGATCACTACAGTGTAAACGCTTCTGTCGATCACGTAGGGTTGTATGGTCTTCTGCTCCTGGATGTAGACTGTCTTTGATACACCATCGAGCTTGTACCATGTGCCTGATACAGTATAGGTTGCGATGCCGTCATCGTTTGTTACGATGTTGTCACCTATCTTGCCGGAAAGAACGCCTCCGCCGTAGGTCGAATAAACGGCATATTCCACACCGGGAAGCTTTACTGTCTTGTTTTCTGCATTGACCTTTTCTATCTGAACCGCGCCATAGATCTTAATCAACTCGTTTGTCAGAGTAGTCTTTGCTTTGATCGTGGTGGCATTTGCCGCATTATCTGTGGTGTTGGTGAAATACTTGGCTATATCATCACCGGTAAGTGTTCCTGTGGCACCTGAAGGTGTCTTATAGCTGACTGCTGTTTCGACAGCGTAATAGTGATATTCCTTGTTGTTCTCATCGTATTTCAGCACGCTCTTCCAGTCATAGCTCCAGGGAGTTGAACCAAGCTTGGTGTCTCCGTTATAAGATCCATCCGCTTTTAACGTGATCACATTTCCGACCTTTGAACCGGTTCCTCCGTTTACATTTCTGTATAGCTGAACATCGATTGAAGTAACATAGTTCACTGCATCACCATTCAGCTTCTTTTCTACGGAATGGCTTGTTGTTTCATCATTTTCAATGGTTGCGGTACCTTCCACTCCGTCAATGGTCCATTTGGCAGTTCCAAGCTGTGAAGGATCCGTATAGCCGGGCATAACTACAGTGTGAACGTCCTGATCGACCCTGTACTGCTTGCCGGATACTGTTATGTAGCCATCACCATCTTCGTCGTATTCTTTGAAATAAACCGTCTTCGACTGCCCCGCAGATGAACTCCATGTTGTAGTCCAGCCGCCTGTTGCTGTGGTGGTACTGCAGGTGAATTGACCTATCTTTTCATCTGCCTTGCAGGTAGAATCCGAATAGACATAGAAGGTAGCTCCGACCGGATTGTGCTCATCATCGACTTTTTGAATGGCAAATCGTCCTAAAAGCGTTCTGAAGCTGTTGGATATAGTCTGAGTCTTTCCATTTTCATCGGTAGTCGATCTTTTACTCTGGCTAAATACCTGCTCTATGGTAGGATCGGATGTGGCTGTAGCTGTTCTTTCCACGCCGCTTGCATCCTTGTAGACTACCTTGATCTCGTCGGCTGTATAGCTGATGACCGAACCGTCTGCGTTGTATTTCTTCAGGTTCTGCCAGGTGTAGGATTTGACATCGGAACTGTAGTTCAGATTAAGTGTTACTTCTTTATCCGCTTCCTTCATACCGGTATCGTCGGAATACCTGATATCAGTTTTTCCGTCAGCGTAAAGCTTGAATGTTACGCTCTTGATCATCATGTTCTCTACAGCCGTACCACTCTTCTGCACAGTGAAAGTAGTCGATTTAGGCTGCTCTACAGGGGTCACAAGATAAGCGGAAACCGCACCACCGGCTTTACCCGAAATGCCCATACGAAGCCTTGTTCCATATGTTGAGCTGGCCGAGTCGATGACCCAGTTGACGTTTTTAAGGTTTGTAGGGATATCGCCATCGATAAGGCAGGCGATGGCATCCTCTCTTCTTGTGGCAAATGAGTTCTCATCGAAATATCCCCAGTCGGCGTATTTCCATCCTCCACCGGCATTCTGTGTTATAACGGCACTCATATTTCCGTCAGCGGGGATGACCACCATCTTGTTGATCTGCGCCTGCGTGAGGCCATACATGGAGTTCAGCGAATAAAAAAAGCTGTTCATGTAGGTCGTGAGTTTATTGTAATAGCTGTTGCCGTCGGTCGCCGTAAATGCTGCCGGAAGGCCGTTGGTTCCGGGCTTTCCAAGGATGATCTGCGCATGTGCAGGCGATCCTTCTTTTGCCTGCGTGACCACGATGGTACCTGCCGGAAGTTCTTCTGTGGCAAGGGTATCTGTGTTGACCGACTGCTTGCACACAAGAAGCTTGCCGCCGTATAAAGCAGTGTTATCCTTCATGGTCTTGTAGCTTTCGTAGCTGTCCGCGTAAACAACTTCCACGTAATTGCCGCTTGAGTCCTTGATCTGCAGGGCATTATTCGTGATATCACTGATCCAGTCACTTGTACTGCTGGGGATGGTATTATCCGCCGCATAGATGCCGCTGCCGCCGTCAAAACCGCACTCTCTTAATACCTTATAGATAAACGAGGTACAGTCGGTGATACCGGTTCCCATACGATTGTGCTGATCGTATCCGTCTCCTAAGTGCGTCATGGCTTGCGTGATAAACTTGTTCGAGTCAAAGACTATCGTGCTTGCCGCCTGTGCCGGTATGGTAACGCCGCCGAACACCCCGGAGCCCGCCATTACAAGCCCCATGAATGCCGACGTGATACGTTTACCGAGGTCTTTTAGTTTTCGTTTCATGTGTTCTCCTTTTCTTGATTTATTAAACAGAAAAGCCGGCCATGGGCATCCATAACCGGCTTAATTGTTTCGTATGTAATTGTTTGATGAGCCTTACAGATATCTGTTAATGATTTCTGTCAGCTCTTCTTCCATGAGTTGTATAGTTTCGTAATCTTCATTCCTGACGTATCCTGTATAATGACCATTCTCATCGATTACAAAATCCCACAGCGTTGAATCCAGGGTGGCGCACATCACTCCGAAGTCGATGGAATAATACATTTTCTCATAATCACCAAGCGATGTATTTCCATCAAACCGGCTTTCTGATTCGGGTATTATAAGGTCAAGATAGTCATTATTAAAAAGAATCGGATATGGTCCGAACATTGCCAGACAATAGTTGTCATAAAAGGCCATGGCACAGTACTTATACCTTGCGTTGATCATGTACTCATAGTGTCCCGGGCTTGCCACCCATCCGGCCACTGCCTGTCCCGGCGAAGTGGCCATGGCATGTATCTCGCCACCCATGTCGCCCAGGTGCGCTATTTTATAGTGTCAGGCACCAATGTTGTAAGTTTCTACCTGGGTAAGCTTGCGTATCAGCCATTCATCGATTATCAAAAGGTCTGTTTTCTGATATGACTTGATTGTTTTACGGAAAGAGCCATCTGCCTTAGCCATGTTCAGTTCATCAAGCAATTCAGGCATACGGATATACCGTACTGTCTTATACTTACGGCAGGCAGCATTTCCGATGGCACATGCTATATATGTCTTTCCTGAGCCGCTGGCACCCTTGAGGATGATGTGATGGTTATCACTGATAAACTTGCAGGTTGCAAACCTCAACATCTGGGCTTTATCCAGTTTCCTGTCCGGGATGTACTCTATGTTCTCGATACATGCCGAAGGCTGTGAGAATGTTGCCAGTTTTATCAGCTTCTGGAGTTTATTTTTCTGACGGCGGTTCCATTCGGCATCAACCAGGAGCCCGACACGTTCCTCAAATGAAAGTGTGTCATACGTTTTGGAATCCTTCAGCTGGTTCTCGAATTCCAGGGCCATTGCTGAGCAATGCATTGCTTTTAATGTTTCGAGCGTGGAATTATCAGTCATGTGGCATCACCTCCATCCCGGTAGGCGGATACACCTCTGGTAATACCGCTGCTCCTTTTTGTGGAAACGTTATGATCTGTAGCAGTTTTCTCTAAGAGGAGTTTATCCTGGCCATTCTTAAGTATGGTCGAAATGCTTCTTAGAGAAGGTTGTGATGTAAAAGACAAAAGTCTTTCACAGGCCTTTTCGATACGGTCCTGGCCGTACCGGTCAGTCAGTTTCATCAGGCTGACACAGTATTTATAACCCTGTTCCGGTTCTTTATCGGAATAGAGGAAGTGGTGTACAACTTTTGATGTATGTTTAAGCCTCAGGATCTCTCGATAATCAACCATGGTTATCGACCTCCTATAATGATAGTCACACATATGTGTGCCATATCCATTATAGGAAAAAAACGCTTTGCTCAACAGAGCGGAAAGGATGCACTCGACTAGCGGAAGGTCTGCTCTAAATCACCGTGCAGCGTGCTCTAACTGGTCGGTATATACAGTTTCCTTAACGCGCTTTCCATTTCCGGATATTTTGCGCTGAGATTGGAAGAAAAGGCCCATGTGTTGATTGCGCAATGCCTATTCCCCCTGCCCATAACATGGTAGCAGGCTCCTTCATACCATTCGTGTTTTTTTTCTCGGCATGTATCTTTTCCTTTTCGATATTATTCGCTTTTACGGATTTAGTGCTTTGTTCTACGGGGAGGTCGCAGGCTACCCTCCCCGTATGTGCTATGCATTCTGCTTTTTACTTTCTTTGCCTTAGTTTTTCCTTTTATCTCTTCTTTACACTTGCCTCTTTTAAGGCTGCAATATACCCTAACAATCTTTCCCTCTCCCGGGTATCCATGGAAGCAATGTCCACCATGATCTGTCCGAACTCAGATCCTTTATCTATAATGAGAACAGATGATGGTTTGCTCCTGCTTCCCTTTTCAGTGGTGCCGCCAAGAAGTTCGTATGGTGTGACGCCCAGTACTTCACATATGATCAGGATCTTCTCTGATACAGGATTTGTCTTTTTTCTCTTCCAGTCACTGATAGTGCTCTGTGCTATTCCGGTCTTTTCGGAAAATTCCTTCTGACTCATA
>Ga0310691_10004767_pt1 | contig 15113 bp, 12 predicted proteins | sample 176DNAGHGlowgp2_FD_203887 | JGI IMG/M metagenome (GOLD analysis project Ga0310691, IMG submission 203887) | Sheep rumen microbial communities from Palmerston North, Manawatu-Wanganui, New Zealand - 1766 DNA GHGlow gp2 (v2) (version 2) | ecosystem: Host-associated > Mammals > Digestive system >... | reverse complement strand
GAAGCACGTCTAATTCAATTACTCTATTCTGATGTCACTAACGTAAAACGATTGCAGAAGCCAGACAAAATCTATATTGAAAACACCAATATGCTGCATGCCCTTGCCAACACTCAAGTTAATGAAGGCACGGAGAGAGAAGTGTTTTTCATCAATCAGCTGTCAGCATGTCATGTGGTAGAGTATAGCAAGACATCTGCCGATTTTACGATAGATCACCAATACACCATAGAGGTAGGAGGACGTTCAAAGGACGGCAAGCAGATTGCGGGTATTAACAACAGTTTTATCGCCTCTGCTGACGAGGAGTATGTGCTTGGAAACAAAATCCCTTTATGGCTGTTCGGTTTCTTATATTAAACTTTCAAAACATGTACGATAATAGTTGAGCAAACATTTAACATGCCATGAGCCCTTTATTCATCGGGGGTTCAAGGGGGTCCTGTTAAAAGGTTACATGTTTTTGAAAGGTTTTCCTCCAGCGCGTTCAATACGTAATGCTGTTGGCAGAAATACAGCTGATAACGATGAAATTCTCTAGAGAATTTTTGCGAAATACAGCTGATACAGAAATGGGAACAGCTAATACGCAACTGTATTAGCTGTATATCGCTCGGAAATAAAAAGAAAAGCAAGCTTTCCTTTTGTATTTCTCTCGTTTTTTCGTAACTTTGCACCCGCTTAACGTTAAGAATATGAAGATTGAACAACTGATAGAGCAGGCCGCGATGGCCGCAGTGAAGGCACTCTACGGACAAGAGGTGCCTGAGAAGATGGTGCAGCTGCAGAAGACGCGCAGCGAGTTTGAGGGCAACCTGACCCTCGTGGTATTCCCCTTTGTCAAGATGGCTCGCAAGAGTCCTGAGCAGACTGGTCAGGAGATTGGCCAGTACCTGGTGGACCACTGCGAGGCTGTCAGCAAGTTCAACGTGGTGAAGGGATTCCTGAACCTGAGCATTGCTGATGCAGCATGGCTTAACCTGCTGGAAGACATCGACAAGGACGACCACTACGGCGAAAAGGCTGCGGACGAGAGTTCTCCCCTCGTGATGATTGAGTACTCATCGCCCAACACCAACAAGCCCCTGCACCTCGGTCACGTGCGCAACAACCTGCTGGGATGGTCGCTGGCTCAGATTATGCAGGCCAACGGCAACAAGGTGGTAAAGACCAACATTGTGAACGACCGCGGCATCCACATCTGTAAGTCTATGCTGGCCTGGCTGAAGTGGGGCAACGGCGAGACACCGGAGTCCAGCGGCAAGAAGGGCGACCACCTCATTGGCGACTACTATGTAGCCTTCGACAAGCACTACCGCGAGGAGGTCAAGCAACTCGTGGCGCAGGGCATGGACGAAGAGCAGGCTAAGCAGGAGGCTCCGCTCATCAAGGAGGCTCACGAGATGCTGGTTAAATGGGAGCACAACGACCCCGAGGTGCGTGCCCTGTGGGAGAAGATGAACAGCTGGGTGTATGCCGGTTTCGACGAGACCTACAAGAAGATGGGCGTCTCGTTCGACAAGATATACTACGAGAGCCAGACCTACCTGAAGGGTAAGGCCAAGGTAGAAGAAGGTCTCGCCAAGGGACTCTTCGAGCGCCACGAGGACAACTCGGTATGGGCCGACCTGACCAACGAGGGACTGGACCAGAAGTTGCTGCTGCGTAGCGACGGCACCTCTGTCTATATGACGCAGGACATCGGTACTGCCGAGATGCGCTTCCAGGACTACCCCATCGACAAGATGATCTATGTGGTGGGCAACGAGCAGAACTACCACTTCCAGGTGCTCAGCATCCTGCTGGACCGTCTGGGCTTCAAGTGGGGCAAGGAACTGGTACACTTCTCTTACGGTATGGTAGAGTTGCCTAACGGTAAGATGAAGAGCCGCGAGGGTACTGTGGTGGATGCCGACGACCTGATGCAGCTGATGGTAGACGATGCCTACAAGACCTCTATGGAGCTGGGCAAGTTTGACGACATGACAGAAGAGGAGCGCCGCGAGATAGCTCGCATCGTGGGTATGGGTGCGCTGAAGTACTTCATTCTGAAGGTCGACGCCCGCAAGAACATGCTGTTCAACCCCGAAGAGTCTATCGACTTCAACGGCAACACGGGTCCGTTCATCCAGTACACCTACGCCCGCATCCGCTCAATTCTCCGTAAGGCCGAAAAAGCGGTAGAAAATTCTTCATTCTTCATTCTTCATTCTTCATTAGAAGATAAGGAGGTAGAGCTCATCCAGAAGATGTCGGAGTATGGTGCTGCCGTCGAGCAGGCCGGCAAGGACTACTCGCCCTCAGGCATTGCCAACTACTGCTATGAGCTGACGAAGGTATTCAACCAGTTCTACCACGACTTCTCTATCCTCAACGAGCCCGACGAGCAGAAGAAGGCCGTCCGTCTGATGCTGGCCAAGAACGTGGCAAAGATCATCAAGAACGCTATGGCGCTGCTGGGTATTGAGGTACCAGAGCGTATGTAAGAGCCTCCCCCCCACCCCCTCCAAAAGGAGGGGGCTTAATGAACAGCCTCATTATTCCCAAACAGAACGGAGATGGCATACATTTATGAGACAGCGGATGGCGCTGAATATGATTTGCTAAGGGCTTATGCTGATTATAACATGAGCCATCCTACAGAAGCAGAAAGCATCATGTGGGATATATTGAAAGCAAAAAGTATTGATGGACATAAGTTCAGGCGACAGCATATCATTAAGGATTATATTGTTGATTTTGTATGTCTTCATAATAAGCTGGTCATTGAAATTGATGGAGAATACCATTTAGACGGACAACAAATAATCAAAGACAAAAGCCGCACAGAAGACCTCCAAAAATCTGGATATACTGTCATACGCTTTTCCAACAACGAAGTAACTGGTAACACACAACAAGTCATCAAAGATATTAAGAAAGCTTTAATGGAAGTTATCAAGCCAAAAGCCTCCCCAACAGCCTCCCCCAACCCCCTCCAAGTAGAGGGGGCTACAGGAAAAGCCAACTCTCCCGCGCAAAAAGCCCCCTCTACTTGGAGGGGGTTGGGGGAGGCTGTTAATCTTGATGCGTGGGCCGTGGATGCTGCTTGCAGCGGCAATCCTGGGCCTATGGAGTATCAGGCCATTGACTTGCAGACAGGTGCCCGCGTGTTTCACTTCGGTCCCATGAAGGGAACGAACAACATCGGAGAATTTCTGGCCATTGTCCACGCCTTGGCATTGATGCAGCAGCAAGGACTGCACGACAAGGTCATCTATAGCGACTCTGTCAATGCCATCCTGTGGGTGCAGAAGCGGCAGTGTAAGACAAAATTAGAGCGCACTCCGGAAACGGAGCCGCTCTATCAGATTATTGCCCGCGCAGAGAACTGGCTGAGGACACACCAGTGGCGTAACCCCATCATCAAGTGGGAGACCAAGAAATGGGGCGAGGTTCCTGCCGACTTCGGCAGAAAGTAGTCAGGAGGATATTTTCATGGCAAACAACCTATAAACTGCATAATATTATCAATCAGATGAACTCAATTACTGAGAAAGAAGGCATCACCGATGCCAGACAACTGGGCCTACCCAAGTACGTAATCCTTGGTATTCAACACTTGTTTGCTATGTTTGGCGCCACTGTGCTGGTGCCTGTGTTAACCGGTCTTTCCGTGTCGTCAACATTGCTATTTGCAGGTATCGGCACACTGGTATTCCATCTTGTCAGCAAATTGCAGGTGCCAGCTTTCCTAGGTTCTTCGTTTGCCTTTCTGGGCGGATATATGTCGGTGAAGGCGCTGGGCGTAGAACAGGGCATGAGTGAGACGTTGGCCTTGGATTATGCCTGCATCGGCGTATTCTTTGCCGGCCTCTGCTATTTCCTGATGGCAGGCCTTATCAAGTCGTTTGGCATCGAGAAGATGTTGCGCTTCTTCCCTCCCTTGGTTACAGGTCCGATGATTATCGCCATCGGTCTGGTACTCTCGGGCAGTGCCATTCAGAACTGCACCACCAACTGGACCTTGGCCATCGTGGCGCTGGCTACAGTGATTCTTGCCAGTGTGTGTGGAAAGGGAATCATCAGGATTATTCCTATCCTGCTGGGTGTGGTGGTCAGCTATCTGACAGCCGTGGCCATGGGCGAGGTAGACTTCTCGTCGCTGAGCGAGGCCGCATGGATTGGACTGCCATTCAGCAGAGAGCAGACCGTACTGGCTGTGTTTGACAATCTGGACACCACATTCCTTATCTCCACCATCATCGCTATCATGCCTATTGCCATTGCAACCATCATGGAGCATATTGGTGACATGTGTGCTATCTCTTCTACCGTGGGCAAGGACTTCTTAAAGGAGCCCGGCTTGCATCGCACCCTGATGGGTGACGGACTGGCCACGGCGCTGGCATCGCTCTTTGGTGCACCTGCCAATACCACGTATGGTGAGAATACAGGCGTGTTGAACCTCACGAAGGTGTTCGACCCTGCCGTGATTCGTCTGGCTGCCTGTTTCGCCATCCTGCTGTCGTTCTGTCCTAAGTTTGCCTGCCTGATAGGTCTGATGCCTGCTGCCACTATTGGCGGTGTGAGTCTCATTCTCTATGGTATGATTTCGGCTGTGGGTGTGCGCAATCTGGTGGAGGACAGCGTTGACTTCAACTCTTCACGTAACGTGTTTGTGGCTGCCCTGATTCTGGTGATAGCTATCGGTGTAAAATATGGCGCCGATGACAACGTGAACATTGGCCCCATACATTTCTCGGGTCTGGCCCTTTCAGCTATCGTTGGTGTCACGCTCAATGCCGTACTGCCTGGTAAGTTGGGCATGAAAATCAAAAGCGTTCACGGCAAAGAGAAGAAAGAACAATAAGAAAGTGGGGTCGGAGATTACCTTCCATTATGATTAATAAAACGCGGGCTGAAGTCAATCGGCTTCCGTTTTCTTCTTTAAAACAGATTAAGGAACCGTCTCGTGATCCGCTGGTTCTGCAGCTATCATCCAGACTACTTTTTCATCATCGGGTACATCATTACGACGGGTTTGCCGCTCCACATATTCCTTTACCACATGATACCAGTCATTTAGCTTCATGGTACAATATGTCTCCCCATACTTTTTAATACAGGCTTGTTGAAGTGCTAAGATGGAGATGCCTTTAAAGGCTTTCATCATTTTATCGGCAAATTCCGCCAATTCCGGGGCTTGCAAGAATGAACTTATCTCTGTTTTCTCCTTCACACAAGTCTCATACCAATATACTGGCATCATAGTAGGATCTTTCTGATATGCCTTCTCGTATTTGGGGTACAATTCAGCATATTTCTTCTCAGTCATAATGATAGACCGCAAATCAGATGTCTGCAACGGGATAATCTTCATGCCAATAACATAGCGTGAATCGTCTCGTGTATCGTAGAACGGCATAACCTTTCTCATACGGAAGTCGGAGATAACATTTTTATCAAGATAGTTGGTGGCAAAGAGGCAATACGAACTCTTGTTTTGAGTACGCAATAGATGGTTACCCAAATGTCTTGAGACAGGCTCCATTTCCATGCGCCTTTGGTTTGTACTATCAGCCAGTGTCGCTTCCAATAAGAGAGTGTGTGCAGGATAGTCTTTCGTCTCTCCGTATTCATATACAATGTCTGCCTCACCACCTGCTGCATGAGTAATGGGGAGCAGATTTGCATCTAGACTCAACTTCATATAGTCAAGAATACGTCCTTTACACCCACTCACCTTATACCAGATGATACCCAATATGTATTCAAAGATAGTCGGTGTATCGGCATTGTCAGTTACCTTCCTGCTAATCTCGTCATCGTTACGATTATCAAAATCATCGAGCAGTCCTAATAGTTCATCGTTGGTAAAGCGTGTGTTCACCATCGTCTTGAATCTGTCGTAGCGACGCTTTTCAACTTCTGAATACGCTTCATCAATTGTTTCGAGTTCAATACCCAGTTCCTTGTTAAGCCTATCAACAACCTCCTTTTCGTCAAACTTCAAAGCGGGACAAATTTCATCCATCTTGCAGTTATGCTCCAACAAGTCAGACGCAGAATATGCTGATTTATATAGCTCGTCAATTGCAGAAGCAAAGAATTGCTTGGGGACAAGATCCAGTTTTACCAGTCCGTCCTCAAACAATATCACATTAGCAATTCCCAAATAACGACGATTAAGGTCATAGTAATCATGCAGTGTTGCTTTGGCTTTTATCGTATGGAGTGTCTTGAAAAAAATATCTTTTAAGTCATTCTCATCTCTGACATGACTAAAGACGCTTTCATTCAAATGTGCTTTTGGATTCTTTTTGATGGCTTTTACTGATGAAGTATCAAATAATAGTGCACGCCATAGACCTCCTACATTACTTATATTTTGGGTAAGTTTATAGAGCAAATGTGCATTTTCTATTTTACCTTCCAGGAATACTTGTTTCAACATAAGGAAAAGAGGATAATATGGCTTGTCGTATTTTCTACTTTTCCTATTTACGCCAACCTTCATAACAAGAGCTTCGGAGACCTCGCCTTTCATCCAAACTTTGTAGGCTAACTGATAATTGGGGCGTGCCATTAACGCCTCTGCGATTAAGTCGTTAACAGATCCGTTTCCTTTTCTGATTTCATCAATGTGGTCAGACATTTTGGCTGTTACATTTTCAGATATGCACAATGGAACGAGATAGGTGAACTCCTCTGTTGTCAAGTAACCAAGTTGTTCCAACATGTATATTAAGACAACAAAGGGACGAACAACCAGTTCTTTTATTTTTACAGAAGTCTTAAGTAATTGCTTTAGATATATATAGCTATCCTGAGAGATTTTTAATGGATTTTGAGAGCGATACTCATTTGATTTGGACATGTCCAAAATACGACGTCCGACCTCAGTCAATCGGTGCTCGGAATTAATTAGCCCAATATCTACTAATCCGGAAGTCTTTTCCCTGGCAGCCTTATAAGGAGTCTGATCATCACCAGTCGTAAAACCATTATCCCTCATAAAATAGTAGAATCTATCCTTTATTTCATAGATATCTTCTTGGCCTACAGACTCGTTTACTTCTTCCCAACCATAATCCTTGTTATTAGGGTCTTTCCAGAATTCGTCTAACAAACCTAAAAGTCGTTCAATAGAATTGTTGAACTTCTTAGTGCGGAAACTTGTTGTGCCAAGTGACCAAAAATATGAGCTATAGGACAACCCGTCATCTTGTCTCTTTGCCATATGACTTTCAATTAATAGTTTTTTACCAGTACTTCTACTGTTTCAGAATCCTTGCCCTCCACTTGGTAATTGGAGTTGCTGTAGTCCATGTTGACACCCAACACCTGCAGGTCTCGCTGCTCTATCCAGTCAATAAGCAGCTGATTCTTTCTGCCTTTGTGTTCCAACATGTTAGAGAGTACGAACTTGATACCGTGAGCATTCAGTTCATCCATGAATCTAAGCAAATCACTTTCATCTCGCTCTGTCCATCCACCGCCTTCATTATATGTGGCAGTACTGATGAGGTAAGGTGGATCGAGATAGACGAGACTTTCGTTATCAATTTGTTTAATGTCAAAACGACGAAAATCCTTATTTTGTATCAGCGGGTGCTGTCCCTTTAACTTATTTACAAAAACTTCCAACTTACGCCTTATTACATCGTTGAAGTCTCGCTTTCCGACAGGCAGATTATACTCACCTCGATCGTTGAAACGCATTTGGTTATTGAATCCAAATACCACTAGCGCATAAAGCATTATATAGTGCTGATTGTTCCTTGGTGAGTTATTGTAATCTTGGCGCAAGCGCAAGAAAGGCTCTTTATTGTAGCGTGATACGCCGATCATAGGATTGCCACCGTAGTAGGCAAAACTATGGTCTTTCGTTTTAGAAAAGCTATAATGCTCTACGATTTCATCCAATCTATTCAATATCGTAGTGGTGTTGAGTCGCAGAAACATCTTCAGTAGTCCTATCAGTTCACTATTGCCATCATTGTAGATGTATTTTTCAGCATTTGTGTTAATGCCTACATTACAACCCCCACAGAACAAATCGACAAAGGTACTGATATGTTCAGGAAACACTGGCAGCAACTGGTCGAGAATACGAGCTTTGCCGCCAATATAGTTCAGGGGGGACACCGTGAACCAACTATTCATTTCCGAACGACGCATAGGAACAGCCTTTCTTGATTACCAACGTTTTCACCTCTTCCCGCCGAGAATGGTTTGAAGTCGGTGGTAAATACCTTTACTTCGCCTCTCTGACTCAATATGCGCATAATCTCCTCATCGCTGATTTTAGCATTGCTGCGTATCTGAAGTTTCTGTCCATTATTGTTATAGGACAGAAGAATATAGCGGCAACGAAGTTTTGTAACCAAATCCTCCAAAGACTCGTTTGCTGTCACCTTGCAGTATTCGCTCTTCATTGCAGAACGGTCCATTTTCTTGGCCACACCCACGACATCAGGTTTCTCCCAACGTGCCACATTCTCCAGCAAATGATAGGCATCACAGTAGTTACGGGAATTGTAGGGCGGATCAAGATATGCCAAGTCGCACTCGACATCGGTAGCCAGCACATTTGCATCTTGATTGAAACATTGGTTCCCTGCATCCAATTCGTAATCCAACTTAGGCATACGTAAGTCGAAATCGTTGTTGTAGGTTGCATTCTGAATATAGGAATCGTAGTGTCCGTAGGTGTTCGAGATTCTATCCATTGCGTATGTCATCGAGGTGATGACAATGGCGCGTTCTCTCTCATTTACTTCGCCAGTTTGGAACTTCTTTTCTATATCATCTCTAATGAAGCCAATTCTACGACAGACATCTGCACTGAAGTATGTATCACGAAATGTCTGATACATATAGTTGTCTTCTTTCGATGTATCAGTAGTATTGTAGTATCCCAATAGTTCTGTCAGCATTCGCAGGTTTACCTTTTGGGGAGAAAACCAACAGAGCGAAGCTAAATAATTGCAATACATCATATCGTTGACCAACAGCCGCTTGTCGTGAAAGGCAAAAGATACCGACCCCGTTCCTGAGAATGCATCAAGAACGGAGTGTACATCTTTGCACTCCTCATCCACGACACGGCGGATGAATGGAATCAACTTAAACTTGTTGCCGAGGTAACGGCGATTGTTGATTTCAAATGTCCGTATCATCTATACGATAGTTATGGGCCGTCGCATGGCTTATCGGATGATGTGTACGGACAAACCACAGACCTCAGATACGGACAAAGAAAAAGCGCGAACGCAAACTTAACCATATCTGGGGCTGTAGGAGATGCCCGTACTCGATGATAAGCCTGGTCCACGCTATCGCATGGACAATTGGCTGTATCGTATCGAGTACTTAATATCGTGTGAACTCCTACATTCCAGATATATTCGATAACCAGCTATTGCCGTTATATTTAAACCACTAAAATAAACGAAGTTAGCACACTTGCAACCTCTTCACTATGCAGTAGTTGCTGCACAATGCTTTTGCAAAATTACATATTATTCTTCAAATCCCAATCATTTTTCTAAAAAAACTAATAAAAACAGGAAATATTAGCCCTAGTCGTGTGCAAGACAGCTATACCCTGCGTTGTATTAGTTATATTCACGCCTGTATCAGCTGTATTTGGCAAAAATTCTCTAGAGAATTTCATCGTAAACAGCTGTATTTTTCCTGATTTTAGCGATTTTAATGGGCTTTTTTGCAGAGACCTAATATCCCTAACATAGAGCACCTAATGCATTGATTATCAATATATTGGTATGTTAGGTCTATTTCGTAGACCTAACATCAGACCTAACATGACACCTAACATGCGAGGAAAACTGTTAAATTAACAAATATTTACGCAACGTCGTGGGGGAAAACCTTGGATTTCAGCGAAAAATTTTGTAACTTTGCATCGTATTCAGAGACAGGAAACACCTATTTCTATTAACCATTAAAAAAGTATTTTTTATTATGCAAAACACTATTGTGAATGGTGAGGCAATGACTGCCTCACAGGAGAATGTACTGGTTGTTGAGCAGTACCTGACGGAGAATTATCTCTTCCGCCGAAACATCCTCAACGGTAAAGTGGAATTCACCAAGAAGGCTGAGGGAGACGACGCTGAACCCGTCTATCGAACGCTGACCCAGGAGGCCATGAACAGCATCGTGCTCAGAGCCTTGCGCGAGGAGATTACTGAGGGCAATCCGAAGGCTGACATCCAGATGTATGTCAACTCCGAGGAGGTGCCGCAGTATAATCCTATTGGCGACTTCCTCGATCATCTGCCTGCATGGGACGGAGAGAACCATGTGGCACGACTCTTCTCGCGACTGCCTGGCATCACTACCGAACAGGCAGGATTTCTGGCCATTTGGCTGCGCTCTACAGTAGCCCACTGGTTGCAGATGGACGAATTGCACGGCAACGAGTGCGTGCCCGTGCTCATCGGTGCTCAGGGCTGTGGCAAGACCACCTTCCTGCGTCGACTGTTGCCCCAGCATCTGCGTCAGTACTATCTGGACCACTTGAACCTCTCGAACAAGTTCGACAAGGAGATGGCGCTGACCAACAACCTGCTGGTCAACCTCGACGAGCTCGATGCCATCCGTCCCAGTCAGCATGCTGCCCTGAAGCAGACGCTCTCGAAGTCAAAAGTCAATGGGCGTCCCATCTATGGAGCTGCTCAGGAAGACCGTCCTCGCTTCGCCTCGTTCGTAGCTACGACGAACAACCCGCATCCGCTGACAGATGCTACGGGCTCGCGTCGCTACATCTGCCTGACGATTCCTAAGGGGAAGTACATAGACAATGTGGGCGACGTGAACCACGAACAGCTCTATGCTCAGGTGCTCCATGAGTTGCTTGTTGATAAGGCGCCCTACTGGTTCAACAACGAGGAGGTGGCGCGCATCCAGCAACTCAACCAAAACTACCAGGAGAAGCAAGACTTGGCAGACATGATCTCCGCGTGCTTCCGCAAGCCAGAAGCCAACGAGGCGGTGAAGCCCATCAACAGCACACGGGTGCTGCAGATTCTGCAGAATGACTACACCACGCTGAAGATTACGCAAGGAGCAAAAATCAATGTGGGACGAGCCATGAAGGAGTTGGGGGTTGAGACGTGCAACTACAGCAACGTAGCACACTACAGGGTGGTGCCCATGAAAACGGCTTGAAACAAACGAACGTTAGGTCTGATGTTAGGTCTCGTGTTAGGTCTGGCAATCAGACCTAACGTCGTTTAAGCCCTCTGTACCAAGGCGTTTCAGCCCATTATGTTAGGTTGTTAGGTAACAACACAAAATGTTGCCATCGTACATCTTACGACTGAGCAGCGAGACGTTGGCAGGAAGTTGTGGTGCACGGGTGCCATCACTGACGGTGATGTTGCCTGTCTCCACACGGATTTCATCCCACAGACCTGCTTGGATAAACGACTCGTGGGTCTGGCGCCCGCCCTCGACGATGAGTGACTGGATGCCCTGCTGATAAAGGTCGTCAATGAGTTGGGGCAATGGGCGCTGATGGGTTAGCACAACACGCTTGGGATTAGGACCGTGCCAGTGGCGAACGGTCAGCTGCGGATGTTCGCGGACGTCGGTGGTATGTCCTACGAGGATAGCATCCTCCTCAGCACGCAACTGGTGGGAGAGCATCTGTGTCTGTTCGTTGCTAATCTGCAGTGCCTTGCCGTGGTCGTCGATAAAACCATTGGCCGTCTGTGCCCACTTCAGGATGATATACGGACGGTGCTTGGAGTGATAGGTAAAGAAACGGCGATTCAGCCAATGACACTCTTTCTCCAGCACACCTACGGTGACGTCGATGCCAGCATCCTGCAACTTCTTGATACCCCTACCCTGCACCTCGGCAAAGGGGTCTATCGTTCCTACCACCACACGACGCACGCCTTTTTTAATAATAAGGTCGGCACAAGGCGGCGTCTTACCATAGTGGGAGCAGGGCTCTAACGAGACATAGATGGTGGCATCCTTCAGCAAAGGTTCATCCTCAGGCTTCACAGCAGCAAAGGCATTGACCTCCGCATGGCCTTGTCCACAGCGTACATGGTAGCCCTCACCGATAATTCTCCAACTCCCCCTCCCTTTGGAGGGGGCTGGGGGGAGGCTTATCACTGCCCCCACCATTGGATTGGGGCGTGCGCCATGAATACCGTTTGCCGCCAGTTGCAGACAGCGTCGCATATATTTTTCGTCAACGATTATTTGGTCGTTTTCCATAAAATGATTATTTTTGCAGTATGAATTACAACAAACTGTGGCACCAGTTGGCACCGCTCTATGGGGATGGCGAGGCAAAAGCTATCGCACAGATGGTTTATGAAGTGCGCTATGGGCTCACGCTATCAGACATTTACCTCGGCAAAGATACACAATTATCAGCAGACGACCAAGCAGAACTGAAAGAAATTGCCAAAAGACTGGCAGATAACGAACCCGTGCAGTACGTGCTAGGCGTTGCCGACTTCTGCGGACGACAGTATCACGTAGAGCCCGGCATACTGATACCTCGCCCAGAGACGGAGCACCTGTGCCGCTTAATCACCGAGCATGTGGCGAATGGTTCCCCCATTCGCTCCACCCGCTCCATCCTCGACATCGGCACAGGCAGCGGTTGCATTGCCATCACGTTGGCCCTCGACATACCCAACAGTCACGTCACCGCCTGGGACATCTCACCCACAGCCCTGCGTGTGGCAAAAGACAACGCACAGCGGTTAGGCGCCGACGTCACCTTCCAAGAGGTCGACGTGCTTAGCTCCCCCTCCTTTGGGAGGGGGATGGGGGGAGGCCTCTCTCTCATCGTCAGCAACCCGCCCTATATCTGCGACAGCGAGGCCGAGGAGATGGATGCCAACGTGCTGGACTACGAACCAGAGATAGCACTCTTTGTGCCTGATGACGACCCGCTGAAGTTTTATGTCCCCATCATGAACCTCGCCCAGTCAGCACTGCACCCAGGAGGACAGCTGTGGCTGGAAACCAATCCGCTATACGAAGAAATCATTGAAGAGCGCCTATTGGAACTGGGATTCAACGTCACAGCCCACGACGACCAGTTTGGCAAGACGCGTTTTATACAAGCCATCCGATGAAACAAAAAACAGAATTCGCAATGCCACACTCTGGCCGCAGGTCAGAAAATGATGTCTACCTGACGCTGGCTGCCCTCTGTGCACAGGCTGAGCACTGCCAATGGGAGATGCTGGAGAAGATGCGCCGCTGGGAACTGCCAGAAGAGGAACAGGCGCGCGTGATGCAGCGACTGGTCAGTGAGCGCTATGTGGACGACGAGCGCTATGCCCGTGCCTTTGTGAAAGACAAGGTACGCTACAACAAGTGGGGCCGCCGCAAGGTGGAGCAGGCCCTCTGGCAGAAGCATATCGACGAAGATATCCGCCAACGAGTACTCGACGAGGTGGACGACAGCGAGTATCTTGCCGTCCTTAAACCCTTGCTGCAACAGAAGCGCCGTAGCACCAAGGCTGCCAACGACTACGAACTCAACCAAAAACTGGTGCGCTTTGCCGTCAGTCGCGGCTTCACCTTCGACATCATCCGACAGTGTCTGGAGGTGAACGAGGAGGATTGCGAATAACCATTAACTCTGAACCATTTACCCTGAACCATTTACCCTGAACCATTTACCCATCATCATGAACTGGATAACGCGCATACTGGACTTTATCTCACCCCGTCTGTGTGTGGTCTGTGGCCATCGGCTGGCGCCTACCGAGCGCTCACTCTGCGGCGTGTGTCTGTTCCACCTGCCACGCACCGACTTCCATCAGAAGCCATTAGACAACCCCATGGCACAGCTTTTCTGGGGACTGGCTCCCGTAGAGAAGGCTGCAGCGCTCTTCTACTATCATCCGCACTCAGAGACGGCACAACTGGTCTACCGGCTGAAATACAACAACCGCCCAGACATCGGCGAAGACATGGGGCGCGTGATGGCCTGCGAGTTGCAAGCTACCGAATTCTTCAGCGACATTGACGTACTGTTGCCTGTACCTCTGGCCAGCAAGCGTCTGCGACAGCGCGGCTACAACCAGAGTGAACAGCTGGCCATTGGCATCAGCGACATCACCCACCTGCCCATCGTCAGTAAGGTGCTACGACGCAAGCACTTCCAGCAGAGTCAGACGACACTGAACCGCTGGCAGCGCCAAGAGAACGTAACCGACACCTTCCAACTCAAGGAGGAACACTTGCTACAAGGCAAGCACGTACTACTCATCGATGACATCTGTACCACTGGTGCCACGCTTATTGCCTGCGCCAATGTACTGAAGAATATTGAGGATATCCGTATCAGTGTACTAACGCTCGGATTTACGAAAGACTGAACGAATAAAAAAAGGTGAGAAACCACGAATGGCTTCTCACCAAGTACCCCGACCGAGAATCGAACTCGGAACTAAGCTTTAGGAGAGCCTTGTTATATCCATTTAACTATCAGGGCAGCACATTTTCGTACTATGCAGGTGCAAAGGTACGAAAAAGTTAAGAATTAAGAGTTAAGAATTAAGAGTTTTTTGTACCTTTGCAGTATAATTCATGTAAATAAAAGGAAACTATGGCAAAATTAGTTATCAACTCGTACGACGAGTTTGCCGCCCACTTGGGCGAAGAGCTGGGAGCTTCTGACTGGCTGCAGGTAGATCAGGACCGTATCAACCTCTTTGCTGATGCAACACTGGACCACCAATGGATACATGTCGACGTGGCTCGCGCCAAGGAAGAGAGCCCCTACAAGTCGACCATTGCCCACGGCTATCTGACACTGAGCCTGCTGCCCTACATGTGGGACCAGATTATAGAGGTTCACAACATCAAGATGCTGGTAAACTACGGTATGACGGATATGCGTTTTGGTCAGCCAGTGATTACGGGCTCTCGCATTCGTTTGGTTACCACCCTGCACAACATCCAGAACCTGCGTGGCATCTGCAAGGCAGAAATCAAGTTCAAGATTGAGATTGAAGGACAGCGCAAGCCCGCTGTTGAAGGCATCGCTGCTTTCCTATACTATTTCGAGTAGTATCATTCTGTATAGTTGTGATCTACCACAATGACGACACGTGTCT
>Ga0310691_10004766_pt1 | contig 15115 bp, 7 predicted proteins | sample 176DNAGHGlowgp2_FD_203887 | JGI IMG/M metagenome (GOLD analysis project Ga0310691, IMG submission 203887) | Sheep rumen microbial communities from Palmerston North, Manawatu-Wanganui, New Zealand - 1766 DNA GHGlow gp2 (v2) (version 2) | ecosystem: Host-associated > Mammals > Digestive system >... | reverse complement strand
CTGATGAGGAACTATGCGCCAGCATCCGTCAGCAGAATGTGCTTGTCATAGATGATGTCACGACCAGTGGCTCCACTCTCAACGAGATACTACGTACCCTGCGCATACTCAATGAAAACAATAAAATCACCATCTTCAGCCTTATCGGGCGTAAGGATTTGATGGCAGAAGCCGTATGACAAACATTTCTAAAGAGATTATACAGATGAAAGCAAAAAACATTTATCTCATACTGGCACTGGCAATGTGCCTTGTGAGTGCATGTAAGGAGAACAAGTACGAATCCGTGAAGGGCGACCCGATGCAGACACGCATCTACACGCTGAAGAACGGACTGAAGGTCTATCTCTCTGTCAACAAGGAGGAACCGCGCATACAGACGTACATCGCCGTGCGCACAGGTTCGAAGAACGACCCCGCCGAGACCACCGGCCTGGCTCACTACCTGGAGCACCTGATGTTCAAGGGTACCAGCAAGTTCGGCGTCACCGACCCTGAGGCAGAGGCGCCCCTGCTGGCCGACATCGAGCGCCGCTACGAGGAGTACCGCGTAACGACCGACGAGGCCCAGCGCCGACAGATGTACCACGAGATTGACAGCGTCAGCCAACTGGCAGCCAAGTACTTCATCCCCAACGAGTACGACAAACTGATGGCCGCCATCGGCGCACAGGGCACCAACGCCTTCACCTCGAACGACGTCACCTGCTACACCGAGGACATACCCGCCAACGAGGTGGAAAACTGGGCCAAGATACAGGCCGACCGCTTCCAGAACATGGTCATCCGCGGTTTCCACACCGAGCTGGAGGCCGTCTACGAGGAGTACAACATCGGACTGGCCAGCGACTCTAACAAACAGTTCGAAGCCCTGATGGCCAAGCTCTTCCCCGGACATCCCTATGGCACGCAGACGACCATCGGCACACAGCAACACCTGAAGAACCCCTCCATCACCAACATCAAGAACTACTTTGCTAAGTGGTACGTGCCCAACAACGTGGCCATCTGCATGGCTGGCGACCTGGACCCCGACAAGACCATCGCCCTCCTGGAGCAGTATTTCGGCCAGTGGCAGCCGGGCGACGACGTTAGTCAGCCCCAGTTCCCCGACATGGCTCCGCTGACCGAGCCCGTCGACACCACCGTCATGGGCCTGGAGGCCGAGAACCTCTGGATGGGATGGCGCAGCCAGCGTGCCCAGTCGCTGCAGAACGATACTCTGGAACTCATCAGCACCATACTCTCCAACGGCAAGGCCGGCCTTCTCGACCTCGACCTGAATCAGGAGATGAAGGTCATGTCCGCCCAGGCATTCGTAGAGCCCATGCTCGACCACGGTTTCTTCCTGCTCATGGGTACACCCAAGGAAGGCCAATCGCTGGAGGAGGTGCGCACTTTGCTGCTGCAGGAGGTGGAGAAACTGAAAGCCGGTGACTTCGACGAAAACCTGCTCGTGGCAGCACTGAACAACAAGAAGCTGGACGAACTGCGCGGCCTGGACCACAACCGCGAACGTGTCAGCAAAATGCTGAATGCCTTCATCAACGGCATCGAATGGCAGCAGGAGGTGGGCCAGATGGACCGCCTGGCCAAGATAACGAAGCAGGAACTGGTGGACTTTGCCAACCGCTTCTTCACCGAGGGCTACGTCACCGTATTCAAGCGCCAGGGCGAGGACACTACGCTGAAGAAGATTGAAAAACCCGCCATCACACCCATACCCACCAACCGCGACCAGATGAGCCAGTTCGTCCGCGAGATTCAGGAGAGCCAGGTGGAGCCCATACAGCCGCAGTTCCTCGACTTTGAGAAGGACCTCTCCTTCTTCAAGACCGAAAAGGGCCTGCCCGTCGTCTACAAGCAGAACAGCGAGAACGGACTCTTCGAGTTGCGCTTCCGCTTCCCCTTCGGCCAGCAGGACGACCGCCGCTACGACGTGGCCGACGACTACATCAACTACCTGGGCACACAGACCAAGTCTGCCACCGAGGTTAAGCAGGAATTCTATCGCCTGGCCTGCAACTACTGGGTCAGCATCAGCAGCGACGAGATGCAGATTGGCCTCAGCGGACTTAGCGAGAGCATGCCCGAGGCACTGGCCCTGCTCGAGGATCTGCTGCGCAACGCCAAGGTCGACCAGCAAGCCTACGAACAGATGGTGGGCCTCATGCTGAAGGACCGCCAGGACAACAAGGCCGACCAGCGCATCTGTTTCACCTTCCTCGACTACTACACCAAGTACGGCCCCCACAATGCCCTGCGCGACGAAATGACCGAACAGGAACTGCGCGAGACCGACCCGCAGACGTTGCTCGACCTGCTGCGCGAACTGCCGCAGTACGAACACGAAGTGCTCTACTACGGTCCCCTGTCAGAGAAGGAACTGGAGGAATGCATAGCCCAGGCACACCCCACGGAGAAGGCACTGAAACCCGCACCTAAGGGTCAGCCCTATCTGTTGCAGACCACGCCCGAACCTGCCGTGCTGCTGGCCCCCTACAATGCCAAGAACATCTACATGCGCATGTACTACAACGAAGGGCGCCAGACCAACCTCGACGAACGGGCCACCATCGACCTCTTCAACGAATACTTCGGTGGCGGCATGAACGGCATCGTCTTCCAGGAACTGCGCGAGGCACGCGGTCTGGCCTACAACGCCTGGGCCGACTACACCACACCTGCCCGCAAGGACCAGCCGGAATACTTCCTCACGCACATCATCACGCAAAACGACAAGATGATGGACTGCATCCAGCAGTTCCGCGAGATTGTCGACCGCCTGCCCCAGTCGGAGAAGGCATTCCAGATAGCCAAGGACGCCCTCACCAAGCAGATGGCCAGCCGCCGCACCACGAAGTTTGCCGTCATCCAGGCCTACATGAACGCCCGCAAGCAGGGCTTCGACTTCGACCCCAGCAAGAAGATCTACGACGACCTGCAGGGACTCACCCTGAAGGACATCGCCGACTTCGAACAGAAGCACATGGCCAATAAGACGGGCTGTTACTTCATCCTCGGCGACGAGAAGGAACTTGACATAGAGTCGCTCGGAAAGATAGCCCCCATCCGCCGCGTTTCGCTGGAGGAGGTCTTCGGATATTAAAACCCGACTTCCGATTCTGACCTACCACGATTAAGCGGATTAGACGAATCGCTCTCTTTGCTAACCGGCAGAAAGCATCCGTCTAATCCGCTTAATCGTGGTAGTCTTTTTAATATCTTGTCAGTGGCGTTTCTCTTGACGGACAATCGTGCGTCAAGCAAATCCTCAACGGCTGTAGCCGCAGACGGGATTTTCGTAGTTCGTAATGTTCAGGTGGAAACGCATCATCTCATCCAGGTTGTGGACGGGATGCTCCACGTCCTGCGGTATGGGGCGGCGGGAGAAGGTCTGGAAATAGAGCAGGCAGGCATCGCGCCACCAGACGGCGTCGCGGGCCTGGATGCGCAGTTTGTGCTGCACCTCGCCGAAGCGCTGCGCATCGACAAAGCGCTGCATGCCATCCCACTGCGCCAACATGCGGCGAGCGCCGCGGACACCATCGTCGTAGCGGTGACTGAGTTCGTCCCAGAAGGTGCGTCCGCTGTGCATGCGGTAGTCCCAAGGCACATGGTGGAACCATGCCAGATACTCCTCGGGACAGGTGCGTATGTCGTCGTAGAGGTTGCGCAGGGCTGTCGGATATTGCGACACGGCATCGGTGCCCCGACTGCTGCGGTCGAAGCCCAGTCCCACCGAATCGGCCCGATGATAGTAGGCCGGAGTCCAGTCGGAGCGTATGCCGGGGGCTGTGTACCAGGGTTCGGGTCCATAGTGGTGACCGCCGGCAAACTGGTGGTGGAGACCGAGCGGCATCATGTAGTTGACCACCGTCTCATAGCTCCCGACCATCATGTCGGCCATGGGGCTGACAAAGTCGGCATCGGGTGTGAACGTCTGTGCAAGCCACTCACGGGCAATCGTCTCGGCCGACAGGGCCGGGTTCCAGGCCAGACGACCAAAGGCATACCAGTTGGCCTGGGCAAAATGGTGGCCGCACCAGTTGCGGTCGTTGCCCATATTGGCCACACCGGCTATGGCCTTCAGGGTAGCAGGTCGCACCAGGGAAAAGAACTCCTGCCACATGGGGGCCAGGAAGGTCAGGTGATTGGCGGCGCCCAGATATTCCTGGGTCACCTGCAGTTCGGCCATCACGGGGGTGGCCTTCAAACTTGTGAACAAAGGACTGTATGGCTCGCGGGGCTGGAAGTCGATGGGCCCGTTCTTCACCTGCAGGATGACGTTGTCCAGGAACTGGCCGTCCAGGGGCTGGAACTCCTTGTAGGCCTGCTTGGCGCGGTCGGGGTCGTTGGGGGCATAGACGAAGGTGCGCCACATCACGATGCCTCCGTGGCGCTTGAGGGCCTTGGCCAGCATGTTTGCACCTTCGGCATGACTGCGACCATAGTCGCACGGACCCGGTTCGCCCTCCGAATTAGCCTTCACCAGGAAGCCTCCGAAGTCAGGTATCAGGCGGTATATCTCCGCCGCCTTCTGCTGCCACCAGGCCACCACGCCCTTGTCCAAGGGGTCGGCAGTGGGCAGTCCGCCCAGGCGAATGGGCGATGCAAAGTTGACCGACAAGAAGACCCGTATGCCATAGGGGCGCAGTATGTCGGCTATCCAGCGCACCCGTTGCAGGTTGTCGGTGGCCAGCGTCTGCGATTTGGCATTCACGTTGTTGAGCACGGCTCCGTTGATGCCTACCGAGGCATTAGCCCGGGCATACTGGCGAAGGACGTCGCCATCGGGGTTCTCCCAGAATATGCTGTGGCCCGAGAAGCCTCGCTCCACGGTGCCGTCGGGGTTGTCCCAGTGGTCGAGGATGCGCCACTGGTAGGCGGGACTTTCCGTCACGTCCAGCGTCGGTCCGACGGTCCCCATCTGTTGCAGTCGCAGCAGGTGGTAGGCTCCGTAGAGAAGTCCCACATCAGTACTGGCCGAGATGCGTATCCGGCCGCCGTCGGTCGTTATTCTGAAGCCCTCCTTGGGCAATCCTTTCTGGCGCTTCAGTTCCACCGGGGCTCCTTGCCAGGCGGCACACAGTTCGTCCATAGCCATGCCCTCGGGGCCCGACACCTGGGCATGGGTGCCAGCACCGTAGCGCAACCACAAGCGGGAACCGTCCTCGGCATAGAGACGTGGGGAACAGAGACTCGAAATGAGAATAAAACAAAGCGAAATCAGACAATTCTTGTTCATATAGACATGGTATCTTAGGTTCTTGTGCTGCAAAAATACAATTAAATTGCGAGTTACGCGTGAAGAATTACGTTTTTTTTCTTATCTTTGTGCCGTGTTTAGTAACTTGCAGGCCTTAAATCGCGAGATTGCAAATCGAAAAATTGTCAATTTTATATAATGTCCGATAACGTCAAGCCCATAGAAGGCATCACCCACCACCTGAACCAGATGTACCAGAACTGGTTCCTCGACTACGCATCCTATGTCATCCTGGAACGTGCCGTCCCCCACATCGGCGACGGTTTCAAACCCGTGCAGCGACGCATCATGCACTCCATGAAGCGCATGGACGACGGACGATTCAACAAGGTTGCCAACATCGTGGGCCACACCATGCAGTTCCACCCCCACGGCGACGCCAGCATCAAGGATGCACTGGTGCAGCTGGGACAGAAGGAGCTGCTGGTGGACTGCCAGGGCAACTGGGGCAACATACTGACGGGCGACGATGCGGCTGCTGGCCGATACATCGAGGCACGCCTGTCTAAGTTCGCCCTGGACGTAGTCTTCAACCCGAAGACGACTGAGTGGAAACTCTCCTACGACGGACGCAACAAGGAACCGGTGACGCTGCCCGTGAAGTTCCCCCTGCTGCTGGCACAGGGAGCCGAGGGCATCGCCGTGGGACTGAGCTGCAAGATTCTGCCCCACAACCTGAACGAGATATGCGACGCAGCCATCAGTTACCTGCACGGCGAGGAGTTCCACCTGTACCCCGACTTCCCCACGGGAGGTTCGATAGACGTGTCGAAATATAACGACGGACAGCGAGGCGGCATGGTGCGCGTACGTGCCAAGATAGAGAAACGCGACAACAAGACACTGGCCATCACGGAGATACCCTTCGGCAAGACGACGGGCACAGCCAGCAAGCCCTCGGCCTTCATCGACTCGATACTGAAGGCTGCAGAGAAGGGCAAGATAAAGGTCCGCAAGGTGGAAGACCTAACGGCATCGGGCGTGGAGATACTCATCCACCTGACTCCAGGCGCATCGTCGGACAAGACCATCGATGCCCTGTATGCCTGCACGGACTGCGAGGTCAGCATCTCGCCCAACTGTTGCGTCATCGACGAACGCAAGCCCTGTTTCCTCACCGTCAGCGACGTGCTCCGGCGCAGCACCGACACCACACTGGACCTGCTCCGACAGGAGCGCCTCATCCGCAAGGGCGAACTGCTGGAGGCCCTGCACTTTGCCACACTGGAACAGATATTCATCGAGGAGCGCATCTACAAGGACCGGCAGTTCGAAAACGCCAAGTCGATGGATGCCGCCTGCGAATGGATCGACGAACGCCTGACACCGTGGTACCCCAAGATGGTGCGCGAGGTGACGAAGGACGACATACTCCGACTGATGGACATCAAGATGGCCCGCATCCTGAAGTTCAACAAGGACAAGGCCGAGGAAAACATCGCCCGCATCAAGGACGAGATAGCACAGATAGACAAGGAACTGGCCAACATGGTGGAGGTGACCTGCGACTGGTTCCGCTTCATCAAGGAAAAGTACGGCAAGGACCACCCCCGACTGACCGAAATAAAGAACTTCGACACCATCACCGCCGCCAAGGTGGTGGAGGCCAACCAGAAGCTCTACATCAACCGCGAGGAGGGATTCATCGGCACGGGCATGAAGAAGGACGAATACGTGCAGAACTGTTCCGACATCGACGACGTCATCCTCTTCTACAAGGACGGCACCTACAAGGTGGTGCGCATCGCCGAAAAGCTCTTCGTGGGCGAGACGGAACGCTCGAAGGCCGAGAAGCGGAAGGCCGAAATCATACACGTGGCCGTATTCAAGAAGAACGACTCGCGCACCGTCTACAACGCCATCTACCGCGACGGCAAGGCGGGAGCCTACTACATCAAACGCTTCAACGTGACCAGCATGACCCGCGACCGCGAGTACGACCTGACGCAAGGCAAACCGGGCAGCAGGGTGGTCTACTTCACCCCCAACCCCAACGGCGAAGCAGAAGTGGTGAAGGTGACCCTGAAGCCGAATCCGAAGCTGAAGCGCGTCTTCTTCGACAAGGACTTCTCCGAAATCGCCATCAAGGGCCGCCAGAGCATGGGCAACCTGGTGACGAAACTGGACGTGGCCAGCATACGCCTCGCGCGCCACGGAGGTAGCACCCTGGGCGGCCGCAAGGTGTGGTTCGACCCCGACGTGAAGCGCCTGAACTACGACAGTCAGGGCACCTACCTGGGCGAGTTCAACAGCGACGAGCAGATACTGGTCGTACGCCGCAACGGCGAGTTCTACGTCACCAACTTCGACATCAACAACCACTACGAGGACGACATCCTGCGCATCGAGAAGTACGACTCCAACAAGGTTTGGACTGCCTGCCTCTACGATGCCGACCAGCAGGGCTACGCCTACATGAAACGCTTCACGCTGGAGGCCACGGCACGCCACCAGAGCTACCTGGGCGAGAACCCCGAAAGCCGGCTCATACTGCTGACCGACACCCCCTACCCCCATCTCTTGGTCACCATGGGCGGAGCCGACGACTTCCGCGAACCGATGGACATCGAGGCGGAGGACTTCATCGGCGTGAAGAGCTTCAAGGCCAAGGGCAAGCGCATCACCACCTGCAACGTGGCCAAGATAGAGGAACTGGAGCCTACGCGGCAGCCCGAACCTGTCGCCGAAGCGCCCGAAGGCACCGGCTCCGACGACGACCCCGACTCGGAATCCGCCGATTACGTCGAGATGGAGGAGAGCCAGGAGGAAGTGGCCGACCAACTGAACGGACAACTGCGGCTTTTCGATAATTGACAACTGATTTCCGGCAACCGATGTTTAGACGCTTCATATCATCCCTGACCCTGCTCGTTGCAGCAGCGCAATGGTCCGTCGCCCTCTCCCAGACGGGCCAGGATACCCTCGCCGCAAAGGCGGACAGCCCCGTGCCCATCGTGCGGAGTTCGTCACACGCCACCCTGTTCGGAGTGGGCCGCGTCAACCACCTCGACACCTATCTGTCTCCCTCGGAGTACAAAGGTCCTCAGCTGACCTTCCTGCACGAGACATTCCGCACGTTGCGCCGCAACGAGAACGTCCTATTCCAGACCCTGACGCAAGGCGAATTTTCCTACACCCACAACCCTGCCGAGACGGCTCACGAGATGGGGGGCGCCGTGCGCTACGACTTCGGCTGGGGACGGCAGTGGAAGGATGTCCTGTGGAAGGGGCTCAACCTCTCCGCCATCGGTCTGGCAGGGGGCGACCTGGGCTTTCTCTACAACAACCGCAACGGCAACAACCCCGCACAGGCACACGTCGGCCTGCGCCTGACCGCCGCCCTGCGTGCCGACTACCACTTCCACATCCGAAGGCAACGGCTGGCCCTGCACTATCAGGCCCACCTGCCGCTGCTGGGCATGGCCTTCATGCCCCAGTACGGACAGAGCTACTACGACATCTTCGACCGCGGCAACTTCGACCGCAACATACGCTGCACCCACCCGGGCAATGCCCTGTCGATGCGGCAACTCTTCACGGTGGACATTCCCATCCGCCATGCCCGCCTCCGCCTGGGCTATCTCAGCGACCTGCGACAGCTGAACCTCAACGGCGTCAAACAGCACCAATACAGCCGTTCACTGGTCATCGGATACGTGCGCGAATTAGACATCAAACGATAAGTATGCGCGTGCACCATGCGCGCATACTTATTTTTTATAATAAAATCGTACTCCCCACTACTACTGGGAGGCTCTTGGCATCATATTTTTATATTTTTTGCACCATTGAGGCCATTTTTTTTCAATATTCTTTTCATTGTTTCAAAAAAAATCTATAAATTTGCCCCAATGTAAGTGTAGTATGCATGTACTATGCTTTATATGAGAGTGAAAATATGTATAATTAACTTATTTTATTAACCATTAAAAACTTAAATCACATGAACAAAGCTCTACGAACAGTCTTATCGTTCTGTGCACTGACGGCCGTGGCATTTGCCTATGCCTTCATCAGCCAGGAAGTTAAGGCTAATCAGGCAGCGCAGTCAGCAGACAGCGAGGCCATCGAGGACGTAACGTTCGATGTTAACAATGGTAGCGTCAACGTTGCTCTGGTAGACGTTTACGAGTCAATCGCCGGTGGCGAGGCAGTTGAAAAGCCCGCCTACAGAGCCGGTGGCAGCAGGAAGGGTAAGCTGGTGCTGAACATTCCTGCCGGAACAAACATCTTCAGCTTCTCGGCCATCACGCCGAAATCAACTCCCGACCAGGACCTGATTGTATCTGCAGGTGGCCAGGTGGTTGAGACCTTCGTCATCAAGGCCAACGACGGCTTCACGGGCTATGCTCCCTACGAGGTAGCATTTGCCGACGAGGCTGAGAAGCAGGCCGCTACCTATGTGGTCAACGTACCCGAGAACAGCAGCGACCTGACCTTCGAGCTGGAACTCACCAACCGCGTTATGGTTTGGGACGTTCGCTACGGCAAGGCTCCCAAGGCAGCACGCTACTTCCTCAAGAACATTGCCACTGGCAAGTATTGGGGTGCTGCCAACGACTGGGGTACACATGCTTCTCTGGTTGACAATCCCGAGTTCATGACCCTCACAAAGCTGGAGGATGGTACGTACACTCTGGAGACCAACGTCAACAACGGTGGTACACAGTACTACTTCGAAGGTACCTGGATGGACAATGGCAATCCTAAGCATCTCACCATCGAGAATCACCTCAACTACTACACCATCAGCGCTGACGGCGTGTACTTCGGTTACAATGGCAAGGACAGCAAGATGGGCCTCGACGGTAGCAGCACCTGCACCGATCCTGAGGACGAGAACGTGAAGTGGGAACTGGTTGCTGAGTCTGACGTCAAGAACTATCTGGCTGCCGCTACAGCCGAAAAGCCCATCAACGCTACCTTCTTCATCAAGGATGCCAACTTCGGTCGCAACAACCGCGATGGCGGTGGTTCTAACAATGACCGTGGCAACGCATGGGTAATTAGCTCCGATTGCACCAACAAGAATCTCTCTGGCGGTGCCAACGAGAACATGTGTGCTGAGTCCTTCCATTCGGTATTCACCATCAGCCAGACTATCGAGGGTGTGCCCAATGGTATCTATGCACTGACCGCACAGGGATTCTATCGTCAGGATGGCTCTGACAATGAGCACCTGCCCGTATTCTTCCTCAACGACGAGGAGGTAGTATTCCCCCTCAAGACTGGTACTGAGAACAGCATGGCCGATGCTTCTAACTCATTCTCTGCCGGCAAGTACGTCAGCGACATGGTTGTCGTAGAGGTTACCAACCACAAGTTGGAACTGGGTGCCAAGCTCCAGGGCAACACCAACCTGTGGTGTATCTGGGATAACTTCACCCTCACCTACTACGGCAAGAACGCCGACATGGAGGATGTCAAGTTCTCTGCCCTGAAGGAACAGGTTGCCGACCTCAAGGCCAAGGCTTCAGCCCTGAATTGCGAAGGTCTGCCCGCAGCTTATGCCGAAAACGTTGCTAAGGCCCTCGCAAGCGCCGAGGCTCCCACCACCGTGGCTGAGTACAAGGCTGCCATCGAGGCTCTGGATGCTGCCATCAGCGCTGTAAACACAGCCGCCGACGCCCAGCCTGCCCTGGCTGCCATGAAGGCAGAAATGGATGCCACCAACGTCTACACCGCCGAGGCATTCGCTGCCTATAAGGCTATCTACGACAATGGTCAGGCTCAGCTGGAGGCTGGCACGCCCGTGGTTGTTGTCAATCCTCAGGTCGTAAGCGGATGGCACGCTGCCAACGACATCGACGACCTGCTGCTCTCTGCATGGACCATCAACGACGTTCAGTGCAAGGACTACAACACCAGCCTGTACATCAACACATGGTCTGTAGAGGGTGATAACGACGGTTCTAACTTCCGTGTTCCCTTCTTCGAGTACTGGACCGGCGACGACCAGTCTCTGGGTGCCACCACGCTGACCGCTACCGTTCCCGGCCTCACCGCTGGCGAATACGAGGTTAGCATCTGGGCTCGCGTACGCATGAAGAACGGCGGTGCTGCTCCTACCTACGGCATCACCATGGACGTGAACGGCGGCGAAGCTGTCGACCTGTGCGCAGGTGAGAACGTTCCCAACTCTCCCTTCTATCTCGCTCAGTTCACCGCTACCGGCAAGGTGGCCGAGGACGGCGTCCTGAAGGTGAACATCAATGTGGCTGCTGACAACAACGTTAGCTGGCTCTCATTCAAGAACGTCAACTACGTTTCTCTGACCGAATCTCTGGATCAGACCTATGCTCGCGCTATGGAGACCCTGAAGGACGGTAAGGCTTATCGCATCTTCACTGAGAAGGGCGACGCCAAGTACTATCTGAACGAGACTGGTTACCTCGTAGCCGATGCTGCTGATGCTGCCGTTATGTCGTTCACGAAGGTTGCCGGCCAGGCCTATGAGTATGGCTTCAAGATGGCTGGCATTTGCTACACCAACCCCGAAACCGGTGGTGCCACCACGTTCGAGAACGATGGTCACATCCACACCAACCCCGGCCAGAACCGCGACAACTGGGAGGGTCAGGTATTCTTCCAGAACAAGGAAGGCAAGTTTGCCGTTCGTGCTACCAACGCCACCGACAACGCCTGGGGTGCCAACACCTACTGGGATGTATTCGACGGCGCTGAACTGCCCGAGGCTGGCTACTCTCTGGAGCCCAGCTACGTATGGAACGTTGAGGAGTATGTAGACCTCCGCATCGACGCCTTCGCCAAGATTGCCACCTGGATTCCTCTGCTCCAGCAGTACGTTGGTCTGGTACAGGATGCCACCAAGTACACCAGCAACGCCAAGGATCCCGCTGAGGGCAGCTACGAGGCTCTGCTCGACAACAACTACACCACGTTCTTCCACTCTACATGGCATGCCGAAGCCGATCCTGGAGAAGACCACTATCTGCAGGCTGAGATTGAAGAGCCCATCGACGAGTTCTACTTCTACTTCAAGAAGCGTAGCCAGAACAACAACAACCGCCCGACTCAGATCAATATCCTCGCCGGCAACGACGAGATGCTCGGTCTCTCAGAGGTTACCAGCATCACCGAGGGTCTGCCCACCAATGCTGGCGTAGTCAGCTACCTGTCTCCGAAGATTACCATGTCAGAAGCAGCTAAGCTCATCCGCTTCACCATTCCTACCACCAACAATGGTGCCAAGACTGGTGACCATGTATTCTTCACCTTCTCTGAGTTCTACATCCTGCCCGCAGGCGCCCTCCTCAATGAAATCTACGAGAGCGGCTATCTGAATGCCACCTCTTACAAGGATCTGGCTGACGAGGATGTTGCTAAGATTGAGGCTATCAATGCCCAGATCGAGGAACTCGGCAAGGCTGGTGCCCGTGGCAACGACACCGATGCTGTCAACGGCATTGAGGTTGCCAAGAATGCCAAGAACAACATCTTCGACCTCTCTGGTCGTCGTGTAAACAAGGCCACTAAGGGCATCTTCATCGTCAACGGCAAGAAGGTCGTTAAGTAAATAACCCTTCCCTGGGAACTCCCAGGTACAAAAAAAGGGGGTGTGCCAATCACTGGCACACCCCCTTTTTTTTATGCTTCGCATAGGGTTGCAATCCGGTCGCAATATCGCCCCAGTTTCAACCATAGTAAGGTTGCGGCTCAAACCATAGTAAGGTTGGAGGTCAAACCATAGTAAGGTTGGAGCCCCAACCATAGTAGGGTTGTAAAGCAGGCTTAGATTTCCTCCGCGCTGACTATACCGTGAGTGACGGCATAGATGGTGAGAGAAGATACGGAGCGGAGCCGAAGTTTGTCACAAATGTTCTTCCGGTGCGTCACGACCGTGGGCAGCGAAATGCACAGCCGGTCGGCAATCTCCTTATTGATAAATCCGCGCACCACCAGGGCCAGCACCTCCGTCTCGCGCTGCGAAAGAGGGCTATCCACTTCGTGACCGACAAGCGTGGGCGAAGCCGCATGGGCATGCCCACTGCCGTGAGCATGATGGAAAAGCATCAGAATGCTCTTCAGCATATCATGCTCCAGCTGGGCCGTATTGAGCGTGTGGAAGTTCTCGAGCAAACGGTTCGACGAGGGTTGCGACGTCAGCACAATGGTCTGCCGCTGGTACTTCAGGAAGAAGTCGGCATGCGAGATGAGTATCTGCGACGAGACAAAGAAGTGATAGAAAGGTATACTCTCATCAGACAACTCCCTCTCCTGCATCATCTCCTCGAACGAACTGAACGTGCCGACGTCAGCCATAGGCGCCAAGTCGCCGATAATGCTCTTCAGCCCCGTGGCCTCCAGGGTATTCTGGTCAATGATGGCAATACGTGGAACCATAGGATAAATCAAAACTTAACATTTAACATTTGCTCAGCAAACTCCTTGCTGACGAAGTTCTCAGTCGTTTGGCACGCCTGTCCAGCAAAGGCAGTGGCATAGTCCACAAGCCGCTTCCACTGGGCGTAATCCAGCCCCTCGAACTGCTTTCGAGTTACTCCCTCGCGCACCACAGCAAAGATAAACCCTGCATTGAAGTTGTCCCCTGCCCCCACGGTGCTCACCACGTTGGCCACCTGCGGCGTCTCGAAATCAAAGAAGCCCGAGGGCGTACATACGGTGATGGTCTGGGCACCCGCCGTGCAGATGAAGACGGGACAATATTGGGCAATGTGCTGGGTATAGATAGTCCGCGCATCGCGGCAGTGGTACATCACCTCAAAGTCGTCAGCCGAGCCCCGCACAATGGTGCTCTCGCGGAAGTTCTGGTGTATGGCAGGCAACAGCGCATCCAACTCGTGCGCATGGCTGCGGCGGAAATTCAGGTCATAATACAGAATAGCCCCAGCGCGGTTGGCAGCCTCCAAGGTCGGAGCCACCTGCGGGCGCATGCCCTCGCAAATGGCATAATACGAGCCAAAAAGCAGCACGTCGTCAGCCTGGAAGTCCGGGATGGGCCAGTTCTTGTGCGCCTTCGGCGTATTCTTATAGAACTGATACGTGGCATCGCCGTTGTCATCCAGATAAGCCAGCGAGATGGCACTCTTCTCATCGTCCCGTATCTCGAAATCCTCCACCGCCACCCCATTCGCCTGCAAGAAGGCCTGCGTGTCCCTACCCACGCGATCATTGCCCGTATACCCGATAAACCGGCACGGAAGCCCCGTGCGGCCGATGGAAATGATGGAATTGAAGCAACTGCCCCCCGGCACTGCCGCCACGGGCTGTCCCTTCTTAAAAAGTATGTCCATGATGGTTTCGCCCATCCCTGTAATCTTGCGCATAACTAAATTTTTTGCAAAGATACACATAATTTTTCACTTTCAACTTTCAACTTTCAACTTTTATTTGTACCTTTGCACTCGCAAAGCCCACAAGGCGCGCATCGGACTTGTAGCTCAGTTGGTTAGAGCAACAGACTCATAATCTGGAGGTCCTAGGTTCAAGCCCTAGCTGGTCCACGTTGAAAATCAGAGAGTTACGAAGATTTCGCAACTCTCTTTTTCTTTTGTGTGAAATTCAGGTGAAATTCGTAGCAGAAAGTTAAGTTGTGGAATACTATGCAAGTTTTCGGTATGCCATGAGAAAGTATGCAATAAAATATTGTTGATTAGAAATGATTTTTGCAAAATATTGTAACTTATGCCTCGTTTTTACATAACTTTTCACTAAATTTGCCACAAAATTATTTATAGATATGGCTAAGAACCTCTTAAACAAGTATGTTTGGCTTGTGGAGACCATCTACAAGGCTAAGCGCATAACGTTCGAGGAAATCAACGAAAAGTGGTTGGATAATGACATGAGTGAAGGTGTTGAGCT
>Ga0310691_10004764_pt1 | contig 15120 bp, 11 predicted proteins | sample 176DNAGHGlowgp2_FD_203887 | JGI IMG/M metagenome (GOLD analysis project Ga0310691, IMG submission 203887) | Sheep rumen microbial communities from Palmerston North, Manawatu-Wanganui, New Zealand - 1766 DNA GHGlow gp2 (v2) (version 2) | ecosystem: Host-associated > Mammals > Digestive system >... | reverse complement strand
CTTCTTGCGAAAGATAATTCTTTGCTATAACGACATCGCTTTTCTTGATCTTCCCGTCGGGAGCATCAGACCATGTTGTAAGTCCCATGTGTTCCTTTGTATGATCTGCCCTCTCGACGATCAGTTCAGCCGCAGTGTGACCGTGCACGGCATAATGCATCTTATTCTGTACCGCCGCATAAAATCGCTTTGTAGCGGCAGCAGTCTTATCGTAATCAACAGCGGTGGCGTAGATATCCGTTATCTTCTGATAGAACAACCTCTCGCTTGCGCGGATCTCTCTGATACGTTCAAGCTGTTCATCAAAATACTTATCCGTCAGGAATGTTCCACGCTTGATCCTCTCAGAGTCCATTACCCACCCTTTGATCGTATAGTCCTTGGCGATCTGATTGATCCATTTGCGGAACTGTACGGCGCGTTCGGAATTGACCTTGAACCCGACTGCGATGATCATCTCAAGAGAATAATGATTCGCGTTGTATGATTTGCCGTCTTGGGCAGTTATTCGAAATTTTCGAATAACTGAATCTTCCTGCAATTCACTGTCTGCAAAGATCTTTTTTATATGATAATTAATCGTATTCGGCTCGACATCGTAAAGCTGTGCCATGAGCTTCTGAGTAAGCCATATGTTCTCATCCTCATAGCGCATCTCAATCCCCGCACCTTCTCCATCGGTCCCTGTAGATGCAATATATGTAAGATACTCTGCTGCACTTGATCTTATCGAAAGTTCATCTTTCTTTCCGGTTTTCTCGTCAGGCATTCTCTACCTCCGCTAACAAAGCTTTTGATCTGTCTTATATCATGTATATCATATTTGTATGATATATCCTGACGTTAACATAGCGACTTCTCAACTACAGCTAATGTCTACAGCCACCCTGCATATTCTGCAAAGGCTGCGTCATCAATCATGCTTATAAATGGACTTACTCTCCCACAACCGGAACTTCAGTTCAAACCGGGCAGGTTCGAACTAGAAGGATTTATACAGTAAATGTGCCCCAATACTTCAAAGCTTATAGGATGACGCCTTATATCTGCAAAATGAAAGACCCACAAACGCTGTGTTTGTGGGTCTTCTGTCTCTATGTGGCGGAGCCGGTGGGATTCGAACCCACGTGCCCGTGAAGGCAAACGGTTTTCAAGACCGCCTCGTTATGACCACTTCGATACAGCTCCGTGTCAGCGATAACCACGTTATTTTACTGTATAAGCCGTTATTTTTCAACAATAAAATATAAATGGACAGATTTTGCAACATTTTCGAGACTCCGGTTGTACTTATAACAAATGGAATCGGGGGAGGTTCTCAAGATGAATAGAAGAATGACAGCCATGATAACTATACTCTGCTTAATGCTCACTATGCCGGCTATAACGGGATGCAGTGCACACGACTCACAGACGGCTGATACTGACACTGCCGACAGGTCTGACACAACTGATCCGGACTCCATGATACGGATCATGTCAAATGACGGTAAAGATATCGCTGAGATCAACTCTGTAGGCGATGTTATTGCAGTGCCCGGGAACAGGCTTTTCTACAGTCAGACAAATGATGATAAGACAATATGCAGCTACCACCTTCTCGATACCGGTACTAATAAGGATACCGTCATCGGAACAATAGATGATCCGGGGTATGAAGCTTACTACGCGAGAACGTATCTTAACGGCAGGATCTACACGCTTGTTGAGACCGGGGATATTATAGATAATAAGCCTGATCCTCTATGGCTTCTGGAATTTGATCTGAGCGCTTGCAGCACGAAAGAATATAAGATCACTGACAACGGCTTTCCATACGTCTATATGGCCGCCACAGGCGATAAGATAATCATCGTGGAACATGATCAGCAGGATGTACTCTACGACCGTGTAAAAGAGTTCGATCCCGCAACAGGAGACATACGTGAGATCATGAATTTTGAACTGTCCAAAGACATATCCGGAGATACGCTGCGGGCCGTATATTCCACAAATGACAAAGTGTATCTTCTGCGCATTCACTGCGGGAATGAGTCAGCTGTCTCAGCATATATCGATGAGTACGATCTGACATATTCCAAGACTGCCGAATTCAACATCACAGGCATCATTACCGATTCGCTCAAAGACACCTCTGACACGGCCGATATCAATAACGAGATGATGCAGATGGTATCGTCATTTAAGATACTTGATGACAGGTATTTCTACTATGAGAATTTCAGCTCCACGAGGTGCATAGGAGACTACCGTAACGGCACACTGATATACGGCATGAATGACCTCTTCAACTCAGTCAAAATGTGTGACAGACAGTACTTCTACACAATGTACCCTGAGAAGATATCGGAAGATATTGACGGCAATTCAATCTATGAGTTCTCCAATGGCCGGCTGAATAAGATTTCAGACCGTAAAATGCCCCTCACTTGTGATGAGGGGCACGTACTCTACAATATCACTGTATCAGACGATAAGAGCTATGCTTTGCTGTTCGATACGGAAGCGAGATCTTATCAGATAAGAGAGCTCAGCTGATCAGACCGATGATACGGTCAAGATCTTCGTTATCCTTGTAATCGATGACTATCTTACCCTTGCCTGAATCCTGATCCGTGACCTTGATCTTAACGCGTGAACCCAGGCACTTCTTGAGTTTTGTCTCCACTTCTTTGATGCTTAATCTGACCTGAGGATCGATCTCTCTCTTCTCCTTGGGCTCGGCGTTATTCTCCTTCGCCCAGACGTACTTCTTAACGTAGTCTTCAGCCTGCCTCACGCTCATATCTTTTGTCATGATAACATCAGCTACGCGTCTCTGATCTTCATCATCCTTGAGTGAGAGAATGGCCTTGGCATGACCTGCCGTAAGTTCTCCGCTTCTGATGAAATCAAGCAATGATTCATTGATGTTCATCAATCTTAATGTATTGGCAATAGTAGCTCTGGGCTTTCCTAATTTCTTAGCCAACTGCTCCTGAGTAAGCTTATGTGTCTTGATGAGAGCCTGCATCGCAAGAGCCTCTTCAACAGGGTTCAGATCCTCTCTTTGAAGGTTCTCGATGAGTGCCTGCTCCATCGTCTCCTGATCAGTCAAATCCCTTACGATTGCAGGGATAACTTTGAGACCTGCAAGACGCGAAGCACGCCACCTTCTCTCCCCTGCTACGATACGATATCCGTTTTCTCTGCGCTGAACGATTATAGGCTGTATCACACCATTCTCCTTAATGGATGCAGCGAGTTCATTCAACTTCTCCTCATCGAAATCCTTACGCGGCTGCTCGGTATTCGGAGAGACATCATTTATCTTAAGTTCAACAACAGAATCGGACGTATTCTCGGGAATTCCTTCAGTCGAGAGCAATGCACTTATGCCCTTGCCGAGTCCTTTGTTTTTTGTTACTTTCTTTGTTGCAGCAGCGGGTGTTGAACGCGGTCTCCCAACAGACCTTTTGGGAGTAGTTTTTCTTGTAACAGCCATATCCTTCCTCCTTTATATAGATTCTCGTCTATGTATTATTTAAGTCTTCTTAATACTTCACCTGCGAGTGCTTCATATGCTTTGGATCCCTTGGAATTATGATCGTAATCAATAATTGCAAGCCCGTAGCTTGGAGCTTCTGCAAGTCTTACATTACGTGGTACGACAGTCTTGAATACCTTCTTACCGAAGTAGTCCTCAACATCTTCTTTCACCTGGCGTGAAAGCTGTGTCCTCATATTGAACATGGTAAGAACTACACCACAGATATTGATGTTAGGATTGAGTTTCTTCTTTACAATGTTGATCGTCTCGATCAGTTGCGTGAGTCCTTCAAGTGCATAATACTCACCCTGAATAGGAACTATTATCTCGTCTGTCGCAGTAAGAGCATTAATGGTAAGGAGACCAAGCGAAGGAGGACAGTCAATGATAATAAAATCATAATCATCAATAACTCCGCTCAAAGCATCCTTCAGGATTCTCTCACGGGACATCTCATTAACGAGTTCGATCTCAGCTCCGGCAAGATTGATGTTAGTAGGAATGATATCTACGTTTGTTGCAGAAGTCTCAAGTATTGACTCTGATGCATCAACCCCGTTTTTGAGAACATCATATATAGTATTCTCCAACTCACCCTTATCAATACCAAGACCACTTGTTGCGTTACCCTGCGGATCAAGATCGACAACAAGCACTTTCTTACGTTTTTTACCGATAAAAGCAGCAAGATTAATAGCAGTCGTCGTCTTGCCTACTCCACCCTTCTGGTTTGCAATTGCAATTACTTTACTCATACAATTCTCCTTAAATAATATATATACATTATATTACTTATAATGATAAACACATATTTCATTATAATTACAGATTATCATTTGTAATTGTTCCACGTGGAACAATTATGTGAGATACAAGTATACTGAGATACTTATCGCATATAATAGAATCAGAATTTCTGTAACTGAAGCTGTTTATACAAATAATAGTAACAATTAAAATTTTTGTGTGGGATTATCTTATCTCATGTAATCTAAAAACGAATCATATTTGAAGTAACATAATCATCAAATACCCAATTCGGTTAAAACACCTCACAAATAAAAAGAAGGAATGTTCCACGTGGAACATTCCTCTCAAAATTCAATAAACAAAATATGGAATTACGAATCAATGTTGGCCAACTTAGCATTTTCCTGAATAAACAGTTTACGAGGCTCGACCTGGTCACCCATGAGAAGCGTAAACGTCTCGTCAGCTGCTTGTGCATCAGCAAGTGATACCTTGAGAAGTTTACGTGTAGCCGGATTCATAGTAGTATCCCAGAGCTGTTCAGAGCTCATCTCACCAAGACCCTTGAATCGCTGAATAAGAGGATTATCCCAATTATGTTCACGCTTAATGTTCTCTACTTCTGCATCGTCGTAAGCATAATACGCTTCCTCTCCCTTATAAACCTTGTAAAGAGGCGGGCAAGCGATATATACATATCCGCCTTCAACAAGAGGCTTCATATATCTGAAGAAGAACGTCAGAAGGAGCGTGCGGATATGCGAACCATCGACATCAGCATCGGCCATAATGATGCACTTGTGATAACGGAGCTTTGTCTCATCAAATTCATCACCGATACCAGCACCGAGAGCCATAACAACAGGCTGAAGTTTCTCATTGGAATATACCTTATCTATTCTGGACTTCTCGACGTTCAGCATCTTACCCCAGAGAGGGAGGATAGCCTGATATTTACGCTCTCTTCCCTGCTTAGCGGATCCGCCTGCTGAGTCACCCTCTACGATAAATATCTCGCAGAATTCTGCTTCGTTTGACTGACAATCAGCCAATTTACCCGGTAATGAATTACTCTCGAATACCGTCTTACGGCGTGTCATTTCACGTGCTTTCTTGGCTGCATCGCGAGCCCTTGAAGCGGACAGACACTTATCGAGGATCATCTTGGAAATATCAGGATTCTCCTCAAGATATGTGGAGAGCTTGTCACTCACTACCTTATCAACCATTGGTCTGATTTCTGCATTACCGAGCTTACTCTTCGTCTGTCCTTCGAACTGAGGATCAGGGAGCTTTACAGAGATAATTGCGGATAATCCCTCACGTGTGTCCTCACCCTGAAGCTTTGCATCGTTGTCTTTGAGATACTTATACTTCTTCGCATAGTCATTGATAACACGGGTCATTGCGGTTCTGAATCCGATAAGATGCGTACCGCCCTCAGGTGTAGCGATATTATTGGCATAAGTATAAACTCTCTCCTGATATGAGTCATTATACTGAAGAGCTATCTCTACAAAGCAATCTCCTGATTTAGTCGCAAAATAGATCGGCGGAGTATTGATAACTTCGCGTCCTTTATTCAAATACTCGACAAATGATATGATTCCTCCGTCATAGTGGAGATGCTTCTTCAGAGGCTCCGGTCCTCTGTCATCACACAGATCGATCGTTACTTCTTTATTAAGGAAAGCCATCTCACGGTATCTTGTGATCATAGAGTCAAAATCAAATCTTGTCTCGGGGAAGATCGTACCATCAGGAATGAAGTTAGTCGTAGTTCCCGTATCATTCTCATCGCATTCTCCGATAACATGGAGAGGAACTGTCGTAACGCCCTTCTCGAACTCGATCTCATAGATCTTGCCCTCTCGCTTAACCTGTACCTTCATGTGGTCAGCAAGAGCATTAACAACAGATGCACCTACACCGTGAAGACCGCCTGAGATACTGTAAGCACCTCCGCCGAATTTACCGCCTGCATGAAGCACTGTATGAACAACCTCAACAGTAGGGATACCCTGCTTGGGGTGGATTCCTACAGGGATACCAGAACCGTTATCAACTACTGTAACAGAACCGTCTTTCTCAAGAGTGACAGTGATGAGATCACATCTGCCTGCCAGAGCTTCATCAACTGAATTTGCAACGATCTCATAGACAAGGTGGTGGAGACCTCTCAAGGTAGTATCGCCGATGTACATACCAGGTCTCTTACGGACAGCCTCAAGTCCCTCTAGAACCTGAATATCCTCTTCGCCATATGCGCTGTTATTGTTTGTATCGAATTCATCCTGACCTTCAGAAGCAGCCAGTACATCAGCCATCTTCTCTTCACCAAAATCCTCTGTGAGGGCTCTTGGATTCTCAGCAAGATTCCTGAGCTCATCAGGATCTGATTCCTCTACGGACTGGAAGTAAAGATCAACCTCACCCGTGGCATTGATCTTGTTCTCATTGTCTTTGTCAGCCATTTTTACACCTCAAATATCAAAATTATTTTATATATTAGTCAATTTAACAATGTTAAATCAATCAAATACTTCGCCGGACAGGCGCCTTTGCAGTACATTAACGGAAAGGGAGGACACATATGTACCTTCATCTGTAACGATAACAGACTTCGGAACCTCCTCAGAAGTATACTGCAGACGGCCCCGGTCATCCTCGGAATTAATATAATCCGTTACCATCCTGTTCTGCGGAGACACTTCTTCAAGATTGATGACCGCAAGTATTGAACGCTTAAGAACAGCAGTATCTGTGCTTAAATGAATATACATCCGTCTCTCTCCGACTAATATTTACTATACTATGAGTAATTATAACATAATAAAATATTATAATTATTATAATTATTAGGCGATAGAGCCGGTTTTTATGTGAAAATAACGAACGTCAGAAGGGTCTTCTATTAAGGATCTCATCTCTTTCTCTATGTAGTCCTTGTCAGTGCAGGTAATGAACAGCTGAGTGCCTTTAATAGCTGCGATAAGGCTCATCCTCCGGTCAATATCAAGCTCGGAGAAGACATCATCAAGAAGGAGTATTGGCGTGGAACATACAAAACGTCTTATTATCTCAAGTTCAGACAGCTTAAGTGATAACGCGGCAGACCTTTGCTGGCCCTGTGAAGAGTATATCCTGGTCTGATTACCGTTAAGAAGGATATCGATATCATCTTTCTTGATTCCGACGGAAGAAATGCGTTTATCGATGTCATATTTACGCGTTGATCTGAACCTGGACAATATATGAGATGACAATATACCCTTCAAAGCCTCAAAATTATCCCTATTTAGCCCCCGTGACTTATATGTGTCAAGTAGACAGTGTTCATTAATGAACGTCTCTAAGAGCTCAATACAGCCTGATATCGTAATATACCTGATCTTAAGCAATTCTTTGCCACCCGAAATAGCACTGTGATAACCTGATGCCACGTCATCAAGAATGCTGACAAAGCGGTATCTGTGTATTATCAGCTCTGCAGACATGTCAGCAAGTGCAAAATCCCAATAATCAAGCATGGAATCCGCATCTGCCATATTTCCGTCAATGCTCTTGAGAGTCTCATTCTTCTGATTTATAAGACGGTTGGTCTGACCAAGGATGTTGAAGTAGGAAGGGGAGACCTTGGATATCATGAGATTAAGGAACTTCCTCCTCTCGGCAGGTGCCCCTTTTATGATATTCAGATCCTCAGGGGCAAATATAACAGTGTTACATATACCGATATAGTCTGAGATCCTGCTTATCTGGGCGTTATTGCAGAATAAAGAGCGTTTTGTATTCTCTCCGTGCAACTCTGTTACATTGCGCAGTTCTATCTCTGTACCGTCATCGTCAGTCATGTTAAGGGTAATATCAAAGCCTTGTGTGCCCATCTTGATCAGATTACGGTCCTTTGCCGTCTTATGTGATGTTACACATGAAGCAACGTAGACAGATTCTATAAGATTAGTCTTACCCTCGCCGTTGCTGCCGTATACAATATTAACAGAAGGCCCGACGTCAATATCGAGCCTTCCGTAATTTCTGAAATTATCCAGTCTTATCCTGTTGATCCGCATTGCTTACCTTCTGATAGGAAGTATGAGGTAGATGTACTTCTCTCCTTCTGAAGGCTTAATGATGCAAGGTCCCTGAGAACCGTTGAACTCGATCTTGATCTCGTCATCCTCAATGTTCTTCAGTGCATCAATAAAATACTTGGAATTGAAGTCAATATCGATAAGATCACCTGTAACCTTAATATCAATACTCTCCTTATGATCACCGGTCTCAGTATTAGCAGATACAACAAGTGTAGAATCATCAGGCATTGACAGACTTACAGGGCATCTTCTCTCATCAGTCATAATAAGCAGTGCAGCACGGTCTATGGAATCCATGAGCTTCTTACGCTCTATATTCATCACCGTCTTCGGATTCTTAACTATTATCGATTCGAAATTAACAAAATCACCCTGAATAAGCCTGGAGATGAGTCTTACATCACCGATATCAAAGAGGATCTGGTTGCTTGAATGATAAACAACTACTTCCGTATCATCATCATTAAGGATCTTGGACAGCTCATTCATGGACTTGCCGGGAATGATGTAATTCATGGTAGGGAAGTCCTCTCCGACATCCTCACGGTTAAGAGCCATTCTGAATCCATCAATTGCAACAAGAGTCAAAGTCTTGCCGTCACTTATTATATTAAGTCCTGTAAGCTTTGCTCTTGTAGCATCATTAGATACGGCAAAGCTCGTGTGATTGATCATATTCTTGAGGATCTTCTGTCCGATGACTATCTTATTATCTGTCTCGATTGAAGGGATCTTTGGATAAGGCTCTCCGTCAAGTCCCTTGATGTTGAAATTTACTGATCCGCTGGTTATTGCAAGCTGGAACTTGTCATCGACCTTAATGTCAATATTCTCTTCAGGCAGCTTCCTGATGATATCGTTAAATATCTTGGATTCAACAACTACAGATCCTTCTTCAAATATATCGGCAATTACTTCCGCTTCGATACCTGTCTCAAGATCATAACCTGTGAGCTTTATCTTATTATCACCGGTCTCGATAAGTATTCCGTCGAGGATCTTAACTGTCGAGTTACGGTTGATTGCTTTCATTACTACAGATATAGCTTCACTGAGATCAGTCTTTTTGCAGAAGAATTTCATTGGTTTATTTCCTTTCGATATGAAGTGAACAAATTTCCTTAAAGATTATACTACTTTATGTTATTAAAATAAATAAGAACAGTGGCGGAATTTGTGCAATTTTCATATATATAAGCTATTTTGTATTCGTACTGTTATAGATGTAGAAAATATTCAAAACTCACGTAAAGCCAATAAATACAACGATTTAACAGTGTTAAAAGTATGTTTATAACTCAAAAATATGTTATTCAAAACTCATAAATTGTGAACAGCCGTTTTTTATGAACAATTTACCGACAACAAGTTATCAACTAATGAACAAAAATTGTTCATTATTCATTGATCCTCTTCTTGATCTCTTCGGCTTCCTTCTTGAGGTCTGGATTCTCTTCCACGTTATTGATGCTGTTGATTACGGTCGTATGCTTGCGATTACCGAAATACTTGCCTATCTTATCCAGGGTAAGATCCAGGATATCTCTCATGAGGTACATGGCAATGCTTCTTGCAATGGCAACATCCGCATTACGCTTTGTGGACTGCATATTCTCCACAGATATATCATAATATCTTGATACTGAATTCATGATCATCTCAGGTGTGACATATTTCTTCTTGTTAGGTGAGATAATAGAAGACAGAAGGTTTTTGACCGTCTCTATATCAATGATACCGTTGGACAGCGATATATAGGAAGATATGGTATTATAAGCCCCGTTAAGCTCTCTGATATTTGTAGTGATGTTCTCACAGACATAATCAACGATATCTTCACCGATAGTCAGTCCATCATTTCTGACTTTGCTGAGAAATATAGCCTTGCGTGTCTCAAAATCCGGCGGCTGGATATCCATAAGGATGCCGTTCTGGAACCTTGAAGTAAGACGTGCGTCGAAGTCTATCAGGTTATTAGGTGCTTTATCGCTTGAGATTATTATCTGCTTGCCTGAATTAACAAGTGATTCAAACGTGTTGAAGAACTCATTGATCGTCTCCTTCTTACCGATAAGGAACTGGATGTCATCGATCATCAATACATCAACTGAACGGTATTTGTTGCGGAAAGAGTCATAATCATTACTCATTCTGCATTGTACAAAAGCACTTGTGAACTCCTCACAAGTAGTATAAAGAACAATCTTGTCGTCAAAATTCTGCTGGATGGCATATCCTATTGCCTTCATGAGATGTGTTTTGCCAAGCCCCGAATTACCCCACAGATAGAAGGGATTACGCTGTCTTGAACCCGGATTATTGGCAACGGAAACCGCTGATGCATGCGCAAATCTGTTACAATCGCCTACTATAAAATTCTCGAAAGTATATTCATCGGTAAGCAGGGAAGAGTTGTTGGTATTGTTCTTTGATATTACTTTCTTCTCGGCTATAACAGATGTTCTCAGAGAATTCTCGTCTCCGGCCTTGATAAACTTGACGGATACAGGGTAGTCATTGATCAGATTAACAGCTTCACTTACGATTGAGCTGATCTCGTTGCCCTTGAGTATGTTGAGTGAGAAAGCATCCCTTGCCGCAAGAACGAGGATATTATCTTCGAAATGAACCTGATTGACTTTGGACAGTATAGTCTCATATACTACAGGATCGATCCTGCCGTCAAGAGACAGGATCTTCAAAGCCTTGTTCCACAGGTCGGAATTCATACTCAAAACACCTCTTAAAGATAAAAAGTAGATACATAATAGCACAAAAAGAGTTTATAATTTATATATATTTTCGCGGTGATTTTTATGGAATACAACGATATTGACAAAAGAAATAACAAAAAAAAGAAGACGCGCGTATCGACGGTAATACTGATCATTATCGCTGCCGCTTTCTTTGTCACGGGCGTAATACTGCTTCTGATAGATCCCATAAGAAGTGCTAACAGAATGAAGATCACAAATGATGCACTGGCAAGCATTGAGGATCAGATAAGGCAGAATGCCACCAATACCGATCCTTCGGTCGAGTCGACCCCAATGACTATAATCGTGCCCAGAGACGGAAATGAAGTGGCAGGGGAGAGCTACGACTATCTGGGTGATGAGGAGGAATTGACAGAATTATATAACGAAGTCGAAGAGATGGAGAATAAGCTTCCCAAGAACATCGAGTTGACTTGCATAGGCGTACTTAAGATAGATAAGATAAATCTTAATCTGCCCTGCTGGAGTGTGGCGTCGAGGGTTGCCCTGAGATACGGACTGGGTCACTACGAACAATCTGCAATGCCCGGCGAGGCCGGCAATTCCACTATACTCGGTCACAGGAATCAGCACACATCTACGATGTTCTACAGGCTCAAGGAGGTAAAGAAGGGAGATACAGTGGTATTTGTCACTTCTTCAGGCCGTGAACTCCGGTATAAGGTCAGAGAAGTTAAGTTTGTATCTCCTGACCATCTGCTCGAGAATATAGTGGCAGATGCCTCGGCTGATGAGCAGCTTACGCTCGTCACATGTGCAACGGAACGGGGTAAGGGCTACAGAAGACTTGTTATATGTGTTCCCAAATAGACTAAAATCAATATTTTATTCTTATTAATAAGATGCTATAATTCATCCGTTAATTTTACGATTCCGGAGGCATATTATGGTCAGAGCAATAGTCGGCGCGAACTGGGGAGATGAAGGTAAGGGTAAGATAACTGACCTTCTGGCGAACGATTCCGATATAGTCATCAGATTTCAGGGCGGTGCAAATGCAGGTCATACGATAATCAACGAATATGGAAGATTTGCCCTTCACCTGATGCCTTCCGGAGCTTTCCATAAAAACATCGTCAACATCATAGGCAACGGAGTTGCACTTAATATTCCGAAGTTCATAGAGGAGTATAACGACCTTAAGAGCAAGGGGATCACTCCCAATGTTCTGGTGTCTGACAGGGCACAGATGGTAATGCCGTATCATGTTCTCTTTGATCAGCTTGAGGAGGAGAGACTCGGCGGCAAAGCTTTCGGATCGACGAAGTCAGGAATTGCTCCCTTCTACTCCGATAAGTATGCGAAGATAGGATTTCAGGTATGCGAACTTTTTGAAGACGAAGATGTTCTTAAGGAGAAAATTGCAAGAGTCCTGGAGATCAAGAATACGCTTATCGTGAATCTCTATAAGAAGGATCCGATTAATCCGGATGAGATTTACGGAACACTGATGGAATATAAGAATATCATCGCGCCTTTTGTAAAAGACACTCAGAGTTATCTCTACGATGCGATAAAGGAAGGTAAGAAGATACTTCTCGAAGGACAGCTCGGTTCCATGAAGGATCCGGATATGGGAATCTATCCCATGGTAACATCTTCTTCGACTCTTGCAGGATTCGGTGCAGTCGGTGCAGGTATCCCGCCTTATGAGATCAAGGATATAGTAACGGTCGTCAAAGCATATTCTTCTGCAGTCGGTGCAGGTGCGTTCGTAAGCGAGATATTAGATCCTGTTGAAGCAGAAGAGCTCCGTAAGAGGGGCGGCGACAAGGGAGAATACGGTGCCACAACGGGAAGACCCAGAAGAGTAGGGTGGTTCGATGCCGTTGCTTCCAGATACGGCTGCCGTGTTCAGGGTGCCACTGAAGTAGCATTTACGGTTATGGACTGCCTCGGTTATCTCGATGAGATCCCCGTCTGTGTAGCATATGATGTCGACGGTGAGATTACCAAAGATTTCCCTAATCCCACAAAGATCGACAGAGCTAAGCCTGTGCTTACGAAGCTCCCCGGATGGAAGTGCGATATCAGAGGAATCACGGATTTCGACAAGCTCCCCAAGGAGGCGCAGGACTATGTCCTGTTCGTTGAGAAGGAGCTCGGAGTTCATATCTCAATCGTATCAACAGGTCCTGCAAGGGAAGAGATAATCTACAGATAATCAGTTATGTCAGCATCATTCACGGAATGGTGCTGATTGTTTTTGGAGGGTAATGTCAATGAGTGAGAGCATTCTGGTAATGGATTTCGGAGGTCAGTATAACCAGCTGATCGCCAGACGCGTCAGGGAACTGTCGGTGTACAGTGAAGTAATATCTTCAGATACGCCTATCGATAAGATAAGGGAGATGAACCCGACCGGTATCATCCTCACCGGAGGTCCTGCATCTGTTTATGATGAGGACAGTCCCAAGTGCGATCCCGCTCTTTTTGAACTGGGCATCCCCGTACTCGGCATATGCTATGGTGCACAGCTCATGAATTATCTCCTCGGAGGAACCGTCAAGAAAGCAGAAGTAAGAGAATACGGCCATACTGACGTGGACGTTGATAACAGTACGACTTTGTTCAAGGGTGTATCGGACAAGACAGTCTGTTGGATGAGCCACACCGTGTATATCGCTGAAGCAGCACCCGGATTCACCATTACGGCAAAGACGTCTGTATGTCCCGTGGCTGCAGCACAGAACGAAGACAAAAAACTCTACTGCGTTCAGTTCCATCCTGAAGTATCACACACTGTTGAAGGTATGAAAGTGCTGGAGAATTTCCTCAAGCGCGCCTGCGGATGCAAGTGTGACTGGAAGATGGATTCTTTCGTTGAGACATCCATAAGAGATATACGTGCAAGGGTCGGTTCCGGCCGAGTTCTCTGCGCTCTGTCAGGCGGCGTTGATTCTTCCGTAGCCGCAGTCCTCCTGTCGAAAGCAGTCGGCAAGCAGCTTACCTGCGTATTCGTCGATCACGGGCTTCTCCGTAAGAATGAAGGTGATGAAGTCGAAGCAGTATTCGGCCCGGAAGGTCCTTACGATCTTAATTTCATCAGAGTAAATGCACAGCAACGATTCTACGACAAGCTGGCTGGCGTTGATGAGCCGGAGGCGAAGCGCAAGATCATCGGAGAGGAATTCATCAGAGTCTTCGAGGAGGAGGCCAAGAAGATCGGCGCAGTTGATTTCCTTGTACAGGGCACGATATATCCGGACGTCATTGAGTCCGGTCTTGGCAAGAGTGCCGTTATCAAGTCTCACCATAACGTCGGAGGTCTTCCGGACTACGTTGATTTCAAGGAGATAATCGAACCTCTCCGCCTTCTGTTCAAGGACGAAGTACGAAAGGCAGGACTGGAACTCGGCATTCCTGAGAACCTTGTATTCAGACAGCCGTTCCCGGGTCCGGGCCTCGCCATCCGTATTGTCGGTGAAGTTACGGCCGAGAAGGTAAGGATCGTCCAGGATGCAGATTACATCTTCCGCCAGGAAATGGCGAGAGCCGGATTCGATAAGGTGGCAAATCAGTTCTTCGCAGCCCTTACCAACATGCGTTCAGTCGGCTGCATGGGCGACGAGAGAACGTACGACTATGCATGCGTCATCCGCGCCGTGACAACCACGGACTTTATGACAGCCGAATTTGCAGAACTGCCCTGGAGCCTGATCGGCAGAGTATCCTCGCGCATAGTCAATGAAGTCAAGGGTATCAATCGAGTGCTTTATGACTGCACGGGAAAGCCGCCGGCGACGATAGAGCTTGAATAATCTATAAACCTTGGTAAGCCCCAATCTACGGGGCTTTCACTTTTTTATGTTCCCAAAATGTTTCCAAGATTTGAACTTTAGGTCAGTGGGAGAATAATTTGATTTCGTCTTTTATGTCGTTGCAGTATGTCTTAAGGTCGGATTCAAATCCTTCTTCAAAAGCATCGAGTGAATATTCGCTCTGACCTTCTCTGCTCTCATAATGC